>Ga0247779_1000435_pt1 | contig 27112 bp, 19 predicted proteins | sample UWRJL221509R5_FD_179925 | JGI IMG/M metagenome (GOLD analysis project Ga0247779, IMG submission 179925) | Plant litter microbial communities from Arlington Agricultural Research Station in Wisconsin, United States - UWRJ-L221-509R-5 | ecosystem: Environmental > Terrestrial > Plant litter >... | reverse complement strand
GGATCACTACATGCGCGTCGCCGAGACAGTGCTGTTCAGCCTGATTGGCGTGGTGATGTTCGGCACGATCGCCGGCTCGGTTCTGCCGTTCGTGCTGCGGCGCGTGGGTTTCGATCCCGCCAGCGCTTCGGCGCCGTTCGTTGCCACGCTGGTGGACGTTACGGGGCTGGTGATCTACTTCAGCGTGGGGAGCTTGATGCTGCGGGGCACGCTGCTCTAGGGCAATGACGCCGCCTGCCAGTGGGCGCGCGTGCGTCCTGGCGTGTTTGGCCGTGCCGCCCCGCGTAGGAGCCCAGCAACGACCGAGGAGAGGAGGAGAGTAATCAAGTACCAGGCTCGCGCGCGGGCGCGAACGAGCCCAGTACTCAGCCTTCAGCCTCGAAGTCGTCCGCGTCTTCGTCTTCTTCGCGGTCGACCTTGGCTAGCCAGCTATTTTTGGCCGCGGTGTACGCGGTCTTGGCAGCGCGCTCGAGCTCTTCACGGGTGAACGACAACTTGCGTTTACCGAGTGAAGTGCCGAGGTATGCGCTGACCTGCGCGCGAGCCTCGCGCAACGTGCCGGGCCAACCGCCGACCACCGGACGGCCCTCTTTGCGCAGCTCGTCGCACCAGCGCTGAGCCCAAAGGGTACCCGCCGTAGTGGCGGCCTTATCGAGCAAAGCACGGCGCGCGTCGCCAGGGGCGTGGCGCGTTCCGCTCGAAGCATTGGTCTCAGCTGCTGGACGTGACAAGGGATCGGTACTCCGGACTACCAGCGGTTCCGCCGATCGCCGCCGCGATCTCCGCCGCCACCACCACCACCACCACCGCCGCGACCGCCGCCGCCGCCGCCGCCGCGACCACCGCCGCCACCGGGACGACCGCCACCGCCACCGCCACCACCACCACCGCCGCCACCGCCACGCTGCGGGCGCTCTTCGGCCTCGTTCACGCGCAGCGGGCGTCCGTCGATCATCTGGCCGTTGACCCCTTCGATTGCGCGCTGGGCTTGCTCGTCCGAGCCCATGGTCACGAATGCGAAGCCGCGGGACTGCCCAGTGGCGCGGTCAGTCACGATGTGGACATCAGTCACTTCGCCGTACTGTGTGAAGGCAGCGCGGACGGCCTCGGTATCCGAGTGAAATGACAAGTTCCCGACGTACAGACGATTTCCCATGATCACTTTCTCCTCTCGTTGCGGCTCGGAAAGTCGTCGCGAGCCCAAAACGAGAAGGGGTCGTGCCGTACCGGAACCGTTCGAATGTCAACGCGACAATACCGCACCCGGCCCCCGCTGCAATCACAATTCGGCATGGATTTCGGCTAGATATTTGCTCATTCGGCGGTCCAGTCTTGTTCGAGCCACGTTCCAGCCGCGAGCCTGCTGCGCTTGGCGCACATGACGGCAGCGCCCGGCGCTGGAATTCATGCGCCTTGTCCGGAGGGGGCTCGGGTACTCTCGCCGACCGACTTTCAGCGCGAATTGGCAGCGCGAAACCGTGGCGAAGCTTTTATGGCGGCAGAATCCGTCACTAGTGAATCGGGGGCTGCGCCGGGGTCGGCGCGCCACGGCGCTTATTGATGCAGTGGTCGAGCGAATTGCAACAGTCGGCGGCCCAGTAGCCGTTGGCCGCGAACACCCCGTCGTAACCAATCGAACCCGAGCTGTGGATTGCGGACACTCCAGATGAGCATTGGCGGAAAGGAGTGCCGGGTGCTGTGAGGCGGGACGCTCACGCGCAGGCCGACCTGTGCGCAGATGCGAAATGGCGCTCGAATTCAAACTCCATTCTCGTCAGTGCCACGGATCCTAGCGCGCAGCGAGAGAGAGGTTGAGCGTGCACGCTCCCGCTGGCAGCCATTCGTTACATCAAAGAGGCGATGATCCCGTCGGCGAGGAGCCAATGGGATTTGGGAATCGAGACTTGCCCGCCGCTGAGTTTGAGTCTGCCTTGGGCGACCAAGCGGTCTCGGGCGCGGGTGCGCTCGGGAGTCCACAGCTCGGTCCCGAGCTCGGCTGCGGACTGTTCGAGATCGAGCCCTTCGGCCAGGCGTAGGCCGAGCATGATGCGTTCGGCGAGGGCGGTTTCCGGAGGGATGGTTTCGTAGCTTGCGACGAGCGGGCCAAGCTCGTGCAGATCCGCGCAGGCGTACAGCGAAGTGGCGGCGAGATAGCGCTCGGGGGAGGGCGTATTGCGGTAACGGTAGCGCTGATTGCCTTCGAGCAGCGTGCCCCAAGCGCCGCAACCGAGCCCCAAATAGCAGCGGCCCACCCAATAGCCGACGTTGTGTCGCGAGCGTGCGCCCGCTTTCGCGTAATTGCTGACCTCGTAGTGTTCGAAGCCTGCGCGCTCCAAGCTCTCTTCGACGGCCAGAAATGAATCGGCGACCGCCGCCTCCGAAAGCAGGGGCAGCTTGCCCTTGCGAGCCAGCGCTCCGAATTGCGTGCCGGGCTCGATGGTCAGGGCGTAGGCGCTCAGGTGCGTCGTGCCGAGCTGGCTCATGATTTGGGCTTCGCGCGCGGCTGCGTCCGCTGTTTGCCCGCTTACCCCAAAAATGAAATCTGCGGACACCCGCGGCATGCCGCTTTCGACCGCCGATCGCACGGCGGAAAGTCCTGACTCGACGTCGTGGAGGCGGCCGAGAAACTGGAGCCGGTCGGCGTCCAAGCCTTGCACGCCAATGCTCACGCGGTTGACGCCCACCGCCTGCAGGGCGCGGCCGTGGTCGAGATCGAAGCTCGTGGGATTGCACTCGACGGTGATTTCGAGGTCGTCGGCGGCGTTCGGCAAGAGCTCGCGAATGCGCGCGAGCACGCGCCCGAGCTCCGCCGGTTGCCAAAGCGAGGGTGTGCCGCCGCCGAAGAAAACGCTGACCAAGCGCACGTCAGTGAGCGTGCTGACGCGCCGTTCGAGCTCGGCGATCACCGTATCGGCGTAGGCCCGGTGGGGCAGGGCGGGGCGTTCGGCGGCCACGCTCAAAAAATCGCAATACGGGCACTTTTTGAGGCACCACGGAAAGTGGACGTAGACGCCGAGGTCGTTCGCGGGGCTCGGCGTGGGGGCTGGCATGGCCAGGCAGTTTGTCACTCGCCCAGCGTGACTCGGGTTTCGAGCGAAGAAAAGGCAGGATCGCGCCTAACCATGCGCCGCGGGTGGATGTCCGGCAAAATCCGCTGGTGTAAAGCGCAGAACCTGGCGCTAAGGTCCGCGCACGCATGGAGCGCGTGCAGCTTTTCGAATTCGAGGATCTGCCGTGGTTTCCGCAACTCCTGCGCGAGTGCATCACCGATTTCCTGAGCTTCCTCGGCCAGCGTGGGCAAGCGGTGTACGCGGGTTTTGCCGAGCGTTTGGCGCGCGCGCTGCAAGCGACGGGCGACGACACGCTGCTCGATTTGTGCTCCGGGGGCGGTGGCCCCGCGTTGACCATCGCCCGCTTGTTGCGCGAGCAGCACGCGCTGCCACTTCGTGTGCTGCTGACCGACTTGTACCCCAACATGCCGCGGCTCGAGCACGCGCGCAGCCAGGGTCGAGGCCATGTCGAGTTTCGTGCGCGACCGGTGGACGCGACCGCGGTTCCCGAAGCGCTGCCCGGCTTTCGCTTGATCTGCAACGCGTTTCACCATTTGCCGCCCAGCGCGGCGCGCAAATGCTTGGCGGATGCAGTGAGTCACGGGCGCGGCATTGCGCTGGTCGAGTTGGTGGATCGCTCGCTCGCCGGCGTGTTCGGCGTGACACTCGGCACGGCCGCGGTATTTGCGGTGACGCCCTTCATCCGGCCCCTGCGCTTGTCGCGCTTGCTGCTCACTTACCTGCTCCCCGTGGTTCCCTTGTGCACCTGGTGGGACGGCATGGTGTCGTGCTTGCGCGCGTACAGTCCAGCAGAGCTCCGGCGCTTGGTCGCGTCTCTGCCGGACAACGACTATCAGTGGGACATTGGTCGACTGCCCGTCGCCAATGCACCGACCAGCTTGGTGTACTTGATCGGGCGGCCACGACTGCCGGCGACGGCCGCACCGAGCTGAGGCTCGGTGCGCGTCACTCCGGCCACTACTGACCGTCAGTGCCGACGTCGCGGCCGAGCGCGTGCGTCAGCGCCACGCGCGCGATGCGCACGTCCACGTGCGAATTCACGACCTCGAGCCGAGCTCGGGTCAGCTCGGTCTCCGCGTCGGTGACCTCGACGATCGTGGCTTTGCCGGCGCGATAAAGCTCGCGGCGCACGCGGTAGTTTTCGGAGGCGGCAGTCAGGTTGTCGCGCGACACATCCAGGCCAAATGTGGCCTCCGTGAGCGCGTTCAGGGCTTCGCTCACTTCCATGTGCAAGGCGTTCCTGAGCGCGCCTTTCTTGGCGGCTACTTCGTCTGCGTGGGCTTCGACGGTTTTGGCTTGAGCGGTCGCGCCGAAGATGTTGGTCGGCGTCCAGGAGAGGACGATGCTTGCGTCCCAAGTGCCGCGCCAGGTGGAGTCCGGGGGCACGTACCGGCCGTTGGGGTTCCCGTACAGGGCGCCGGCCTGGGCATCCAAGCGCGGGTAGTTTCCGGCGCGGGCCAGCGCGGCCTCCGCGCGCAGGGCGGCTTCACTCTCGCCCAGTTGCCGCATCTCGAGGCGACGTTCCAGTGCTTCGGCGTAGCCGGCGTCGGGTGTGGTGGGAACGGCGTAGGGCGGCAGCTCGTCCAGGATATTTTCGCCGATTTGGTAGTTGATCTGCGACGAATCGAGCATCAACACTCGCAGCTGCTCGGTGGCGATGGCTACGTTGTTGGCCGTACGCGCGACCGCGAGCTCTGCTGACTTCTGTTGGCTGACCGTGCGCAAGACGTCGGCGCGCGAGACCAGGCCGGCGTCGAAGGCGTTCTTCGCGTCCTGCTGGTGTCCCTGCGCGGATTCCAAGGCTTTGGCCGCCACGTACGCGCCGCCTTGAGCGCGAATCCATTGGTAGTAAGCGACGCGCGCGTCGCGCGCGACCGACAGCCGAGTCGCTCGCTCATCGAGCTGGGCCGCGCTCTTGTTGTGATTCGCGGACGCCATGCTGTTCGAGAGCCGCAGCACGTAGTCGGAAAGCGGAATCGCCAGCGTGGCCTGCAGGGTGTAGTTGTCGAGGATGACCGGAAAGAGCGAGGTCGAGGGGATGGGAGTAGGGCTACCGGGTAACGGAAGGTAGGTGGTCTTCAGATCGGAAAGCCGCGTATAGCGCGCACTCAGATCCAGCTTGGGATAGAAACGGGACTTGGTTTCGTCTCGGCTGGCATCCGCTGCCGCGACGCCTTTTTGCTTGGCCGTCACGTCCGGATTGCTGATCAACGTCCGGCGCGCGACTTCATCCGCGGTCAGGCCGTTGGGCGTGCCCATCATCGCGGCGAGCTTCGCGTCCAAATCCTCGCTGCCCTTGCTGGTGTCCGTGCCCGTGGCGCCCGCGGGCACCGGCGAGTTGGTCGGCGCTGCCGGGGCCGGCGGCGGCGCCACCGGGGGGGCTGCAGGAGCCGCGGACTGAGCCTGTGCGAGCGAGCCTGTAAGTGAAAGCACCAGGGCGAACGGGGCGGCGTAACTGAGCGAACGACGAGACATTCTGCAGGACTCCTTGGGGGACGAACGCGGAAGCAGGAAATTTCTGGTGGCTATGGGGCCGAGTGGGTGGGTGTCGAGTTGGGCGCGAGACTTCTACACGGTTTTTGACAAAACCGCGGCCAAGCCGGGCTCGGCCTCGGCCTCGGCCTCGGCCTCGGCCTCGGCTTCGGTGACCGGGGCAGGGCGCCTGTTCTCGGGCGCGCGGCCGCGTCGGCCGAGCCAGCCCTTGATGTTCTCGATCGTCAGGTAAAAGACCGGCACGACGATCAGCGAGAGCAAGGTGGAGCTGATCACGCCGCCGATCACGGCGATCGCCATCGGCGCGCGGAACTCACTGCCGTCGGCGTTGCTGATGGCCGTGGGCAACATGCCCAAGATCATCGCCGCGCTGGTCATCAGGATCGGGCGCAGGCGCTCGGGCCCGGCTTCCAGGATGGCTTGCAGCGGGGGCTCGCCGTGATCGCGCACGCGCACGATTGCGCGATCGACCAGCAAAATGGCGTTCTTGGTCACGAGCCCCATCAGCAGCACCATGCCGATCAGCGCTCCCATGGCCATGGTGTTGTTGGTCAAGAACAAGCCGAGCACACCGCCGACGATGGCGAGCGGCAAAGTGACCATGATCGTGAGCGGGTGGATGAAGCTCTCGAACTGCGAGGCGAGCACGATATAGATGAAGACCACGCCCAGCAGCATGGCAATGCCCATGTTCTGGTTGTTTTCGTTCATCATCTTGATCTGCCCGTCGTACTGAATCGACATTTCCGGCGCGAGCTCGAGCTTGGCGATTTGCGGCTGAAACTCCTTGGCCACGTCGCCCAGCGCGCGGCCGATCGGCGCGGCCCAGATCGTGATCTGGCGCTTGCGGTTCTCACGCTCGATCACCTGCGGGCCCGTGCTGCGCTCGAAGGCGGCCACGTCGGATAGCTTCACCGGACCTTCGCGCGTGGCAATGGTCAGGTTGGCGAGCGCCGCAGGGTCACTGCGATAGTCGTGGTCGAGCCGCACCCGGATCGGCACTTCGTCTTTGCCTTGGCGCAGATTGCCGCTCTCCTCACCCGCAAATGCCGTGCGTACGGCCAAGGCGACTTCGGCCAGAGACAAGCCATGATCGGCCGCGCGTTGACGGTCGATGGCCACCACCAGCTCGGGGCGACCGGGCGAGAAACGCACTTGGATGTCGCCCACGCCGGGCGTGTCTTTCAGGATCTTTTCGATTTGGTGCGCGCTCTGTTCGATGTCTCTGAACTCCGTGCCGCGCACGTTGATCATGATCGGTGCTTCGGTCGCCGCGCCCTCGACGAACGGCGGATCGGCGACCGCGACTTTGACGTCCGGCAGGCCGAGCGCGGCGTCACGGGCCACGTTCTTCAGATCTTCGAGCGTGGCCGTGCGCTCGCGCTTGGAGCTGGTGACCAGGCGCCACTTGACCTTGTTCACCTCGCCGTCGGGGCCGAGCGTGGCAAACACGGTCTTGAACTCCGGATTGGCGAGCAGCTTTTGCTCGGCCACCGCCGCATAGCGCCCGGTCTGCTCCAGCGAGGTGCCCGCTGGAAATTCGGCTTCGACCACGAACTGCCCGCGATCTTCCGCGTTCACGAACTCCGAGCCCAAGAGCTTGCCCACGTAGCCCATGAAAGCCAGGCTACCCAGCGCGGCCAAGCCGACAATCGCCTTGTGGCGCAACGACCAGGAGAGCATGGCCGCGTACGTCTGCTCCATCACGGAGAAGCCCCATTCGAAGGGCCGCTTCAGCCAGGCGAAGCGGTCCCCGCGCTCGTCGAGCGATTTGGAGAAGCGCGAGGAGAGCATCGGATCGAGCGTGAACGCGACGAACAGCGAGATCACGACGGCGACCGAGATGGTGATGCCGAATTGGCGGAAAAATTGGCCGACGATGCCCTTCACGAACGCGATCGGCAGAAACACCGCGACGATCGTGAGCGTCGTGGCAAGCACGCTCAGGGCCACTTCCTTGGTGCCGTCGAGAGCCGCGGCGCGCGGCGATTTGCCCCGCTCCAGGTGCTTGAAGATATTTTCGCGCACCACCACCGCGTCGTCGATCAAAAGCCCGATGGCCAGCGACAATCCCAGCAGCGTCATCATGTTCAGCGTGTAACCGAGCCAATACATGACGAAGAACGTGCCCACGACGCTGGTGGGCAGGGCCACGGCGCTGATCAAGGTCGAGCGCAGATCGAGCATGAAAATCAGGATCACGAGCACGGCCATGCCACCGCCGAAGACGATGTCGTGCTCGACCTGGTGCACCTGAGGCTCGATGATCGCGGCCTGGTCGATGATCAGCTCGGAGTGCAGGCCCTGCGGGAAGGCGCCGCTCAGCGCGGCCATCTTCTGCTTCACTGCTTGGGAGACTTCGACGGTGTTGCTGCCGGATTGTTTGCGCAGCTCGAGCGTCACGCCTTCTTGGCCATTGACCACCACGCGCGTGCGCGCTTCGGCGAAGCCATCGTCCACCTTGGCCACGTCGCGTAGCTTCACGGCCGAGCCGTCGCGGGCGGTGGCCACGATCGTGTCGCGCACTTGCTCGGCGTCCTTGAACTCGCCGACCGTACGCACACTGACCTCGTGCTTACCTTCGTCGAAGTGGCCAGCCGGGACGTTCATGTTCTCGGCGCGCAGGCGATTGACGATGCTGGCCGGGCTTTGGCCCAATGCGTCGAGCCGGGCGCGATCGAGATCGACCTTGATTTCTCGGGTAGCGCCGCCATTCACGCTCACCTGAGCCACGCCCTCCACCTGCTCCAGCGCGGGCCGGAGCACGTCGTCGGCGTACTTGCGCGTGGCCGAGAGCGAGCTTTCTCCGCGCAGGGTGTAGGTCAAAATTGGGGCCGCGGTGACGTCGAAGCGATTGACGATCGGTTCCTTGGTGTCGGTCGGGAATTTGTAGCGCGCTTGTGAAATGCGCTCGCGCACTTCGGTGGCCGCTTCGGTGATGTCCACGCCGAGGTTGAACATCACGATCATCATCGCCGCGCCTTCGCGCGAGAAGGTGCGCACGCGGTCGATGCCGTTCAGGCTGACCACGGCGTCTTCCAAGGGCTTGCTGACCAGGTTCTCCACCTCCGAGGGGCTGGCGCCGGGATAGGGGACGGTGACCGCGATGGCGGGGAAGCTCACGTCGGGGAACAGGTCCGTGCCGAGTCGGGCAAAGCCGACCGCGCCCAGCACCAGCATGGCCACGGTGACCATGACCGTGAACACCGGGCGACGAATGGCGATCTCGGAGATGTTCATGGCGCGCTTCCCTCGACCAGCACCCGGTCCCCCGTTTTTGCCTCGGGCCGCGGCGAGAGCACCACGCGATCCGTGGCCTCCAGGCCCTGTCGGACCAAGAGCGAGCCGTCCTTGTCGAGGGCGTACACGACGCGCTTGACGCTCAGCAGCTCGCCTTGAACGAGCGCGATTTCGTCTTGGCTGCCCGGGCGCAGCGCTTCGTGCGGCAGTCGCAAGACCGGGATCGGCGCGCCGCCCCGAATGCGCGCGCGCACGAATGCGCCGGAGCGGAGCTTCGTGCTCTCCTGTGCGTTGTCGAAGAGCGCTTCGAGCGGGACCCGGCGCGTGCTGGGATCGACCGCACCGAGCACGGCTTTCACGACGCCGGTCGCGCTGCCACGCTCCGTGCTGATCTCGACCGGTGCGCCCACGTGAATCAAGTTCGCGTCGCTCTCGCTGACCGAACCTTTGAGCTTGAGCGCACTCAGATCCATCAGCTCGAACAAGACCATGCTGGGGCTGACGACCGCGCCCACGCCCTCGGGGACACGGGTCACGGTGCCGGCAAAGGGTGCGATCAGGTTCTGGTTTCCGAGATTGACCCGGCTCAGCGAAAGTCCAGCCTTGGCCGCGTCCAGCTGGGCGCTGGCCAGCGAGAGTTGCGACGCGCTTTGCACGCCCATGGTTTCGGCGAGCGCGCCGCTGCTGACCATGGAGCTCGTGCGGCGAGCGTTGTCTTCGGCCAGCGCGAGCTGCGCTTGCGCTGCGCGTAGCTGAGCCTCCGCCGAATGAAGCTGGGCCGCGGCCTCATTGGCGTCGAGCCTGGCGAGCAGCGTACCGGCCTTGACGAGCTGGCCGAGCTTCACCCCGACCGCGCTGATCCGGCCATTGACCTTGAAGCCGAGCGCGGCGCTTTGCGCCGCCAGCAACGAGCCCTCGAACTCGACCAGCGGCTGCCAGGTTTGGCTCTCGGCGTGCACGATGCGCACGTGCTCGGGCGCGGTCGCTGCAGCGACGGCCTTCTGCGCGGCCAGCGTGCGCTTCGTGCCGACTGCGGCTTCTGCCTGCTGGGCCGCGTGAATGCGTACGCCGGTCCAGCCGACGAACCCGAGTGTGAGTGCCCCGAGCAGCAAGACGCCAGCAAGCGGCGCGCGTGGAGGCGTGCCGACCCCGAGCGACGCGGCCGAACCAGATTTAGCGTTGGACATGGCAGAAAACCCCGATTCTCGAAAAATGTTGCGGCATGTTGTAGCTCCCCCCTAGATCACTGTTTCACGGCTGGCGGCTGAGGCTGGCTCGTCCTCTTCGGCCTGCAGTCGGTGTAGGCCGGCGATCAACGCCTCCGTTCCGACACCCGCGATCACCATCCAGCGCAGCTCGCGCAGTCGCTTGCGCAAGTCCGGCTTCTTCGTCTCGCGCACGAGTTGGCGCGCGAAGCGGTCATAGCCACCGGCGATGAAGGCCGCGGCGACTTCGACGTCGAGATCTTTTCGGTACACGCCGGCGGCAACCCCTTGGATGAGCACGACCTGCGTCCCGCGTTGCGCGTTGGAAGCAAAGTGCTCAATCAGGTGCTGGTAGTCAGCGGAGCGCCCGCCTTCGAGCGTGATCCGCATCAGCGCGCGGTTCTTCCAGATGAACTCGAACATCTCCAGATCGCGCGCCAGCCATTGCTCGAGTGAGAGCGCTAGGCTTTGACCGAGGGACGGCAAGCATGCCCCCCTCGCGTCGTCCAAGCGCGTTTGCAAATGCGCCAGCACCTCGGACAACAGCTCTTTGAAAGCGTCGCCTTTGCTGTCGAAGTGCAGGTAAAATGCGCCTTTCGACAGCCCGGCTTGGGTCGTGATGTCTTCGACCTTGCTGCGGTCCAGACCCTTCTCGGAAAAGACGCGCTCCGCGGCCTCGAGCAGGCGGCTTTTGGCATGTGGGTCGCTGGGTCTGGCCATTCTGACTTTCCAGTGAATGACTTGCGAGTCACTGACTGGGCGGTCAATATTGCGCGCCGATGCTGATCGTCAAGCGCAGCTCGACATTTTTGGCGCGGAGCTAACTAGCTAAAATTGCTGGGCTAGCGATCGAACCGCTGAAGCTCTGCTGGAAAGCCACCCAGATCCACCGGCTCGTGGCGAGTGACCTTGAGCCCGAGGCGGCGAGCGGTGGCTGCGCTGCGCTCGGCAAACGGGGACAGCCAAACCAGGCGTCCGCCAACGACGAGCGAGGAGGCGGCGTGGGCGAGAAATGCGTCGAGCAGGGGAGCGAGGTTCCCGTCTCGGCTCACCCTTCGACCCATCGGTGGATTGCTGATGATCAGCGTGACGTGCTTCACGCGGTGGCTGCGGGCGTCGGCTTGCTGCAGCCGAATGTCGAGCTTGGCGCGCTCGCTGTTCGAGCGAGCGGCGCTGAGCGCCGCGCTTTCCAGATCGCTGCCATGAAGCTCGCGGAACGGGCCGAGCAAGCCGCGCTCGATCAGCTCGAGCCCGCTGCCCACGAACGGATCCCACACCACGTCGTCGGCGCGTACGCCGGCGACCCGTGCCAGAGCCGCGGCCAGCGTGGGATGCGAGGCGCCGGGCACGTCTTCGCTGCGGTAGCTGAAGCGCGGATCTTCGAAGCGACGCGGACACAACTCGAGCGTGTTACGGCGGGTGTCGATCACGACCTCCCAGGGCGCTTCGTGCGTGTCGTTGTGGAACCAGGAGATGCGTTCGGCGATGGCCGCTGCGAGCCGCCACACCTTGTCCCTTTGGTGCCCACCCTCGGCGAAGGCCAGGCGAAAACGCGCGCGCCCGCTGCTCCACGCGCGCACGCCGCGCTCGGCGTCCGGATGCTCGAGGGCGCTCACCACGCGCGCCGACAAGCTGTCTTGGTTCGAGCCGGGGAGCGGAATTTCTAGGCCAAAACCGAGCGCGGTGCGCAGCCGGAGCAGCTCACCGAAAGAGCCGCGGTGGCTGAACCGAATGCGATCCGGACCGAGCCCGCTGACGGTGGTTGCGCCTAGGCTACGCGCTTCTTCGGCCAGCACCCAGGACAACCCCGAGCGACAATGGGCGATCACCGATTGCGGCGCGCCCAGCGCTTGCTCCAGGGCGATCGCCGAAGGCGCGCCGCGTCCGATGTCGCGTTCGAGCATCAGCCGGGCGCGCTCGATGATCCGTGACAGCTCGGCATCAGCCGCGCGCTCTCCGCGCAGTAGCGTGAGGGCTGCCTCGCTTTTGCTCTTGCCCAAGGCCTCGGCCAAGCTGCGGCGCTCCAAAACGCTGGCCGCGGGCCAGCGTTCGAGCAAGCGCTCGGCCGCCTCCGGCAGGGCGAGCTTGCCGAGCGAGCTGCTCGCGACGCGTCGCACGCGTTCGTCGCCGTCTTCCAGCCCCGCCAGCAACGCGCTGCGAAATTCGGCTTCGGACGAGCCGTTGGCCACGCGCCCCAGCAGCGCATACAAGCGCGCGCGCTCGCGCGCGTCTGCCTCAGTGAGCCGTCCCAGCGCGATGCGGCCAGCGGCTTCGCCGGCGCGCCCGAGCACGCGCTCCAGCTTGCGCGCGTCCTCACGCTCGGCGGCGGCCAGAGCCGCGAACAGCTTGCTCAGATGCTTGGCGCCTGGGGTGAACCCAGGATCACTGAGCCAGGCGCTGATTTCGGCAGGAAGATCGCTTGCGGTCGACACCGCAGGTGACTTAGCACTCCGTGCCATAGCCCATGAGAAATTTCGCGCCCCTTCCGGCTTGGCAAGTGCTCAGCGACACGTCGCTCGTCTCGCAACGCTGGCTTTCGGTCCGCGAACAGCGGGTGCGCTTGGCCAATGGCCACGAGATCGAGCGCTTCCACCTGATCCAGGGTCCCCATTGGGCGGCGGTGCTGTGCCTGACCCGTGACCGGGAAGTGGTTCTGGTGCGGCAGTACCGCCATGGGCTCGGTGGGCCCAGCCTGGAATTACCGGCGGGCGTGCTGGAGGCCGAGGAAGCCCCGCTCGACGGTGCGCGTCGCGAGCTGCGCGAAGAATCGGGATTCGAGGCGGAGAGTATCGAGCCGCTGATTTCGATCGTGCCGGAGCCCGCGCGCAATACGACGCGCGCGCACTTCTTCTTCGCGCGCGGCGCGGTGCGTGTCGCGGACCTCGCGCTCGATCACAGTGAGGAGCTGGAGGTGCTGCTCGTGCCGGTGACGGAGCTCCTGGAGCTGATCGATCAGGGGCAGATCGTGCATGCCGCGCACATTGCCGCGATCCTGTTAGCTTGGCGTCGCGGCTTGCTCGCGTAAGCTCGCGAGCACGGCCGAAAGCTCGCCCGGCAAGGGCGCTTCGCAAGTGACGTGAGTGCTTTCGCTTATCAGCGTGACGGCCGAGCAATGCAAGAAGCTGCGGTCCAGGCCATGCCGATGCTCGAAGTACGTATTCGAGGCAGGGTCGCCGAAACGCGTGTCCCCGAGCAGCGCGTGCCCGATGCCCAGCAGCAGCTGGCGTAGCTGCGGCGGGTTGGCCTGTTCCGGCCAGACCGTCAGCAAACTGTGTCCGCCCTGAACGCTTTCGCGTAGGTAGCGCGTGCCGGCGGAAACTGCGCGCCCGCCTTCGCGCACCGGCCGGCGAATGTGCCCGCGCTTGTGGGTCACCCCCCGACACAAGGCGACGAAGCTCTGCATGCCGTTGCGATAAGCCTGCTCGAGCGCGGGGAGGGCGGCTTTCGAGCGGGCAAACAGGCACACGCCGCTGCTGTCCTGATCGAGCCGCTGCGCCGTGAGCGGTACGGCTTCACTGGCACCGGGTAGCTCTCGCACGCGAGCCAGTAGGCTGTGCTCGAAGCCGGCCTCGGGCGCGACCGGTTCGTAGCCGGACTTGAGCACGGCCAAGCAGCGTTCGTCTTCGTACAACAGCTTGGCTTTCGGCGGCGCGCTGCGGCGAAGCACCACCAGGCTCTCCACGGCGGCGCTGTGCGGGATCATGTCGAACGGCCAGACTCGCTCTGCGCCATAGCCGAGCTCGCTCAAATGGCTGAGATCACGCGCGAGCGTGGCCGGCTCACAAGACATGTACAAAATGGCATCGGGCGCGAGCTCGCTCGCGCGGCGCCGCACCTCGCCGGACAAGCCACGCCGGGGCGGATTGACGATCAGCGCTTGAAAACGCTCGGCTTGCGCATCGAAGTCGCGCAGCACGCGTTCGGCTTGGCCAGTCACGGTTCGGAGCGCGAGCTTTTGTTCGCGTGCTGCTCGTTCCACGTGTGCGAGCGCCGGGCCGAAGGCCTCGATCGCGGTGACGGCGAAGCCGGCCGCAGCGAGCCGCAACGCGAGCGCGCCGGAGCCCGCATACAATTCGAGCACACGGTTGGCCCCGAGCTCTCTCAGGGCCTGCTCGATGCGCTCATGCGCGGCGTTGGCTTGTCCGATGTGCGCTTGGGTGAACGCGCCGTGAGCGGCCAAATGGTACGGGCCTTCGGCCAGCAGGTGATGGGTCGAGACTTCGTCTCCGCTGAGTAGCACGTGACCGGTTCCGAGCATCGTGGCCGCACCCGACTCACGGAAGCTCGCCGCAACCGAGCGCACCTCGCTGGCTGCTCGGCGCAGTGCTTCAGCCAAGCGACGCAGGTCCGCGATGGGCGTGCCTTGCGGAGCGATCAACGTGACCAGCACGCCGTCATCGACGAGCCGCACGTCCAGTCCGTCGAGCGGCGTGGCGGGCGACCAAATGCCGCGCGCCGCCGCGACCACCCGCGCTACGACCGGAGACAGCACGCGGCACTCCGGGATGTCGACGACGGTGTGTGAATCGCGCTCGAACAAGCCGAGCGCGCCGTCCTTGCCGAACACGAGCTTGGCGCGCGCGCGATACGCCTGGGTGGGCCGAGCGCCTGCGACCGCGTCGAGCTTCAAGTCCGCGAGCTCGGGGTAACGCGCGAGGCTGCGCTGGACGAAGGCATGCTTGTGCGACAGCTGCTCGGCGTAGGGCACGCCTAGAAATGCGCAGCCGCCGCAAAGTTTGCCGTGCGGGCAGTCTAGAATCTCGCTCTCGGTCATGGGGCGCGCAAAGGATTGTCGCTCTGCGCCCGCCGCGCTAGCCCTCAACGGTGCGCACCATCTTTCTGCTACTCGGCAGCAACTTGTTCATGACGGCCGCCTGGTACGGCCATCTCAAATACCGCGGGGTCGCGTTGTGGAAGGTGATCCTGATAAGCTGGGGGATTGCCTTCTTCGAGTATTGCCTGCAAGTCCCGGCCAACCGCTGGGGTTATGGACAGTTCAGCGCTTTCCAGCTGAAAATCATCCAGGAAGTCATCACCCTGGTCGTGTTCATGGGCTTCGCCACCCTGTGGTTGGGCGAGCGCCTGCGCTGGAACTACGGGGTAGCACTGGCCTTGATTCTGGCGGCAGTGTACTTCGCGTTTCTGCCTGGCGCGGCATCCGGTTGAATTGGCCGTTCGGTGGCGGATGGGCCTGAGCCATTCAGGGACGGGCCGAAGCCTGGCTGGCCGCCGAGTGTGACATTGTTCGTCAGCGCCGCGGCTTGGCCGCGGCGATTTTGGGTGCTAGCGCGGTAGCGCATGAAATTGTTTCGCTTTGGTCCAGTCGGCCGGGAGAAGCCCGGCTTGATTGTGGATGGCGTGGGGCGTGTGGATGTCTCGGCGTTCGGCGAGGACTACGGCGAGGCCTTCTTCGGTTCGGACGGGCCGGCGCGGCTGGCGCGGTTTTACCGAGAGCAGCCGGGGCAATGTCCGCAGGTCGCGAGCGATGCGCGGCTTGGCCCGGCCATCGCGCGGCCGAGCAAGATCGTGTGCGTGGGCTTGAACTACCGTGACCACGCCCTGGAAACCGGCGCTCCGATCCCGAGTGAGCCGGTGTTGTTCATGAAGGCCAGCTCCGCGCTATGCGGGCCGTACGATGACCTGCTCTTGCCGCGCGGCTCGCTGAAGACCGATTGGGAGGTCGAGCTCGGGGTCGTGATCGGCAAGACCGCTCGCTATGTCGAGGAATCGGCAGCGCTCGAGCACGTGGCGGGCTTCGTGCTCTTGAACGACTATTCCGAGCGCGCGTTCCAAAAGGAGCGCGGTGGCCAATTTACCAAGGGCAAGAGCGCCGACACGTTCGCGCCGGTGGGCCCTTTCGTGGTCACGAGCGACGCCATCGATGCTTCCGACTTGCGGCTATGGCTGAGCGTGAACGGGGAAAAGTGCCAAGATAGCCGCAGCAGCGCCTTGTTGTTCTCGGTACCGCAGCTGATCGCGTACATCAGCTCGTTCATGACGCTCTTGCCTGGGGACCTGCTGAGCACGGGCACGCCGGCTGGCGTCGGGGCGGGGCGAACGCCGCCGAGCTTCCTGAAGCCGGGGGATATCGTCGAGTTCGGCATCGATGGCCTCGGTGAAGCGCGTCAAGTCGTGATTGCGCCAGGCGCCGCGTGCTAAGCCCCCGCCCATGAAGTTCGTGCATGCCGCGGATTTGCACTTGGACAGTCCGCTCGCCGGGCTGTCCAAGTACGAGGGCGCGCCGGTCGAGCAGATCCGCGGCGCCACGCGACGCGCACTCGAGAATTTGGTCAAGCTGTGTTTGAGTGAGCAGGTCGAGCTCCTGCTGATCGCGGGCGATCTGTACGATGGCGATTGGCGGGACTACTCGACGGGCTTGTTCTTTGCCAAGCAAATGGCCGCGCTGCGTGCTGGGAACGTGCGCGTGGTCTGGATCCGGGGCAATCACGACGCTGCCAGCAAGCTCACGGCCCACTTGAGCTTGCCGGACAACGTGCGCGAGCTGTCGCACAAAAAGCCGGAATCTTTCGTGCTCGAACAGCTGGGCGTGGCGGTGCACGGGCAAGGTTTCGATACCCGGGAGGAGACCAGCGACCTGAGTTTGCGCTACCCGGAGCCAAAGCGGGGGCTGTTCAACGTCGGCCTGTTGCACACCGCGCTCGAAGGACGGGTCGGGCATGCACCGTACGCGCCGTGTCGGTTGAGCGCGCTGATCGATCGCGGCTACGACTACTTCGCGCTCGGACACGTGCACACGCGAGAGATCCTGAGTGAAGCGCCGTGGATCGTCTTTCCGGGCAATTTACAGGGGCGTCACGCTCGCGAGACCGGCCCCAAGGGCGCCAGCTTGGTCACCGTCGAAGCGGAACGAGTGCGCTCGGTCGAACATCGGCCATTGGATGCCGTGCGCTGGCAGGTGGCCGAAGCCGAAGTGAGCGGCGAGCGTACGTTCGACGGCGTGCTCGAGCGCGTGCGTGAATCGCTCGCAGCCGCGGTCGCGCAGAGTGACGGGCGGATGTCGGCGGTGCGCGTTCGCATTCACGGCGCGAGCGCTGCACACGAACAGCTCGCCGCGCGCCTCGATCGCCTGACCGAAGAAATCCGCGCCGTGACCCTGGATTTGCCGAGCGAGGCTTGGCTCGAAAAGGTCGAGCTCTCGACGCGCCCGCTCAGCGAGCGCGTCGATCTGCGCGAACGCGAGGACGCGATCGGCGAGCTCTTGCGCGGCCTGGGCAAGCTCGCGTGCGACGACGCCGCGCTGCTGGAGCTGGCCGCGGAGCTTTCGGATCTGAAACGCAAGCTACCCTCCGAGCTGCGTGAGGGGCCCGATGCCATCGACTTGGACAGCCCGCAGGCCTTGCGCAGCTTGCTGAGCGAAGTCGAGCAAACCCTGGTACCCGCGGTGAGCGGTTCGCAGGACCTCGCGTCGTGAGGTTTCAGCGCCTCGATTTCAGCGCGTTCGGCCCATTTTCCAAGCTTTCGCTCGATCTCTCGGGCGGCGCGCCCGGGGGCTTCCATATCGTGTTCGGCCCCAATGAGGCCGGCAAGAGCAGCGCGCTGCGCGGCGTGCATGATTTGCTGTTCGGCTTTCCCGAGCGCACGCCCGACGCGCACGTGCACCCGAATGCCGAGCTGCGCATCGGTGCCGTGCTGGCTTCCGAAGCCGGGCAAGTGATCGAGCTGCAGCGGCTCAAGCGGCGCAAAGACGCGTTGCGCAACGCCACGGACGCGCCGCTCGACGAGGGCGTGATGAGAGCGCTCCTGGGCGGAGTCGACGCGCAACTCTTCGAGCGCCTGTTCGGGCTCGACCACGTACGCCTGCAGCGCGCGGGTGACGCGCTGCTCCAAGATCAAGGCGACGTCGGGGAGAGCTTGTTCGACGCGGGCTCCGGTGGGCGCGGTATTCGCAGCGTGCTGTTGGCGCTCGAGCAAGGCGCGGATGAAATCTTCAAAGCGCGCTCCAGCAAGGCTAGCCTGAATGTGCTGATCGAGGCCTACAAGGAGGCCAAAACGGCCACGCGCGACGCGCTGGTGTCGCCCGAGAAGTGGCTGGCCCAGAAAGAGCAGCTGGAGGCCGCGCGGGCCCGCTTGGAGGAGCTGAGCGAATCCAGGAAAAAGCTGCGCGAACGGTCGAACGCGCACAGCCGCCTGGACGCCGTGCTCGGGCCGATCGCCCAGCGCAACGCGCTGCGCGACAAGCTGGACGCGCTGGGTACCCTGCCGCTGTTGGCCGAGGATGCCGCCGAGTGCCGCGTGCGTGCTCAGCGCACGCTCGACGAAGCGCAGCACGAGCGAGCCCGCCTGGAGCGCGAGCTCAACAAGAAGCGAGAACGTCTGGCCGAGCTCGTCGTGCCGGAAAATTTACTGGGCGTGAGCGCGGAGGCGATCGAGAAGCTGCGCGACCGCGTGGGAAAGTTCCGAGCTGCCGAGGAAGACCTGCCACGTCGCCACGAGGACGCGCGTCGCCAGCAGGGGGAGCTTTCGCGTTTGGTGAGCATGCTCTATCCCGGGCAGCCACTCGAAGGCCTGGAGGCCCTGCGCCCGAGTCAGACCGAGCTGTCTCGGGTGCGCAAGCTGCCGCAGCGTCAGGCCGCGCTTTTGGAACGCCTGGCCAACCTCCACAAGTCACTGCGTCAGTTGACGGTGCAGCGTGCGCAAGTTGCGGCAACTATTGCTGATTTGCCCGCGCCCCGGGAGCTCGGGGTGCAGCGCCGCGTGCTGGCCTTGGCGCGCGCTCACGGGGACGTCGAGCGTCGCCTGCGAGACGCGCTGACTCAGGCCGAAAAGCTCGAGCTGTCGGCCAGCGGCAAGCTCTCCGCGCTCGGCTTTTGGCGCGGTCCTTTGCAGGCCGTGCCCGGTTTGGAAGTGCCGTCGGAAGAGACCGTCGATCGCTTTCAACGTGAGCTCGCCGAACGAACGCAACGCTCGGCGGAGCTCACGCGCGATCAATCGTCGCTCGAACAGCGGCTCGCTCACAGCGCGCAGAAGATCAAGGCCATCGAGGGCTCGGGCAGCGTACCGAGTGAAGCCGCGCTCGACTCCGCGCGCGCACACCGCGACGACGGCTTGCGTCGTGTGCTCGGCGCTTGGTCGCGTGGCGCGGCGCCCGAGCTGAGCGACGCTGGCTACTGCGCGGAGCTTTCACTCGCGGAGGGCCTGAAGCGAGCCGTGAAGGCCGCCGACGACCACGCCGATCGCCTGCGTCGCGAGGCCGAGCGCGTGTCCACCCTGGCCGGTCTTTGGGCGGAACAGGAGCAGCTCAGCGCCGAGCTGGCTGTGCTGCAAGTGAGGAAACGCAGCCTCGACGAACAGCAGCTCACGGGCGAGCGGGCGTGGCTCGCCGCCTGGAGCGCCGCCGGCATCGAGCCGGCGACGCCGGCGGAGATGCGCGCTTGGCTCGCTCGTCAGCGCGTACTTTCGGATCTCGCCCAACGCGCCCAGGAAGCGCGCTTGGAGGCCACAAACGAAAGCCGCGAGCGCGACAGCCTGCGCAGCGAACTGAGCCGTGCGCTGGGTCAGCCAGAGACGCCGGATCAATCGCTTGCGATCATGCTGGCCGCTTGTGAAGAGGCGGTCGAAACGGGCACCCGTGCGGCTGACCGGCGCCTCGAGCTGCTCGAAGCGTTGCGCGAGATCGATCGGCAGCAGGCCGAGCGTGAACAAGAGCTGGCGAGCGAGCACGCGGCGCTCGCGGCCTGGCAGGACGAATGGCGCGCTGCGACGGCGAAGCTCGGCTTCACCGGCGAGCTTTCCCCGGATGAGGTCGTCACTCGTCTGGATTCGCTATCGGTGCTGTTCGATGGCCTGGTGCAGCTGTCCGATCAGCGGCGACGTGCCACACGTATCGAGGAGGATCGCGCCAAGTTCCAAGAGCACGTCTCGGAGTGGGTCCAGACTTACGCGCCGGATCTCGCGTCGCGCGCGCCCGACGTCGCGGCCGAAGAGCTCGTGCGCCGCTTCCAAGCGGCCGAGCACCAAGGCGCGGAAAGTACGCAAATTCGCGCTGATTTGGCGGAGCTGACGCGCTCGCTGTCCGCGCTCGAGGCGCGCTCGGAGCAAGCGCAGAGCGAGCTCGAGCACTTGCGTGCAGCCGCAGGCGCGGACGAGCTCGGCGCGCTGCCCGGGATCGAAGCGCGCGTGCTGGACGCTCGAGGATTGCAGCGCCAGTTGGACGCCGTCGAAGGCTCCTTGCTCAAGGACCAGGGCGTCCCTTTGGAGGACTTGCTGACGGCCGCGCGCGGCGTGGATCGCGCCACGCTGCAAGTTCGCTTGCGCGAGCTCGAAGAAGAGCTCGAGCGCCTGGACGACGAGCACCAGAACCTGAGCGCCAAAGTTCGCGATTTGGAGCACGGCCTGCAGCGCTATGCCGAAACCGACGCTGCCGACTACGCTCAAGGCCTGAGCGTGCAAGCGGCCGAGATTCGCGAGCAGGCGCTGCGCTACGCGCGGCTCAAGCTGTCACAGGTCGTGCTGCAGCGCGAGGTCGAACGCTACCGTGAACAGAACCAAGGTCCGGTGCTCAAGCGCGCTTCGGCGCTCTTCCCCAGGCTCACGCTGGGCAGCTTCCGCGGCTTGCGCGTGGGCGTCGAAGAGCGGCAAATCGTCGCCCTACGCGACGACGGCAAGGAAGTGTTGGTCGAGGGTCTGAGCGAGGGCACCCGCTACCAGCTGTATCTCGCGCTGCGCATCGCCAGCCTGGAACGCTACCTGGAACGGAATCCGCCCTTGCCGCTGGTGCTCGACGACATCTTGATTCACTTCGATGACGAGCGCGCGCGCGCGGCGCTGGGGGTGCTCGGTGAGCTGTCGGCGCGCGTTCAGATCCTGTTTTTTACCCACCACGCGCGTGACTTGAGCCTGGCTGCCGAGGCCATCCCGGCGCAGCAGCTGTTCCGTCACGGCTTGTCCGGGCCGCTGCTGAAGAGCGGTTGAACGATGCGGGTGCGATAGGTCCCGACACTGGCGCGCGTCTGCGCGCTGGCCGCACGAGCCGTAGCGCGGTTGCCGCGCGCTCCGCCGAAGGAGTATGCTTTCAAGCGAATTTCTTCGGTGCTTGGTTTTATGGCGATGACTCCCAGGGTGTTCGGTCGATGAGCGCGAATTGGGGACCAGGGAAGGTCATCCTCGGTCGATACCGCCTGGAGTCGGTGCTCGGCCGCGGGGGCATGGGCTCGGTTTGGCGGGCAGAACACCTGCAACTGCGCTCGCCGGTCGCGATCAAGTTGCTCGACGACGCGATCTCGCACAATCAGCAAGCGCTCGCGCGCTTCATGCGCGAAGCCCAGGCGGCGGCATTGCTGCGCAGCCCGCACGTGGTTCAGATTTTCGACTTCGGCGTCGAGGACGGCACGGCCTTCATCGCCATGGAGTTGCTGCGGGGCGAATCATTGGCCGAGCGGGTCGCTCGCCTCCAGCGATTGCCGGCCGAGGAGGTGATCGGCTTTTTGAGCCAGGTGTTGCGCGCGATCGCCAAAGCGCACGAGGCAGGCATCGTGCATCGCGATCTCAAGCCGGACAACATCTTCATCTGTGCGGACGAGCCCGAGTTCGCCAAAGTCTTGGATTTCGGGGTGGCCAAGGTCACGGGTTCCGAGCTCACGGCCGCCGCTTTCGGTGGCACGGCGCCCGGCGTCATGATCGGCACGCCGTACTACATGAGTCCCGAGCAAATGCGGGCCAGGGATGTCGACGCTCGCTCGGATCTCTGGAGTATTGCCGTGATCGCTTACGAGTGCTTGGTCGGCGCGCGCCCGTTCACCGGGGACGAGCTCGGTGAGCTGGTGCTCGCGATTTGCACCGGAGCTGCACCGCTCCCGTCACAGAACGCCAGCGTGCCAGCAGGTTTCGACGAATGGTTCGTCAAAGCCACGCAGCGTGATCGCGAGCGGCGCTTCGGCTCAGCGCGCGAAATGGCCGAAGAGTTGCTCAAGCTCAGCAGCGTGGTGGGTTCGTCGCGCGCGCAGTTCTCGACGCTCAGAAACCTGGCTGCCATCTCGCTCCCAGGACCACGCTCCCAAGCGCCGTCGTCGCGCACTGAAAGCGGCAAGGATCTGGAGCTTACGACTGGCCAGCGTGCGGCGACGTCCAAAGCGCTGGAGCCAGCGCGCGCTCCGCTCGGGGCGATCTGGTACGCGCTGATCGCGATCGCAGGCGTGAGCATCGCTGGGGTTCTCGCATGGCTCACTTCCGGCGGCGCTTCGGCGCTCAAAATCGCCGGCGGGCAAGCGGCGGCTTCGCTGTCGACCACGCTGCCGGTGGTGGCCGCGTCGAGCCCGCGCGAGGTCGCAGCCGTCGCTTCAGCGACGCCCGGGCCAGCTCCTTCCGCGAGCGGCCCCGCCCCCATGAATCCGGTGCGCAGCAGCGTTCCCGAAGCGAGCAGCGCACAGCAAGCCAGCAGGCCCGCCCCTCTGGGCACCTCGCCCAGCAAGGCCAAGCCGGCAATTTTGCCGAAAAAACTGGCGCCGGCAAGCTCAGCCGCCGCTCGAGACTTCGACTTGCCCGGCAACGGGCATCGCCAATAGCCGCAGCTGACGCGGCTCCCGCTAGCGCGCGGGAGCCGTCCGCTTGACAGCCGCTGGTTGCCAGCGAAAAAGGTGCCTGGTTTGCCGGACTTACCTGAAGAAATCGCGCTGGAGCTGGGCCTCGACGAGCCCCAGGACGAGGCCAACCTTCGCCGCTTGGTCGCGCTCAAGCTGTCCATCCCGGCCGCCGACCTGCCAGGCGTGACGGTCGAGAAACGCTCGCTCGATGCCCGCCGAGGTCGCGTGCGCTTTCACCTGCAGGTCGCGCTGTCGAACCCTGCGGCGCGCCCGCCGCTCGGTGGCGCGCCGCTGCGTGAAGTGCGCGCGCAGCCGAAAGTGATCGTGGTCGGCGATGGCCCCACGGGACTGTTTTGCGCTTACGAGCTCGCGCGCCACGGCATCTTTGCGCACGTGCTCGATCGCGGAAAACCGGTGCAGCCGCGTCGTCACGATCTCAAGGCGTTGAACGCGCGCGGCGCGGTCGACGCCGACAGCAACTATTGCTTCGGCGAGGGCGGGGCCGGAACCTACAGCGACGGCAAGCTGTACACGCGTTCGCACAAGCGCGGCAACGTGCGCGACGTGATCGAGTTGCTCGCGTTACACGGCGCACCGGAAGCGATCTTGAGCGACGCGCGCCCGCACATCGGCAGCAACCGCTTGCCCAAAGTGGTCACTGCCTTGCGCGAGCGGCTCGAAGCGGTCGGCCAGCGCTTCGAGTTCGGCGCGCGCGTGATCGGTCTCGCGCTCGAAGAGCAGGGCGGCAAAAAGCGCGCAATCGGCGTACGCCTGGCCGACGGCCGAGAAATCGCGGGCGACGCGGTAGTGCTCGCGACCGGGCATTCCGCGCGCGACGTCTTCGAGTGGCTCGCCGAGTCGGGCGTGACTCTCGAGGCCAAGCCGTTCGCGCTCGGCGTGCGCATCGAGCATCCGCAGCCGCTGATCAATCGCCTGCAATACGGCGGCGCTGCCGAGCACCCCCTGCTGCCGAACGCCGCCTATCGCATTGCAGAGACGATCGAGGGGCGCGGCGTGTTCTCGTTTTGCATGTGCCCGGGAGGCTGGGTCGTGCCGGCGTCCACCGCGCCCGGCGAGCTGGTGGTCAATGGCATGAGCCTGTCGCGCCGCGATTCGCCGTACGCGAATTCGGGCCTGGTCGTCGGCATCGAGCCCGGGGATTGGGCACGCGCGGGCTTCACTGGGCCATTGGCTGGGGTTCAACTGCAGCGCCATTTGGAGCGCGCAGCATTCACCGCGGGCGGCGGCGCGCTGGTCGCACCCGCCTCGCGTGCGACGGACTTCTTGGCTCGGCGCGCCTCGTCCACGCTGCCTGAATCCAGCTACATTCCCGGCCTACTGGCGAGCGACATCGGCGCCGTGCTCGATAGCGTGGGTATCGATCTGTCCCGCCGCTTGCGCGCCGCGCTGGCTCGCTTTGCCCGCTCGATGCCCGGCTACGTCAGCGACGAAGCGGTCTTGATCGGCGTCGAGTCGCGCACGAGCTCACCCGTGCGCGTGCCACGAGATGCGGACAGCCTGGCTTCGCCGCAGATCGAAGGCCTGTATCCGGCGGGTGAGGGCGGGGGCTACGCGGGCGGCATCGTCAGCGCGGCGCTCGACGGCATGCGCATCGCCGAAGCGCTAGCCAAGAAATTCGGCTGAGCTCAGGCACCCGTGCCCGTGCCCGTGCCCCGTGCCCGTGCCCGAAAAATCGGACCACGGCACTGTTCGACGTCACGCACCTGTGCAAGCGGGGCGCCGCTCACGGCAGTCTGCGTCGGATGAGCGAACAATACTGTGTGAACACAGTACTATTTCGGCGCAGCGAGGGCGTCCGCGTCGGATGAGCGAACGATACTGTGTGAACACAGTATCGTTTCTGTGCAGCGAGGGCGCTTAGCCGAGCAAGCTGCCCACTGGCAGGCAAGCGACAGGACAATCGGCTTTGCTCAGCACGCGCTCCGAGGTCGTGCCACGGAGGCCGTCGAGAAATCCGTCCGGCCCATCCGTCGTCATCATGATCAAGTCCGCGCTCAGCACTGCCGCGACGCGCAGGATGGTTTGCTCGGGATCGCCGTTTCTCGCCCAGCGTTGCCAGTTCCAGCCCGTGTCCTCGGGCAGCTCCAGCGCTGGCATGTCGCTTTCGGGCCCGACGTGCAGCAGGGTGACCGTGCCTTCGCTCAGCCCCAAGCTAGTGATCAGTCGCGCGGCGGCTTCCAGCGCCGGTTGCGGGCTCGGCTTGTTGGTCACCGGGATGAGGATGTTGCGCAGCGAGACGCTCCCGTCCGCCTGCGAAACGAACCCCTCCACGCCATGGGGGACGAACAGCGTCATTTGCCCCGCGCGTCGCGCCATGGGCTTGCCAACGGACTTCTCCAGCCAGCGCATGCGGCCCTCACTCTGGTGAACCGCGAGCACGATCAGCTCAGCCGGGTGCCTCTCCAGGTAGCCAAGGCAGGCAGTGACCGGATTGTTGCTCGAGACCAACACTTTGCGCACGTCGATGCCGAGCTTGCTGACCGCGCTCCTCGGGCTACCTTCCGGGATCAGCTTCCAGCGCTCGAGGATCTCGCGCACGCCCGGGAAGTACTGCCATTCCGCGTCCGAGCCGTCGGTGGCGTGCAGCATGCTGAGCTCTGCCTTGGAAGCCAGGGCGAGCTTGAGCGCATGCGCGAAGGCGACTTCGCTGGCTTCGGAAAAGTCCGAGGGATGGAAGATGGATTCGATGCGATTTCCCTGAAGCATGCCGGTCGCTCTCCCGTCTGTGGGGGATGGCCCCATTGGTTTTTCCGGTAGCTCGCCAGTTAGCATGAAACAGCGCCCAGGCGCATCAGGTCGAGCGCAGCGTGAGCTCCGCGATCTCGGACGGTGCGCCGAGGCGCATCGGCGGACCCCAGTAGCCGGTGCCGCAACTCACGTACACCAGCGAATTGCCGAAGCGCGCGAGCCCTGCGACCACCGGCTGCTGCAAGCGCACCAGATACGTCCAGGGCCAAAGCTGGCCGCCGTGCGTGTGGCCGGACAGCTGCAGACCGACGCCGTGAGCCTGGGCTTCGAAGATGGTGCGCGGTTGGTGTGCGAGCAGCACCAGCTCACGGCTGAGATCTCGACCGCGCAAGGCTTTGGGCAAGTCTTCCCCGTGCCCGTTGCCAAAGCGGTGCGCCGAATGATCGTCGACCCCGGCCAGATCGAAGCTCGCCGTTTCGTCGCCGATGCTCACTCGCTCGTTGCGCAGCACGCGCACACCCAGGCGCTCGAGCTCGCCGCACCAGTCCGCAGCGCCGGAGTAATACTCGTGATTGCCGGTTACGAAGAAGACGCCATACTTGGCGCGTAAGCTCGAAAGTGGCGCCACGTGCTCGCGCAGCTCTTCCACGCTGCCGTCCACCAAGTCACCGGTGATCACGATCAGATCCGCCGCGAGCGCGTTGCACTGCGCGACGATGGTTTCGATGAAGGCGCGCTGAATGGTCGGTCCGACGTGCACGTCGGAGAGGTGCACGATGCGCGTGCCGCTGAGCGCGGGCGGCAAGCGCGCCAAGGACACCTCGACGCGCTTGATCGCGACGCGACCGAGGCCTGCGCGCAGCGACCACACCCCCAGCGAACCGGCGAGCAACGCCGCGGCGCCAGCCAGCAAGCGCGCGACCGCCTGGCGCCGCTCGGGCAGGAGGGGTTCGCTGTTGCCCCAGGCGCGACCGACCTGCCAGACGCCACGCGCGAGATCGGCCACCCCGACGGCGAGCGTCAGAAACAAAAGTAGGCCGAGCCAGGTCATGGCCAGCCAAACCAGGCCGGTCGTCGACCCGCCGAGGGCGCTCCGCCGCAGGAACAGACTGGCCGGAATGGCCGCGAACAAGAAAATGAGCGCGTAACTGAGGGTACGGGTCAGAGAGGCCGGCAGGCCAGGGTCCCGGATCAGCCGAGACCAGACGTAATAGTGGGCCGAGCCGGTCAGCGTGACCATGATCGACAGAAACAAGGCGAACGTGAGCAGGCGGGGCATTTATTTCGTGAAACATGGGGTGGTTTGGCCACGCTGCCAAGGGCGTCGAAATACCCGTTCTGAGGGTTGAAGAACTGCCCCGGCCGGCCTACGTATTCGGGGGCGCAGCGCGTTCGGCAGCCGCCGGCCGCTCCCAGGATTTTCCCTTTCCCAACCAGCAGTTGGGGATCTGACCCCCAAGCACAGGAGCTCCCGTGGACAGCTATAGGTCCGAATCAGACAAAGACCCCGTCGAGACGCGGGAGTGGCTCGATTCGCTCAAGTCCGTGGTCGAGCACGAGGGCAGGGAGCGCGCGCGCTTCTTACTCGAGCGCACGATCGAGGACGGTCGCCGCCAAGGTGTGGCGCCCGTGCTGCCGCTCAATACGGACTACGTGAACACCGTGCGCGTCGAAGACCAGCCGGAGTTCCCGGGCGATGAGGTGCTGGAGCGCCGCATCCGCCGCATCATTCGCTGGAACGCGGCGGCCATGGTGCACCGTGCGAACAAGAAGTTCGACGGCTTGGGCGGCCACATCTCGACCTACGCCTCGAGCGCCTCGCTATACGAGATCGGTTTCAACCACTTTTTCCGCG
>Ga0247779_1000434_pt1 | contig 27137 bp, 19 predicted proteins | sample UWRJL221509R5_FD_179925 | JGI IMG/M metagenome (GOLD analysis project Ga0247779, IMG submission 179925) | Plant litter microbial communities from Arlington Agricultural Research Station in Wisconsin, United States - UWRJ-L221-509R-5 | ecosystem: Environmental > Terrestrial > Plant litter >... | reverse complement strand
CAGTGAAACGAATCAGCGCCGATGATAGTGCGGATTCCCGTGTGAAAGTAGGTCATCGTCAGGCTATTTACCCCCAAAACCCCCACCTCCCAACAGAGGTGGGGGTTTTGCTTTTGGGTCCGGCGACTATTAATCAATGCGCTCGCATACTGCGTCCAAAGGCCCGCTTCACATCGCCGAGGAAACGGTCGGGCTGCAATCCACCGCGGTCGAGCAAGGCCTGGACGTGGGTATTGAGCCGCTGGCGATCCGCCGCGCTGAAACGCTTTGCGGCCAGCATGATGACCGGGATATCCGCCGTGCGGGCGTCGGTCTTCAAGGCCTCGACGACCTCGATGCCGCCCATGTCGCTGACCAGCAGATCAAGGATCACCAGATCCGGCAAGTGGCGGCGCGTGAGCTCGATACCCTGACGCCCGCCGAAGGCGTGCATCAGCGCATAGCCCGGTTCATTGAGGTCCATATTGGACGACGCCTCGGGTTCGGCGGCATCGTCGATCAGCAGCACGCGGAGCGCCTTTGAATCCGTCGGCTTGAAGCCCAGCGTCGCCAGTTCGCGCGTGAAGTCGGCGCGCCGGACCGGCTTCTGCAGCACCGCGGCGGCGCCAAGCGAGAGGCCGACCTCATGGGCCGCGTCCAGGGAAACGACGACGACCGGCACGTCCATCCAGCCGGGCAACTCCTGGATACGGCACAGGAATTCCCAGCCATCCATGCCGGGAAGCTGGATGTCCAGGGTGATCAGCGCGGGCGTGAACAAGGGCGCCATCTGCAACGCCGCCTCGGCCGAACTGGCGTGGCGGACGACGAAACCCTCGGCTTCCAACTGCACGCGCATCAGCTCCGCGCCGGCCTCATCGTCTTCGACGACCAAGGCTACCGGTAGACCGACCGGATCCGCAGGACCGACCCGCGGCGGTGAACCCGCGGGTGGATCGGCCTCCGCCCCGGCATGCCAGGGGAGCCAGAAGCTGAAGCAGCTGCCGTGTCCCGCGCGGCTCGTAACCGCCACTGCGCCACCATGCAGATCGACCAGTCGAGCCACCGTCACCAGCCCCAGGCCCGTGCCTTCCACCTCGCGCGTAACGTCGTTGCGGATCTGGCCGAAGGGCTTGAACAGCGTGTCCAGATCGCCTTCGGACATGCCGATGCCCTGATCCTCGACGCTGAACTCGACGAAGCGGCGGAATTTGCTCTCCGGCAGCGGCGTCCGCAGTCCCGGCGCGGGCTCCGAGCCGGGCAGTGCGGAGGCGGCCCGCACGCGATCGACCAAGCCGGCTCGCAGCAAGACCGTGCCGTCGTCGCGGCTGAACTTCACGGCGTTCGACAGCAGGTTCAGCAGGATCTGCTTCAGCCGCCGCTTGTCGGCCCGCAGTCCGCTACCAAGCGCCACATGACTGACGTCGAGACTGATCCGCCGCGCCTGCGCACGCTCGCGCACCAGCGCCGCCGCGTCTTCGAGCATCGCGTCGAGCTCGATGTCTTCCGGCTCGATGTCGACCTTGCCCGCCTCGATCTTCGCCAGGTCCAGGATGTCGTTGATCAGCGCCAGCAGGTGCATGCCGCTGTCGTGGATGTGGCGGGAGAACTGGACTTGGCGCGGCTGCAACTGGCCCGCCAGGCCTTCCTTCAGGATCTCGGAGAACCCGATGATCGCGTTCAGGGGCGTGCGCAGCTCGTGCGACATCGTCGACATGAAGTCGGTCTTTGCCTGGTTGGCCTGAGCGAGGCGCGCATTGGCCTGCTCCAGCGCGGCGTTCTTCTGCTCCAGCTGCGCCAGCAACTCGGCGCGGCTCGCCGCCAGCTCGTTGGCGGCGCGCGCCTCGGCGGCCTCCATCTCCATATTGAGCAGGTCGAGGCGGATGCGCCGGTTCTCGTCCTCGAACTGCTTGCGGCGCAACTGGGCGCGCACGCGCGCCTTCAACACCTCGAAGTCGGCCGACTTCTGGATGAAGTCATCCGCACCGATCTCCAAGGCGTCGAGCATCGAGGCGCGATCCTCCTGGCCGGTCAGGATCACCAGCGGCACATCCCGCAGCATCGGCGCGGCCTTGATCCGCCGGCAGGTCTCGCGGCCATCCATTCCAGGCATCCGCAGGTCCATCAGGATGATGTCGACCGGCTGCACGGTCAGCAGGTCCAGCGCCGCCTGGCCCGACTCGGCGGCGACGACGTCGTAGCCCTCGTCGCGCAGCAGCTCGCCCAATGCGGCGAGGAAGGTGGGACTGTCGTCCACGGCCAGCACGCGCTTGGGCCCCAGCTCGCTGGCGCCCTCCGCCGGAGCCGCCGTGGCTGCACTTCGCAGCACCGCCGCCAGCCGGGCCAACAGCAGCGCTGGATCGTCCTGCTTGCGAACGAAGGCATCGGCCCCGGCATCGAGGGCGCGCAGCTCGGTGTCGCGCTCGTCGCTGGCGGTGAGCAGAATGCAGGGCGTGCTGCGCAGCGCCGCGTCCAGACGCAATCGTCGGATTACCGCCGCGCCATCGATGCCGGGCAACTGGTTGTCGACCAGCAGCGCGTCCGGGCGCGCGGCGGCCGCGATGCGCATTCCGTCTTCGCCGGTACCGGCCAGCAGCACCTCGTAGCCGGCCTGCTGCAGTTGCTCGCGAAGCGCTTCGCGGTAGCTCAGGCTGTCGTCGATGACGAGCACCGTCGGTGCCCGCGGCGTGGCTGGATTGCGGCGCGTGCGAAGCAGTTCGCGCGTCCGCGCGGTGACGTAGCTGCGGTCGTAAGGCTTGCCCACGTACTCGTCCGCGCCCGTGCCCAGGCCGATCAGGCGGTCCTTCACATCCGCCTCGCTGGAAAGCATCAGCACGATCGCATCGTTGCCGTCGGGCAGGGCGCGCAGCTCGCGCAACAGGTCCACCCCGCTGCCGTCCGGCAGCAACACGTCCAGGACCACGACGGCCGGCCGCTGCCGGGCGAGGAAGGCGCGTGCCGAGGCCAGATCGGCACAGCTGTGGCAGGTGAAGCCGGCCTCGTCGAAGGCCTCCTCCAGGTCCATGCGGACCGTCAGGCTGTCATCGACGATCAGGATCAGCTCGCTCATCGCAAGGCTCCCAACATGCCGTCGGTCGGCGGCACGCCGCACAGCGTCGCCAGTGCGCTGCCGATCTGGTCCAGCGGCAGCACCCGCTCAGCGGCGCCGAGCAGCGCCGCCTCGCGCGGCATGCCGTAGATCACCGAGCTGGCTTCGTCCTGCGCGATCGTCGCGCCGCCGGCACGGCGGATCGCCAGCAGGCCAGTCGCGCCATCGCGCCCCATGCCGGTCAGCAGCGCCGCGCAGGCGCGCGAGCCGGTCTCGACGGCGATCGATTCAAAGAGCGTGTCCACCGAAGGCCGGCACGAATGCCTCGCCGGCCCGGCATCCAGGCGCAGCTGGCCGCCGCCGATGGTCATGTGCCGGTCGGCCGGCGCCAGCAGCACGCGGCCTGCGCAGGCGGCCAGCAATTCCCCGTCCTTCGCGTACGACACGCGATGCGGTGTCTGGGCATCGAGCCAGTCGGAGAACGCGTTGGCGAAGGGCTCGTTGATGTGCATCACCACCAGCACCGGCACCTGCAGCCGCCTGGGCAGCGCGCTGAGCACGTCGACCAGCGCGCCGGGGCCACCCGTGGAGGCACCCAGCGCGATCAGCGAACTGCGGGCCCGGCTCTCCGCCGGAGGGGACGGCATCGTGGACCTGGGCACCAACGGTGGCCCTGCAGCGCGCAATGCGCTGCGCGCACGCAGGTGCGTGATCACCGGCACGCGGGCCACCAAGCGAAGCGTGGCGAGGTAACGGGCGTCCCAGTCGCCCTGTGCGTCGGCGATGCCGGGCTTCTCCATCATGTCCACGGCGCCGGCGGCCACGGCGTCATAGGTGCGGAACAGCTCGCCGCGATTCATCGATGCCGAGACGACCAGGATCGGCGTCGGGCAGTGCGCCATGATGTATTCGGTCGCCGCGAGGCCCGTCATGATGGGCAGCATCATGTCCATCGAGATCACGTCGGGCCGCAGCGCCTGGCACAACTCGATCGCCTGCTTGCCGTCGGCCGCCTCGCCCACGACGACGATGTCGGGCTCCTCCTCCAGGATTTCGCAGAGCCGCTTGCGCACGGTCAGCGAGTCTTCGACCACCAGCACACGCAATTGCTTCATCGCTTGCTACCCATGGTTCTGCACCAGCTGGCGCACTCTCTGCAAGAAATCGGACTGGGCGAACTCGCCCTTGACGATGTAGCCGCTGGCACCGACGTCGATGCCGCGCTGCTTGTCCGCTGGCGAGTTCAGCGAGGTGATCAGCATGGCCGGCACCTGGCTCAGCAGCGGATCCGCGCGCGTGCGCTCGACGAAGGTGAAGCCGTCCATGCCTGGCATTTCCACGTCGACGAGGAACAGCGCGTAGCGTTGCTGTCTGGCCTTCTCCAGGCCTTCCTCTGCCGAGATCGCGGCATGCACCGCGTAGCCGGCCGATTCGAGAATGCTCTGCTCCAGCATGCGGGTCGTCAGCGAGTCGTCGATGACCAGGATGGGCAATTTCGGTGCCTCGGCCGTGCCCACCTTCGGCAGCGTCGCGCGCGCGAAGGCGCACAGGCCGTCGGGGTCCAGCACCAGCTGCGGCCGGCCCTCGCCGTCCACCGATACCCCCGCCAGCAGTTCGTGCGCCGGCATCAGCTCCGGCGGGTCGCACAGCGTCACGTAGGCCGTGCCGATGACCCGGTCCACCGCCAGTGCGGCCAGCGCTGTTGTCTCGCCATCGGCTCGTCCCTGCACGATTAGCGCCGACGAGCGCTGCACACCGGCCGCTTCGTCGTCCGCGTCGTCGCCCAGCGCATCGGCCAGCCGCGCATAGGGCACGGAGCGGCCCTGGTAGGCAACCGAGCAGCCCTGCGCGCTGATCGCGATGTCATGCGGCAGCAGTCGCAAGGTCTGCCTTACCGCGTCCAGCGGCAGCGCATAGGTCACGCCGCCGGCCTCGACCTGCAGCGTCTCCAGCGCCGCCAGCCGCAGCGGCACGATCAGGCTCAGCGTCGTGCCGCGGCCCCGCTCGGTCTGCAGCTTGACTTCGCCGCCCAGCCGCTCGGCCGCATCGCGCACCACGTCCAGGCCCACGCCGCGGCCGGCAAGCTCGTTGACGGACTCGGCCGTGCTGATGCCGCCGCGCAGCAGGAACTGCAGCAGCGCCTGCGTGTCCGGCTCGCCCACGCCGGGGAGCGCCCAGGACTTGGCGCGTGCCTTGTCGCGCAGCGCTGCCAGGTTCAGGCCGGCGCCATCGTCGCGGCATTCGAAGGCCACGCGCCGCCCGAGCCGCGACACGTGCACGCTGACGCTGCCCTGCGCGGGCTTGCCCGCCAGCCGCCGTGTTGCGGCCGGCTCGATGCCGTGGGCCACGGCGTTGCGGACCAGCTGCATCAGCGCGCCCTGCACCAGGTTCAGCACCTCGCCGTCCAGGCGCACGTCGCCGCCGATGCCCTCGAACTCGACCTCCTTGCCGATCATCCGGGCCGCATCCCGAACCGCGCGCCGCAGTGGCACGAACAGCCGGGCCGCCGGCGTCAGCCGCAGGCGCTCGGCGCTGTCGCGCACCTGCTCCAGCTCGCGGTCCATCTGGTCGAAGGCCGCCTCGACGTTCTGCCCCGGGCGCGCGTCCAGCGTCTGCGCGAGGCTGCGTCGCAGCACGGCCAACTGCTGATGCGCCTGGCTGACGGCATCGAGCAGCCGGACCATGTCCCCATCGTCTGCTCCGGTCGTGACCGGCATGACGGCGGGCACGGAGGCGGTCTGCAAGGGCAGCGGCGCCGACGCCACGGCCGCGCCCAAGGTCGCCACGGCGGCGCCGATCTTGTCGTGCAGTGCCAGCAGCGCGTCGATCTGCCTGCGGTCCGCCCTGGCGCCGCTGTCCCGCAGCGGGGCCAGGATGTCTTCCAGCGCATGCGCATGCTGGGCGATCTCCTGCTGGCGCACGACGCGGGCGGCGCCCTTGAGCGTGTGCGCCAGCCGCAGCAGCAGGGTCAGCGTGCCGGCGTCGTCGCCTTTCTCGAGCGCCAGGATGCCGGCGCCGAGCTGGTCCTGCAGCTCCGCCGCCTCGATGCGGAAGAAGCGGTAGGGGTCCTTGGTGCTCGTGGCCATCGCTTGCCCGCGCCGTCAGGCGGCGACGCTCTCGTGATGCTTCGCCTGCTCCTGCGGCTGCACCATGCGCAGCAGCTCCCTCGACAGGCCGGACAGCTGCCGCGCCGTCTGGAAGGTTTGCGCGGAACTGGCCTCGGTCTCGCGGGTCGACTGCGCGGTGTTCGAGATCGCCACGTTGACCTGTTCGACCGCCGTGGTCTGCTGCTTCGTCGACAGCTCGATCTCGCGCGCGGCGTCGGTGGTCGTGGCCACCAGAGCGGCGATCTTCGTGAACGCGGTGGCCACCTCGCTGAACTGGCGTGCCCCCAGGTCCACCGCCTTCGAGCCGGTCTCGGTCGCCATCACCGTCGTGTTGACCGCACCGCGAACGTCGTCGATCAGCGTGCGGATCTCCTTGGTCGATCCGGCCACACGATCCGCCAGCTTTCTGATCTCGTCGGCCACCACGCCGAAGCGCCTGCCCACCTCGCCGGCACCGGTGGCCTCGATCGTCGCGTTGATCGCCAGGATGTTGGTCTGCTCGGCCAGCTCGGAGACGATGTCCAGCACGGCGCCGATCTGCTGCGACTTGCGGCCCAGGTCCAGCATGTGGTCCACCACCATGTCCACCTGCTGGCGGATGCCGGTGATCGAGTCCTTGGCCAGCCGTACCGTGCCGTCGCCCGTGCGCGCGGCGTCCGCGGTCTGCTCGGCCACCGCCGTCACCCGTTGCGCGCTCTCGGCGATCTGGCGCGAGGCGGCCAGCAGTTCGGTGATCGTCGTCGTGATCTCGGTCATCGAGGTCGACGACTCGCGCGCACCGGCCGCCTGCTGCGTGGCCGCAGACTGCAGCTCGTTGGACGAGCGCTGTACATGCTGCACGGCCGAGGCGATCTGCTGCGTCAGTGCGCGCGTCAGGATGAACCCGGCGGCGCTGATCACGAGCAGGCACAGCAGCGTGCCGTAGCCGATGGCTCGGTTGGCCGTCGTGGCGGCGGACTCGACCTCATCGGCCCGCTGCTTGAGGATGCGGCGCTGCGAGCCCTCCAGCGCCGAAGCCTTGGCCACCAGGTCGTCCATCAGCGCCTTGCCATTGCCACTCTGGGGAAGCTTGAGCCCGGCGTCCCGGCCTGCGGCGCGATAGGCCTCGACCGCCTGGGTGCAGTGGTCCATCTTCGCCCGGGCGGCGTCGATCACCGTGGCCAGCATCTGCAGCTCGACGGGGCTGTCGGCCAGCTCGTCGCGCAATGTCTTGATCGGCTTCGGGAACGCTTCGCGCGAAGCCTGCATCTGCGGCAGGTAGGACTCGTCCCCGGTCAGCATGAAGCCGCGCTGCTGGCTCTCCATGTCGCTGACGATGCGCACCATCAGCGACAGCTGGTCCAGCACCCCGTTGGTGCGGGACACGGCATAGCTGGTACGCGTCAGCGTCTCGATGCTGCGATAGGCCACGCCGCCGACGAACAGCATCAGGGCGAAGGCGAGGGCGAAGCCCATCGCGATTTTCTTGCCGAAGGTCCACATGGCTGTTTGTCCTTAGTTCGGTGCCGCGTGCTGCTGTTGATGCTGCTGCTGAACCATCTCGCGGATGCGCTGCAGGATCGACGGGATGGAGACGATCGGGCGCAACTGCTCACCGCCGCGCAGCGTCTCGCCGGTGAACAGGCGTGAGTCGCCGTCACCGGCCCGCGCGATCGCGTCGCCAGGCAGGCGCAGGTGGCCCTCGAACACGTCGAACGCCAGGCCCAGCGGGCCGTCCCGGGCGGCGACCCACCAGGCCGGCCGCTCCCGCGCGGCGCCCGTGCCCAATAGCACGCGCAGGTCGTAGACCGGCAGTACCTTGCCGCGGAAGCTGCTCAGGCCCAGCAGCTCCGCGCGCCGGCTGGGGCAGCGCGTCAGGTTCTTGAGCGCTTGCAGGCCGGCCACCTCGCCCAGGCGCAGCGCGTAGCGGCCGCCGCCGGCCTGGATCGCCAGGTAGTCATGCAGCTCGACGGCCTTGTCTTCCGGTGCGCGCACGAAGGACTGGTCGAAGGCTTCGCGCCACGCCAGTACCCGCGCCTGCGCATCGTCCAGCTCGTCATGCCGCTTCATGGCCGCATCCCCTCAATCGCCCTGCGCAGTTCCGTGCGGCACATGTTCTGCAGCGCGATGCGGTCGAAGCCGCCGCCGAACAGGCGCAGGCGCTGCGCGCTCTCGTGCTCCAGCAAGGCCAGCGCTCGCGCCAGCTGGTGGCGGTACGCCTTCGCGTCGCCGCGCCCGCGTGCCAGCTGCGCCAGGTGCAGGTGGGGCAGGGCGAAGCCGTCGTCCAGCTTGCCGGCCTGCTCGTAGCGGATGCGTGCGGCCGCGAGGTCGCCAGTGCTCTCTCGGCACAGCGCGATCACGTAGTGCGCGGCTGCGTTGCGGGCGTCGCGAGTGAGCAGCTCGTGTGCCACGTCCTCCGCCAGCGCGTGGCGGCCCTCGTGCACCCGCAGCATCGCGTGCAGCAGCATCGCGTCCGGCTGCCGTTGCGCGCTGGCGTTGAGCGTCGCCAGCCGCGCCGCGGCGTCCTCGAAGCGCTCCTGGTCGAACAGCGTCAAGGCGTCCTCGATCGGGTCCGCTGCGCCGGGCAGGGTCGGGACGGTCGACAGCGTAGTGATTGCCACCGTCGTCGCGGGGGGCACGAGTGCCGGCGCGGCTGGCTCGGCCTGTGAGTCGCCGCCGCTGCGGCGCCGGTAGTAGAAGCTGCCGTGCGTGTGGCACAGCGTGAAGGCCTCGGTCAAGTCGCGCAGGCTCTCGGAATGGCCCAGGAACAGGTAGCCGTCCGGCGCCAGCGACTGCGTCATCCGCGCCAGCACCGCCTGCAGCGCCGGGCGACCGAAATACATCAGCACGTTGCGGGCGAAGATCAGGTCGAAGGCACCGGCGCGCCAGAAGTTCGGCGCCGGCTCGTTCAGGTTCAGCAGCTCGAACCTCACTGCTTCGCGCAGCGCCGGCTGCAGCGCGAAGTCGTTGCCTTCGGGCCGGAACCAGCGCAGGCGTGCCGCGTCCGGCGTCTCGCGCAGGCTCCAGCTCGTGTAGCGCCCGGCCCGCGCCTTGCGCAGCACCTCGGGGTTCAGGTCCACGCCGAGCAGCGTGATGTCCCAGTCCGGCCCTGGGGTCAGGTCTTGCAGCACCATCGCCAGCGTGTAGAGCTCCTCGCCGCTGGCGCAACCGGCGGAGAGAATGCGCAGGCTGCGCGTGTGGCGACGGGCCTGCATCAGCGCCGGCAGCACCAGCTCACGCAGCGCGTTGAACTGCTCGATGTTGCGGAAGAAGTAGGTCTCCGGCGTCGTCAACTCCGGTACCAAGGCCTCGAATTCACCCGACAGCAGGTCCGACTGCAGCGAGTCCAGGTAGCTGTCCGCGTCCAGCCTGTGCCAGGCGAGGCGGTGCTGCAGCAGCTCGGCCAGGCTGTCCGACTGGCGGTCGGGAAACTCGAGCCCCAGCCGGGCCAGCACGATGGCGCGGAAGCGGGCCAGCGTTCCTTCCGCTGCTTGTGCCCGCAGCGCGCCTGGGGGCGTGGCCATCGCCATCATGCCGGCAGGCCCTGCGCGGCGACGGCCGCCTGCATCACGTCGTCGTCCGGGATCAGCCGTGCGCCGTCCAGCACCAGCAGCAGTTCGGCATCGATCTGGCCAAGGGCCCTGACGCTGTCCTGGCCCGCATGGCGCAGCAGCGGTGGCAGGTCCTGCAGCTCATCGGGATGCAGGACGCGGGTGCCGACGACCTGCCCGACCGCCAGCGCGACGCGCCGCTCGCCGATCCGCAGGGTGACGTAGCGCGTGATCTCCGCCTCGTCCTCGCCCAGCAGGCGGGCCACGTCGACGACCGGCTGGGCCAGGCCGCGGATCAGCGCCACGCCCAGCACATGTTCCGGCGCGCCGGCCAGCGGCGCCACGCGCAAGGGCCTGAGCGTCTCCACGATGTGCGGCAAGGGCAACGCACACAAGCGTGTGCCGATGCGGAAAATCAGCGCGTGCCCGGCCGACTGTGCAAACCACATGCTGACCTCCCTTTGGTCATGCTTTGCGGCGAGTCTAGGGCAATACCGGTGCCCAGTGCCATGGGTTGACGCTTACATAACGCGTTAGCTGTGCGGTGCATACTCCGCGGCGCCTTTGAGCAAATGGAAGAGGGAGGAGCCCTTGCAATGATGCGGACTTCATGGCTCCACGCCGCCGCTGCGCTGTTGCTCGTCGCGGGCGCCTGCGGCGCGCAGCCGCGCGTCCTGCGCATCGCCAGCGCCAACGATCCACAGACGATGGACCCGCATGCGGTGGCGCTGCTGTACCAGTCGCGCGTCGTGCAGCAGATCTACGAAGGCCTGGTGGACCGCGACGAGAAGTTCCGCCTGCAGCCCTCGTTGGCGCTGTCCTGGTCCGCGGTGGATGCCAAGACCTGGCGCTTCAAGCTGCGCCCGGGCGTGAAGTTCCACGACGGCAGCGAATTCACGGCGGACGATGCGGTCTTCTCGATCGAGCGCGCGCTCAAGCCGACCTCGCAGCGCGCGCTGCAGATGCGCGGCATCGTCGGCGCGCGCAAGGTCGATCGGCTGACGATCGAGGTCCTGCTCGAAAGCCCCGACGCGCTGCTGCCGGACAAGCTCTTCTTTGTGGACATGATGAGCCGCGCCTGGTGCGAACAGCATCAGGTGCTGCAGCCGCAGGACTACAACGGCAAGCAGGAAACCTTCGCGGTGCGCAACGCGATGGGCACCGGTCCGTTCATGCTCAAGCGCTACGAGTCCGACGTGCGCACGACCTTGGCCGCCTTCCCGTCGTGGTGGGGCAGGTCGGCCCACCGCGGCAACCTCGACGAGGCGCAGTTCCTCGTGATCCAGTCCGACGCCACGCGGCTGGCCGCGCTCAACTCCGGCCAGGTCGACGTGGTGCTGGACCCGCCGTTCCAGGATGTGGCCCGGCTGCGCGCCGCGGGCGGGCTCAGCATCCTGGAGACCGGCGACATCGGCACGCAGTACCTGGCGCTGGACCAGCACTCGGCCGAATTGCCCGGCAACCCCGGCCGACCCAATCCGCTGAAGGACCTGCGGGTGCGGCGTGCGATCTACCAGGCGCTGGACATGCCGCTGATCGTGCGCCAGGTCCTGCGCGGCCAGGCACAGGCGACCGGCTCGCCGGTGTCCGCGCTGCTGGACGGCTACCTGCCCGAGTTCGACAAGCGTCCGCCCTACGATCCGGCCGCGGCGCGCGCGCTGTTGAAGGAGGCCGGCTATCCGAACGGCTTCAGCCTGCCGTTCGACTGCCTCAACACCGGTTTCCGGCAGGCGGTCTGCCAGGCGATGGCGGCGATGCTGGAACGCGTAGGGATCCGGGCCACGCTGCAGGTCGCGCCCAGCGCGCTGTTCTTCCCGAAGCTGACCCAGGCCACGATCAGCATGGCCGAGTTCGGCTGGTCGCCGACGACCGATCCCTGGATCGTCCTGCAGTCCCTGGTCCACACCACGGACGGGCGGACCAGCGGCGTGTTCAATGCCGGACGCTACAGCGATGCGAAGCTCGACGCGCTGATCGACGCGATCCGTATCGAGCCCGAACTGGCGCGCCGCCGCGAAAAGGTGGCCGAGGCCGTGCGGCTGATGGCGAGCGAGCTGCCGATCCTGCCGCTGTACCGCGTCCAGCAGATCTGGGTGGCACGGCCGGGCGTGGAACTGGTCCAGTGGCCGAACTCGGTGCTGGCGCTGCGCTGGGCGCGCCTTGCCGTCAAGTAGCCAATCAAGCAGGCAAGGGCGGCTGCCAGGCGTCGTTGATCCGCGCGAACACCTCGTGGTCGCGCCAGGCGCCGTCGATGTGCAGGTAGCGCCGTGACAGGCCTTCCTGCTCGAAGCCCAGCCGCAGCAGAACCCGCCGGCTGCGCTGGTTTTCGGGGCGTACCGCGGCCTGGATCCGGTGCAGGCGCACGCGCGGGCCGAACATCTCCGCCATCAGCGCCTCCAGCGCCTCGTTCATCAGGCCGCGCCCCTGGTGCTGCGCATCCAGGCTGTAGCCCAGCACGGCGCTCTGGAAGGCGCCGCGTGTCAGCTGCGAGATGTGCACCTGCCCGATCAGCGTGGCGGGCGTGTCCTGCAGGCTGAACCAGTAGCGGTAGGCGCTGCCGTTTGCAAAGGCCTGTTCGCCCTCGATCAAGCGTTCGGCGACGCGGGCGGGCTCGAAGTAGTCGGGCGGATAGCTCGGATCCCAGCGCGCGAAGTGCGCGCGATTGCGCAGTTGATAGTCCAGCGCGGCCGGGGCGAGCGCCAGCGAAGGCGCGCGCAGCAGCAGGCGCGGACTGAGCAATTCCGAGGCAGCGGTCATGGGCCGGATTGTGTCCGGGTAATCCCTGGGATTTCGAGGAAATAGGCGCCAATGCCGACGAGTGGGCGCTCCGCAGCCCCAACTCGTCGCGCCAATCCGCAATTCGTCGCCTCGTGCTGGAGTCGGCGGCCTGGCTTGCGGATACTGCCAACATGCGACGTTTCCCCCTCGTTGTCACAGCCCTCCTCGGGTTCACCCTGAGCCTGGGCTCACTGCCTGCCGCCGACGCCAGCGAGGTCGTCAAGCTGGCGCGCCTGGTGATCACCGGCAAGCGGCTGAGCCCGGAGCGCCTGGAGCCGGTCGCCATGCGGCGTAGCGAGTCGACGACCACGACCGCACAGGCCATGCCCCCTTCGTCGCCGGCCCACTTGGCGCCGACGCAGACGGCGGCCATCACCGCGACCGCCTCGGGCCAGGACTCTCAGGTGCGCAACATTGCCGCGCCGTCGCGCGGCGTGCTGAGCTTCTTCTGACGGCGGCGCTCCGTCAGGGCAGCTGCGGCGGCGCCGGATGCAGCCGGGCCATCGCCAGCACATCCACGTAACGGCCGGCGCGCAGCGCATAGGCTCGCATCGTTCCCTCCGGCTCGAAGCCGAAGCGCCGGTACAGGCGGATCGCCCGCTCGTTGTCGGTGTACACCGTCAACTCGATCCGCAAGACCTGGCCCCAGTTGTCCGCATAGTCCAGCAGCGCCGCCATCAGCGCGCTGCCGACGCCGCTGCCCTGGGCGTGCGGGCTGACCGAGATGCCCAGCATCATCGCGTGGCGGCGGCGCAGCGAGTTGGCGGCCGGATGCAGGCCCGCGTTGCCGACCATCTCGCGGTTTTCACCGCCGCGCTCGGCGACCAGGAAGAGATCCTTGCCCGGTTGGCTCGCCATGTCCTGGATGCGCTGGCGCCACATCTCCTCGCTGGGGTAGGGCAGCTGCAGCAGGCCGGCATAGATCTCCGCGTCGCCCATGTGCGCTGCCATCGCGGCGGCGTCGGCGGGAACGCCGCGGCGGATCGTGATGCCGGTCGGGTCATCCTGCGGCTGCGTCATCGAGAGGCTCCTGAGGGTCCTTGGGGATTGGGTCGACAATGACGCCATCATGCCCCGTCTCGCCACGCTCCCGACGCAAGTTGCGTCCCCACTTGAGCCGCCCGTCCGCCCTCGCGGCGAGCCGTTGCCCGCCGAGCGCTTCGCGCTGAAGGTGGGGCCCAGCCCGATCGACGGGCTGGGCGTGTTCGCCGCCGAAGCGATCCCCGAGCGCCGCAAGATCGGCGAATTGCGCGGTGAGGCGATCTCCGTGCGCGAGGCGCGCCGTCGCGCCAAGGGACGCGAGCGCATCCACATCGTCGAGGTGTCGGAGACCCGTGCGGTCGACGCCACCGCGTCGCAGGACGCGCTGCGCAACATCAACCACGGCTGCGCGCCGAACGCGCAGCTGCGGATCAAGCAGGGCCGGGTCGAGTTCTACGCACTGCGCGACATCGCGCCCGGGGAGGAGCTGACCTGCGACTACGGCGAGAGCCACCACGAAGGGCGGCTGACCTGCCGCTGCGGCGCGCCAAACTGTGTCGGCCGCCTCTGACTTGGCGGTCAGCCCTCAGTGCACCGCGTCGTCGCCGGCGCTCGGTTGCAGCCAGAACAGGCGCAGGTCCTGCACCGAGAACAGCGCGTCGTCCAGCAGCACGTTCTGGTCGACCGTGTCCTCGGCCTCGTAGGACTCGGCGATGTAGGCATCGCGCTGCTCGCCCGGCGGCATCGCCACGGCGGCCAGCGCCATCAGCATCGCGTCGAGCATCTGGCCCTGTTCGCTGTCGGCGTCGTTGACGTACCAGGCCGCCTCGTGCTCGTGCACCGCGCGCATGAAGCCGTCCACCCACATCACGCCGGCACCGGGCAGGCCATCGAGCTGTTCGGCCGTCAGCACGCCCTGCGCGAGCAGGTCGGCCTTCATCGGTTCGTCGAACTCGGTGATCAGCGGCATCAGCAGCATCTGCTCCTGGTCGGCCATCAGCGTGGCCGGGTCCAGCGTCGCGGCGATCTCGTTCCAGCGCAGGTGCAGCCGGTCCATGAACTCCTCGGTGGCGTCCTGCGCATCGAGCGCGGCGGCCCAGTCCTCGCCGAACAGGCCGTCCATCGCCTGCAGCGGCGAGGTCGTCACAGGGCCGCAGACCAGGGCGGTCATGTAGCCGTCCAGCGTGTCGATCGGCACCGGCTCCTCGTCGGCGGCGGAGACGATCTGGAGCAGGGCCGTCAGGCGCTCGGCGTTCTCGTGGTCGATGTCTTCGATCATGTCTTCAGACCCGCTCCGCGATCCAGCCCTGGACGCTCGCCAGCGCACCCGGCAACGCAGCCGGGTTGCTGCCGCCGGCCATCGCCAGGTCCGGCTTGCCGCCGCCCTTGCCACCGACCTGCTGCGCGACGAAGTTGACCAGCTCGCCGGCCTTGACCCGGGCCATGCTGTCGGCCGTGACGCCGGCCGCCAGCTGGACCTTGTCGCCATCGACCGCGGCCAGCACGATCGCCGCGCTCTTGAGCTTGTCCTTCAGCTTGTCCATCGTTTCGCGCAGCGTTTTCGCGTCGGCACCGGCCAGCGTCGCGGCCAGCACCTTGATGCCCTTGACGTCGACGGCCTGGGCCATCAGCTCGTCGCCCTGCGCGGACGCCAGCTTGCTCTTGGCCGCGGCCAGTTCCTTCTCCAGCGCCTTGACCTGGTCCAGCACCGCGTGGACACGGGTCTCCAGCTCGGCCGGGGCGGCCTTCAGCGTGCCGGCCAGGCCGTGCACGGTGTTCTCCAGCGACTGCAGGTAGGCCAGTGCGTTGTCGCCGGTGACCGCCTCGACGCGGCGCACGCCGGCGGCAACGCCGCCTTCGCCGACGATCTTGAACAGGCCGATATCGCCGGTGGCCTTGACGTGCGTGCCGCCGCAGAGTTCCTTGGAGCTGCCGATGGACAACACGCGGACGGTGTCACCGTACTTCTCGCCGAACAGCATCATCGCGCCGCTCTTCTGTGCGTCGTCCAGCGCCATCACCTGCGCGGAAGCCGCGGCATTGGCCAGCACTTCGGCGTTGACGATGGCCTCGACCTTGGCGATCTGCTCGGCCGTCATCGGCGCGTTGTGCGCGAAGTCGAAGCGGGTGCGCTCCGCATTGACCAGCGAACCCTTCTGCTGGACGTGGGCGCCCAGCACCTCGCGCAGCGCCTTGTGCATCAGGTGGGTGGCGCTGTGGTTGCGAACGGTCTTGGCGCGGCGCTCGGCGTCGACTTTGGCGGCGAAGGTGTCGCCGACCTTGACCGTGCCTTCCACGACCTGCGCGTGGTGTCCGAACACGTCGGCCTGGATCTTCAGAGTGTCGTCGACGACCAGGCGCGTGCTCGCGTTGCGCAGCTCGCCGGCATCGCCGACCTGGCCGCCGCTCTCGGCGTAGAAGGGCGTTTGGTCGAGCACGACCACCACGTCGTCGCCCGCGTCGGCGCTCTGCACCTCGGAGCCGTCGATGTACAGCGCGACGACCTTCGCGTCCTCGCGTGCCAGCTGGTCGTAGCCATGGAAGCTCGTGGCGGCGCCGGTGTAGGCCAGGCCCTGCGCCATCTTGAACTTGCCGGCCTGGCGGCCGCGATCCTTCTGCGCTTCCAGCAGGCGGTTGAAGCCGGCCTCGTCGACGGTCACGCCCCGCTCGCGGCAGACGTCGGCGGTCAGGTCGACCGGGAAGCCGTAGGTGTCGTGCAGCTTGAAGGCGGTCTCGCCGTCGACCTGCTTCGCGCCGCCGGCCAGTGCCGATTCCAGCAGTTCCATGCCGGTCGCGATCGTCTTGAAGAAGCGTTCCTCTTCCTGCTTCAGCACCTCGGTGACGCGGGCCTCGTCGCGGCGCAGCTCCGGATAGGCCTCGCCCATTTCCCTGGCCAGCGCGGCGACCAGCTTGTGGAAGAACGGGCTGCGCACGCCGAGCTTGTAGCCGTGGCGGATCGCGCGGCGGGCGATGCGGCGCAGCACGTAGCCGCGGCCGGCGTTGCCCGGGATCACGCCGTCGACGACGGTGAACGAGCAGGCGCGGATGTGGTCGGCGATGACCTTCAGCGACGGGCTCTCCTTGTCGCAGTCGCCGCCGTTCGGCGTCGCGGCGTCGACTTCCTTCTTGGCCGCGGCCAGCAGATTCACGAACAGGTCGATCTCGTAGTTCGAGTGCACGTGCTGCAGCACCGCGGTCAGCCGCTCCAGGCCCATGCCGGTGTCCACCGAGGGCTTGGGCAGCTTGTGCATCACACCGTCTTCGGTGCGGTTGAACTGCATGAAGACGTTGTTCCAGATCTCGATGTAGCGGTCGCCGTCTTCATCGGGGCTGCCCGGCGGGCCGCCGGCGACGTCGGGGCCGTGGTCGTAGAAGATCTCGGTGCAGGGGCCGCAGGGACCGGTGTCGCCCATCATCCAGAAGTTGTCGGACATGTAGCGCGCGCCCTTGTTGTCGCCGATGCGCACGATGCGCTCGGCGGGCACGCCCACCACCTTGTTCCAGATCTCGTAGGCCTCGTCGTCTTCGGCGTAGACGGTCACCCACAGCTTCTCGGCCGGCAGCTTGAAGTGCTTCGTCAGCAGCTCCCAGGCGTAGCTGATCGCGTCGTGCTTGAAGTAGTCGCCGAACGAGAAATTGCCCAGCATCTCGAAGAAGGTGTGATGGCGGGCGGTGTAGCCGACGTTGTCCAGGTCGTTGTGCTTGCCGCCGGCGCGGATGCACTTCTGGCTCGTCGTGGCGCGGGTGTAGGGGCGCTTGTCGAAGCCCAGGAACACGTCCTTGAACTGGTTCATGCCCGCGTTGGTGAACAGCAGCGTCGGGTCGTCGCCCGGCACCACCGGGCTCGAGGCCACGATCGTGTGACCCTTCGATTCAAAGAACTTCAGGAAGGTCTGGCGAATCTCTGCTGCTTTCATGCCGATTGGGCTTTCACGCTTGATTTTTCTGAACATTCGATTATAGGTGCGGCCCCCGCACCGACCCGGGCACGGGCATTGCTCCGAACGGGTAGAGTCGCAAGCCGTTTTCCTCTGGAGTGAGAAGCCATGGACAGCCCCCTGCAAGCCCTGAACGATGCCAGCCTGCTGAAGACGCAGGCGTTGATCAACGGCGAATGGGTGTCCGGCAAGTCCACCTTCGCCGTGCACGATCCAGCCACCGGCGCGCTGCTGGCCGAGGTGGCCAATCTCGGCGAGTCCGACACCGAGGCCGCCATCGCCGCCGCCAACAACGCCTGGGGCCCCTGGCGCAGCAAGCCGGCCAAGGAGCGCGCGGCGATCCTGCTGCGCTGGCAGCAGTTGCTGATCAAGCACGCGGACGACCTCGCCCGCATCATGACGGCCGAGCAGGGCAAGCCGCTGGCCGAATCGAAAGGCGAGGTCAGCTACGGCGCCAGCTTCATCGACTGGTTCGCCGAGGAGGGCAAGCGCGTCTACGGCGAGACCATTCCGACCACCGACGCCGGCAAGCGCTACCTGGTGCTGAAGCAGTCGATCGGCGTCTGCGCGGCGATCACGCCCTGGAATTTCCCGATCGCGATGATCACGCGCAAGGTCGCGCCCGCGCTGGCGGCGGGCTGCCCGGTCGTCATCAAGCCCGCTGAGGCGACGCCGCTGTCCGCACTGGCCGTGGCCGAGCTGGCGCAGCGCGCCGGCATGCCGGCCGGCGTGCTGAACGTGCTGACAGCCGATTCGCAGCAGTCCATCGCGATCGGCAAGGTGCTGTGCGCCGGCGACGTCGTGCGGCACCTGTCCTTCACCGGCTCCACCGAGGTCGGCCGCATCCTGATGCAGCAGTGCGCGCCGACGGTCAAGAAGCTTTCGCTGGAGCTCGGCGGCAACGCACCCTTCATCGTCTTCGACGATGCGGACCTGGACAGCGCGGCCGAGGGCGCGCTGATCAGCAAGTACCGCAACGCCGGCCAGACCTGCGTCTGCGCCAACCGCATCTATGTGCAGGCCGGCGTCTACGACGCCTTCCTCGAGAAGCTCCTGGCCAAGGTCGCGGGGCTCAAGCTGGGCAACGGCTTCGAGGCCGGCGTGACGGTCGGCCCGCTGATCGAACCGGCGGCGGTGGAGAAGGTCGAGACCCACGTTGCCGACGCGCTGGCGCTGGGCGCGCGCCTGGTGACCGGCGGCAAGCGCGCCGAGAACCTGGGCGCGCAGTTCTACGAACCGACCATCCTGGCCGACGCTTCGCAGCAGATGCTCTGCGCCCGCGAGGAAACTTTCGGCCCGGTGGCGCCGGTGTTCCGCTTCCAGACCGAGGCCGACGCGATCGCGCTGGCCAACAGCACCGAGTTCGGCCTCGCCAGCTACTTCTACAGCCGCGACATCGGCCGCATCTTCCGTGTCGGCGAGGCGCTCGAATACGGCATGGTCGGCATCAACACCGGCCTGATCTCGACGGCCGAGGTGCCCTTCGGCGGCGTCAAGCAGTCCGGCCTTGGCCGCGAGGGCGGCCGCCAGGGCATCGAGGACTACGTCGAGGCCAAGTACCTCTGCCTGGGCGACATCCAGCGCTGACACCGGGCTCATCCACTCGATGAAGAAAGGCGCCTGCGGGCGCCTTTCTGTTTTACAGCCTGTTGCATGATGCGCAGTCGCAGCTGAGGGGCTGCTTGGGCATGAACTGACAACGATCGGCCGCGCGTTTCCGCCAGAGAAACGACGCGGCACGACGGCAACAGACATCGACGAGGAGAGGGAAATGGACAAGATTCCCGAGTGGGCGAAGCGTTGGCTGCCCGACAACAGCGCGCAGGTCAGCCATGGCCTGAATCTCGCGCTGCCGCTGGAGCATCCCGAGCGATTGCCGCAGCTGCTGCTGGACATCGCGGTCTCGGAGGCGATCGCCAAGAAGGCGCTGGAGTCGCTCTCCTTCGTCCATTTCGCGCGCTTCGTGCCGTCCTGGGATGGGCGCGCGCTGATGGTCACGACCGAGTTCGACGGGCCGCTGGAGCCCTATGTGATGGACTTCGTGATTGCGCTGGGCGATGTGTTCGACCTGCTGTTGTCCTACTGCAAGCCGCGGCCGCCGCTGCCGGTGCGCGAGTACCCGGACGAGTTCTGGGCCTTCGTGCAGTACTGGAACCGCGTGCCCGTTTTTCCGCGCGACCGGGGCCGCGACGAGTTGCTGTTCCCGGCCAAGGAGGACCTGCCGCTGTACAGCGCCTATCCCGCCAAGACCGCCATCGACGTGGCCGGCCCGCATGCGACGCTGCCGCCGCCGGCGCTGGACCAACCGGCCGCCCGCATCGATCTGCATGACGTGCAGTCCAACATCCTGCGCGGCTACAACGCGGCCGAGGCAGAGTACCTGTTCTACACGGTCACCGATGCGGCTGCGGCGCGCCGCTGGCTGGCCGGGCTTGATGTGGCCAGCGCCGCGCCCTGGCAGCATGGCGCGCCCGAGGTCCTGGTCAACGTCGGTTTCACGCACGCCGGCCTCGCCACGCTGCTGCCGCAGCGTGGCGACGAACTGCAGCGCTTTCCGCAGGCCTTCCGCGAAGGCTCGGCAGCGCGCGGCGCGCTCAATGGCGACACCGGCCCCAGCAAGCCGGAGGGCTGGCTGTTCGGGCAGGACGGGCAGGGCATCCACGTGGTGCTGATCGTTTGGGCCAAGGCCGGCTGGCCCGATGGTGCCGTGCCTGAGGGCCTGCTCGCGCCGGCCGGCATGCGGCAGGTCTACCGCCACGCCGCCAAGGCGCTGGAACACGGGCACGAGTATTTCGGCTACCGCGACGGCCTGTCCGGTCCGCGCATCGCCGGCATGCGCCCGCAGGACAAGCTCGCCAAGCGGGACTTCCAGCCGGCCGCCAGCCCCGGTGAGTTCCTGCTCGGCCGCGACTATGCAAGCGTCTACGGCGGCAGCTCGTTGGGCGACCTGCCCGCGGACCTGGCGGGCAACGGGACCTTCGGCGTGCTGCGCCTGTTCGAGCAGGACGTGGACGGCTTCCATGCCACCGTGGCGAAGGAATCGCAGCGCCTGGGACTCGATCCGGAGTTGTTCAAGGCCAAGCTGCTGGGCCGCTGGCCGAACGGGCAGCCGCTGTCGCTGGCGCCGGACCATGCGAAGCAGGCGGGTGTGACCAACGGCTTCGACTACGCGCCGTCCTGGGAGCATCCGCGGGTGGCCGAGGATTTCGACGGCCTGCGCTGCCCGGCCGGCGCGCACATCCGCCGCAGCAACCCGCGCTCCGCCCGCGTCATCGGCGAGCCGCATTCGCGCCGCCTGATCCGGCGCGGCATGCCGTCCGCCTGGTTGGAGGGTGACGGAGCGGTGAAACGCGGCTTCATGGGCCTGTTCATCGGCGCCAGCATCGAGCGCCAGTTCGAGTTCATCCAGCAGCAATGGCTGCAGGGCAGCGTGGCCGCCAGCGGCATACGCGGCACGCAGGACGCGATCGCCGGCCTGCGCGAGACGCCGACCGATTTCCACATCCCGACCCCGCAAAGCACCTGCCCGCATCTGCGCCAGCCGCCGCTGACCGCGTCCATTCCGCCGCTGGTGAAGACACGCGGCGGCGTCTACCTGTTCTTCCCCGGTTTGCAGATGCTCAAGGGCTTGGCCGCCGATGCCGGGCCGGCCCCGCGAGAGGCCCAGCCGAGCCGTGAAAGCTCGGTCTTCGAGGTGCGGGCACGTGCCGGGCTCGCCTTGCCGGGCCCGCTGCAGGGCATCGCGAACCTGCTGCTGTGGATCTTCTCCATCCTGCCCGCGGCCTGTCGTTCGGCCCTGACCCGCTGGCTGCTGCGCAAGGCGGAGTCGGCGGACCTGGGGCCGCCGCAGCGGGCGCAATTCGAGCCGCAGGACGAGGCGCTGAAGGTCAGCGTTGACACCTTGGCGCCTGCGTTCATCGACCGGCCGTATCCGCTCTACGCCAGCTGGCGCGCGGCCGGCCGCGAGATCGTCTGGGTCAAGGAGTTCCAGGCCTACTGGGTGTTGACGCGCAAGGCCTGCACGCAACTGCTGCAGAACCACGAGGGCTTCATGCAGGCGTCGCCGGGCACCCCGCGCGGCATCCTGACGATGGATCCGCCGCGCCACACGGTCATGCGCGAGGTGCTGACGCAGGCCTTCGCCAAGGCCGTCACCCGCGCACCGGCGCTGACCGACGAACTCGCCGCCGAGGCGCTGGCCCGGCTCGAAGCCGGCGACGGCAAGGCGCGGCTGGAGCAGTTCGATTTCATGTCCGCCTACGGCTGGACCGTGCCGCGCCATGTGATCTGGCGCCTCTTCGGCCTGCGCCGGCCCGCGGACATCGAAGCCTGCGACGCGCTCGCCCAGGTGCAGATGACCCACTACGGCAAGCCCGAGCTGCCCTTCATGATTGCCGGCATCCGGCTGGCCGCCTTCATGCTGATGGAGCTCGGCAAGGCCTGGTTCCAGAGCCACTTCGGCGGCCGCCACTACGAGGGCACGATGATCGGCGAGGTCGCCAAGGCCACGGCGCTGTTCTCGCCCGGCGGCAAGCGGCCGCTGAAGTTCGGCGAATCGCTGGCCACGCTGCAGCAGGTCGTGCTGGCCAGCATGTCGGCCCACTTCCTGCTCGGCACCGCCACGCTGAACCTGCTGAGGGACGAGCGGCGGCCCTGGCAGGCGCTGGCGAAGCTGCGCGGCACCGACAAGGCCGCCTTCGACGCCCAGCTCAAGCTCGCGCTGGACGAGGCGCGCCGCGTCGAGCCGCCGGTGACCATCATCGACCGCTACTCGACACGCGAGCAGGAGTTCTGCGGTGTGAAGCTGCCGGCCGGCGCGCCGGTGTTCGCGTTGATCGGCTCGGCCAACCGTGACGTGGGCATCGGCGGTGGCGACCCCGAGCGGTTCATCTTCGACCGCGAGCCCGGGGCGGGCGATCTGTCGCTGGGACATGGCATCCACGAGTGCGTCGGCAAGGCGCTGCAGGGCATCATCGTGCCGCGGGCGCTGGAGCGCATGATCGAGGCGATGCCGGACCTGAAGCTCGCCGACGAGCACGCCGTGCCCGCTTGGTTCGACAATGTGTATTTCCGCGTCTTGCAGGCGCTGCCGGTGCAGCGCGGAAACCACCGGTCCCACGGACACGATCAATAGAGCAGGAATGGCATGTCGGAGGAGTTGAAGTTCGGGCGCGTGCAGATCCATCCGACGCGCCGCCAGGTGTGGGTGGACGGCGTGCCGGCCACCTTGGGCGCGCGCGCCTTCGACCTGTTGATGCTGCTGGTCGAGCACCGGGGTCGGGTCGTGCCCAAGGCGGAGCTGTTCGCCAAGATCTGGCCCGGCCTCTTCGTCGAGGAAAACAACCTGAGCGTGCAGATCGCCGCACTGCGGCGCGCGCTCGGGGCGGGGGTGATCAGCACCGTCACCGGCCGCGGCTACCGCTTCGTCGCCCAGGCCTCGGGCGAGGGCGAGTCCGCCGCCGATGCCGCGCCGGCCGGCAACCTGCCGGTGCGGCTGGAGCCGCTGTACGGCCGCGAGCAGGAGCTGATCCAGGTGCATGACGCCTTCGCCGCGCTGTCCTGCGTGACCCTTTGCGGCCTGGCCGGCGTGGGCAAGACGACGCTGGCCACGCAGGCGGCCGTGCAACTGGCGGCCGAGCGGCGGTATGCGCACGGCGCCTGGCGCGTCGAGCTGGGCAGCGTGACCGACCCGGCCATGTTGCCGCAGGCGGTCAGCGAGGTCGTCGGCATCGAACTGGACGGCAAGCGGGATCCGCTGCGCCAGTGCATCGCGCAGTTGCAGCACCGCGAGCTGCTGCTGGTACTGGACAACTGCGAGCACATCATCGATGCCGTCGCCACCCTGGTCGACGGCCTGCTCAGCCGGGGGCGCCGCGTGCACGTGCTGGCCACCAGCCAGGAGCCGTTGCGCGTGCCCGGCGAGCGCATCCTGCGGCTCAATCCGCTGGAGGTGCCGACCTCCTCGCACGACGAGGATGCCATCGCCTACGGCGCCGTGCGCATGCTGCTGGAGCGCGTGCGCGCCGCGATGGGCGGCAGCTTCGATCCCTCGGCACCGGAGCTGGTGGAGATGATCGAGATCTGCCGCCAGCTCGACGGCGTGCCGCTGGCGCTGGAATTCGCCGCCGCCCGCGTGCCCGTGCTGGGCCTGGCCGGCGTGCGCAGCCGCCTCTACGACCGCCTGCGCCTGCTGGCGCGCGGGCCCCGCACCGCACCCTCGCGGCACCGCAGCGTGCAGGCGGCGCTGGAGTGGAGCCACCAGCTGCTGAGCCCGCAGGCGCAGCAGGTGCTGCAGCACCTGGCCGTGTTCCCGGCCGGCTTCAGCCTGGTGGGCGCCGAACTGCTGCTCGGCGAGGAGGAGGGTGAGGACCTGATCGAGCACCTGAACGTGCTGGTCGACCGCTCGCTGGTGACGCTGCAGCCCGGAACGCCGCCGCGCTACCGGCTGCTGGAGACCACCCGCACCTTCGCGCTGGACTGCCTGCAGGCCGAGCCTGACGGCACGGACTGGCAGGCCCGCCACGCGCAGGCGCTGGGGCGGCTGTGCCTGCTGGCCGCGCGCGAGCGCGACAGCAGTTGGATGTGGCAGGAGATGCCCAATGCCCGCGCCGCGCTCGCCTGGGCATTGACCGCGCCGGGCCAGGGCGAACTGGCCGTAACCATCGCCACCTACATCTCGGTCGTACTGGCCGCGGGCGGCGCGATCCGCGAGGCGCTGGACCACCTGCTCGACGTGCAGCCGCTGCTCGGCGAGGGCTGCCCTGCGCCGCTGGCCGCGCGCTACTGGCACTGGCTGGGCCGGCTCGGCGTCGAGGGCCGGCTGCCGAGCTCCCAATGCGTGGAGGCGTTGCTGACCGCCGATGCGATGTTCGCGGCCCTGGGCGAGCGGCGCCATCGCCACGCCTGCCAGCGCCATCTGGCCGAGGCCGAACTGCGCGCCGGCCGCGCGGAGCGGGCGGAGCAGCACCTGGCCGCGGCGCGCGAACTGGAACAGACGGGCGTGTCGGCCGCCGACCGAATGCGGCGCCTGCGTGTCGAGGCGATGCTGGCCGACGCGCGGCAGCAGCACGAGGAAGCGCTGCGCCACCAGCATGCTGCGTTGGCCATGGCCCTGGCCCAGGACGTGGACCGCTACCGGCTGCTGCTGATGGCCGACATGGCCTGGACCCACCTGCAGATGGGCCAGGCCGAGGCCGCCATCGCCGACTTCCAGGAACTGCTGCAGCACTTCGACGACAGCATCCGCCAGGGCCTGGCGCGCGCCCGCGCGCTGTCCGGCCTGACGGCGGCGCTGGCGGCGGCCGGCCGCATCGAGGAGGCCGTGGCCAGCGTGGGCGATTCCGTGCTGGCGCTGCAGCAGGCCAACCTGCTGCGCTCGCGCTGCGAGGTCTTCGCCTGGGTGGCGGCCGCGGCCGGCGAGGTGCAGGTGGCCGCGCAGCTGATCGGCGCGGGCGAAGCCTTCGCCGCGCAAAGCGAAACCGAGCGCGATCCGATCTCGATGCTCGCCTGCCGGCACGCGCTGGCGCTGATCGAGACCCGGCTGCCCGAGCCCGACTACCGCTACTGGCGTGAACAGGGCGGCAGTGCCGGCGAGACGGAACTGCTGAGCCTGCTGGCGCAGGCCTTTCCCGGCATGCATCCGGACACCTTCGAGCAAACCTGACCCCGTCCCTACTCACCCGTCGTTTACTTGCGGGGTGAACCACTAGTTCGAATCGATACGAGTGCTCGATACTCAGTGCGTCCCATGGCATCAGGAGACTCGTCATGTCGGTCCTTCGGCAATTCACGATTCGCTCGCGGCTTGTTGGTCTGGCCGCGGTCTCCCTGCTTGCGTTGGTGGTGTCGTCGTCGGTGGGGCTCTGGGCCGCCGCGCGGCTCACGACACTGAGCGGCGATGTGTTCGCCACCAAGGATGTCGTCGCCGACGTCCTGCCTCCACCCTTGTTTCTGATCGAGATGCGGCTGGTCATCTCGCAGATGTTCGAGAAGACCATGACGCCGGCCGAAGCGAAGGGCGAGGTCGCGCGCCTGGTGAAGGAACACGATGCACGGGTGGACTATTGGCACAGCCATCCGGTGCCGGGCTTCGATCCGCAGGTTATTGAGCGCCAGTACGACGCCTCCCGGCGCTTCATGGGCGCGGCGAGTGCACTGGTCGACAAGGCGGCGGGTGCCGACGTCGACAGCCTGCGCGACGAACTGCCGCCGCTGGACAAGCTGTTCCGCGCCCACCGCGGCGCGGTCGATCAGACCGTGTCCGTCGCAGGCAAGCTCGCCGACGACACCATCAGGACCTTCGGCATCGTCATCGGCACCAGCCGCATGCTGCTCTGGACGACCTTGGTCGTCGCCGCGCTTTGCACGGCGCTGCTGTGCCTTGGTGATCCGCTCGATCCTGCTGCCGCTGGCCTCGTCGATCGGCGCGGTGCGCCGCGTGGCCGCGGGTGACCTGAGCGAAGACATGAACGTTGAGGGGCGCGACGAACTCACCAGCCTCCAGCAATCGCTGCGCGAGATGCAGCAATCGCTCTCGAACATCGTTCACTCGGTGCGCTCCAACGCCGAGTTCGTCGCCACGGCCAGCACCGAGATCGCCCAGGGCAACCACGACCTGAGCCAGCGCACCGAGGAACAGGCCAGCGCCCTGCAGCAGACCGCAGCGACGATGGAACAGCTGAACGCCACGGTTCGCAGCAATACCGACCGTGCACACCAGGCCGATGGCCTCTCGCAGAACGCCTCGACCGTGGCGGCCCGGGGAGGCGAAGTCGTCGGCCATGTCGTCAGCACCATGCAAGGCATCAGCAACAGCAGCCGGCAGATCGGCGACATCATCGGCGTGATCGACGGCATCGCCTTCCAGACCAACATCCTGGCGCTGAACGCAGCGGTGGAGGCCGCACGGGCCGGCGAGCAGGGCAGGGGATTCGCGGTCGTGGCCGGCGAGGTGCGTTCGCTGGCGGGCCGCAGCGCCGAGGCCGCCAAGGAGATCAAGGCCCTGATCAGCCGCAGCATCGCGCAGGTCGAGCAGGGCGCGGTGCTGGTCGACCGGGCCGGCAAGACCATGGACGAGATCGTGGGCTCCATCCATCGGGTCAGCACCATCGTCGCGGAGATCAGCACGGCCAGCGCCGAGCAGAGCACGGCCATCTCGCAGGTGGGTGACGCCGTCAGCCAGATGGACCAGGTGACCCAGCAGAACGCCGCCCTGGTGGAGCAGAGCGCCGCAGCCGCGGACAGCCTGAAGGGCCAGGCCCGGCAACTCGTGCAGGCGGTAGCCGTGTTTCGCACCACCCTCGCCAACTGATCGATCGTTTCCGAAGGTTTCCGCTGTCGACGCGTGGCGCGCAAGCGAGTAGGCTTGGGGCTTCCATGGCAACGAGACAAGGAGGTGATATGCACACAACTTCTAGGTCCGGGGCAGCCTCCAGTTCTTGAAAGAGAACCGGGACGGATCCCTACACATCATGTAGCCCGGCGCCTGTAGCCGGACCCGCGGGCGCTCCCTGTGAAGGAAGCGCCCGCGTCATTTTGTGAACCGCCACAAAAGTGCCAGCGATTCTGAGTTTTGTTTAAAGGCTTGGGAAGGCCGAATGCCTAAAGTCTTCCCATGCCAAGACCCCGCTTCTGCGGGGCATAAACAGAATCCAGGAGACACGCAGTGGCCAAAGTCCACCTGAAGATCGCCATCGCCGATCACCCGCAGACCGAGGGCATCAAGAGCGGCGCGATCCCGCTGCCCGGCATCGATGCCGAGTTCATCACGGTGAAG
>Ga0247779_1000433_pt1 | contig 27150 bp, 19 predicted proteins | sample UWRJL221509R5_FD_179925 | JGI IMG/M metagenome (GOLD analysis project Ga0247779, IMG submission 179925) | Plant litter microbial communities from Arlington Agricultural Research Station in Wisconsin, United States - UWRJ-L221-509R-5 | ecosystem: Environmental > Terrestrial > Plant litter >... | reverse complement strand
TATATGAATCAAATTCTATAGACTCATTTTCAGTATTTAAGAAATCTGGGTATTGATAACTTCAATATCATTGATGACCTTCAGCTAAAATTGACATTGAAGGATCATTAACTTCATCCATTAAATACAATAATTTGAAAGAAGGAAATGCTATTAAAATTAAAATTATAGCAGGAGTTATAGTTCATATTAACTCTATTAATGTACCATGATTTAAATATTTATGTGATATAGGAGACTTTGTGCTAATATAATTTCTTATTATTGATACTAATATTCATCCTACAGCAAATAATATTATTACTAAATAATACATAATATTATCATGTAATTCAATTAATCCTTCCATTTGGGGTGTAGCGCTATCTTGAAAATAAGTACCTCAGGCATGAGGTGCGTCTAAATTTAAATTAAATTTAACCTTATATGATTCCATGTTTTTTTATTAATTATATATATATATACGAGTGTTATTATTTTTTTATTTTTAATCTATGCATGACCGTGGTATATTTATGTATCATCTTGTTCTTTAGCTTTTCCTTTTCCTTTGTCTTTTACAGTTTCTTTGTCTTTTAAATTTTCTTCTAATTGACTTGCACAAATATTTTCTTTAACATTTAAGTTTTCTATTTGTGTTTTAGCACTCGGTACATTACTAGCCCTATATTCTTCTCTTGCATAATCTATTACTCCCATAACATCAACCAATTCATCATTTGTTAATGTTTTCGTAACTTTTTTAAATTCAGGTAAATTAGCATTAATTAATTTACTAATATCAGATTCTCCGTCTTCATTTTGATCTGTATAAGGATGAGGGGTTTTAGTAGAAGATTCGTAATCAGAATCTGATTCATAATCTGAATCTGTTATAACACGACCGTGTTTAGAGGATTCTCCAGCTTTAGAAGATTCTCCAGCTTTAGAAGATTCTGCTCTATTGGACGAACCTTCTGATTCCATATTATTATTTAAATTTTTATTTAAATCAAATGTGTTTATATTTTTAAATAAATTAAAATCGACATCTTTAACTATATAATCAAAACTTTCATTAAATATATTACCTATAAAATATGTTAAAACACTACCTATAACGTGTATTTTTAACATATTACTTGTTAAATGATCTATTAAAATAGGATAAATAAAAGATTTAATATAAAAGAAAGTTATTGAAAAAATAATTATTTTTATAATTCCTTTTAATGTTATAGATTTAAAAGGGAAAATACTACTTTCTAATCTTGTAATATTTACTGTAGGTGAAGGGTCAGGGACTTGGGTTGTTTTTTTGTAATTAACTAAATATAATTTTCTGTATAAAATTATATACATACCTATTATAATAGAAATTAAAAAAATAAATACATTGATTTTATGCAACGTAAAGAAGAAGAAACGCCATCATAAGAGCAAATAAACCTGTAGCTTCTGAGAAAGCAAAACCTAAAATAGCATATGCAAATAATTGACCTCTTAATGAAGGATTTCTTGCAACACCTAATATTAAAGCACCGAAAACTACTCCTATTCCTACTCCAGCTCCTATTAATCCTGTTGTAGCTAAACCAGTTCCTATTATTTTTGCAACTTGTATCATTTGTGTTATAATTTTATAAATTTCTTAATAAATTGAATTAATATCAAAGAGATTTAATTAAAAATCTAGATTTTTAATCACATATAGATATAAATAAATAAAAATTTTATTTATTTATTTTTTAAAATATTACCTATGTGAGATATATTTAAGGTATTTATCTTTTCTAAAGTATTTATGTTTTGTCTTGAATCTATTTTTAATGCATTTTTACCTAATTCAAATATAAATCCTATAGTTACAATAATTATAAAAATTAATGCTATTGATAATCCATATATATTATTAGTATATGTACTTAAGGCTAGAGGAAATATTAATAATATTTCTAAATCTAAAAGAAGATATATAAGGGCATAAATAAAAAATTTAATTCCAAATTGTGTTCTATTTTGACCTAAAAAACTATGAAATCCACATTCAAATATAGAATATTTTTCTTGATAAGGATTATGAGGAGCAAATATAAAATTAATAATAACAAAAAGTAAGGCTATTATACATACAAATAAAATAAATAAAGTCATACTACTCATTTAATAGTTAAATAAGATTTGTACCAATATGGTACCCATACTTAATCATTCTTTGTTTATAAAAATAAATAATAATATTAAAAGAGTTAATATTGAAATTATAATAGACATAATACTATTTATAGTTAAATCTTTATATTTAAATTTTATAGTTTGAATTAAAATTTTTTTTTTATAAAAGCTTCCTTCAAATTCTAAATCTTTTAATAAAGGATTTATTTTATATTGAGGTGAATAAAAATAAATTTCTTTTATTATATTTAAATAGTACACTGCTCCTATTACACTAGTTAATATTGCAACTATAGATAAAAATAAATATCCTTTATCTAAAGCTGCACTTAAGACCATCTGTTTACCAAAAAATCCTATTAAAGGAGGTATACCTGCAAAAGAAAATATAGTTATAACTAAACTCAAAGATAAAATAGGATTTATATAAAAATAACCTCTTAATTGGCTAATTAATTGTACAGGAGAATTATTTTTATCTAATAATTCTTTATATTCTTTATTATCACTTGTATAATAATACAAAGAAAATCCTATAGCTATTAAAATAATAAATACATTTAAATTACTAATTGAATATTGTAAAAGATAAAATATAAAAGCTTGAATTGACTCTACACTAGATATACTTAAAGCTAATAATATAAAACCTACATGAGATATAGTACTATAAGCAAATAATCTTTTAATTCTAAATTGTGTTAAACCTACAACAGTTCCTATTATTAAAGAAAAAAAGGAACTTATTAATAAACCATATGTTCAATTTAAATCAGAAAAATAATTACTAGTGTAGTAGACTAATTCTAATAAAAATATAAATATAGATATTTTAGCAATAATAGCTACAAAAGTCGTAACAATTGTAGGAATTGCATCATAAACATCTGGAGATCAAAAATGAAAAGGAGCAGCACTAACTTTAAATAAAAATCCTATACTAAATATAAGTAGAGAAAAACTAATATAGTAATTTTTATATAAAACTTCTGTATTGTTAATATCACCTATACTAGTAATTATATAAAACCCATCTATACTAGTAGTACCTGAATTTGCATATAATAAAGCAGTACCTAGTAAAATAAAACATGAACTTAAACCTCCTAATAAAAAATAAATTAATCCTCCTGTAGTAGATAATTCTGAATTTCTATATATAGTACTTAATAAATATAAACCATAACTTTGTAATTCTATAGAAAGAAAAATAGAAATCAAATCATTAGTAGATATTAAAAAAACTGCTCCACTTATTATAAATAATAAAATTAAAGGATACTCAATAATTTTTAAATGTTCTCCCATTTTATTAATAAATTTAGTTCTATAATAAATAAAATTATTGAACAATAAATTTTTTAATGAAGAACATTCAGACACTCAAATTTTTCTAGGATAAAAACTAGTCAATTGCAATATTAATATGCTAATAAAAAAAATAAATATATGAAAAATTTGAGTTATATTAGTTATATGAAGTAATCCTCCGTGTAGACCTATTCCTTTATTTAAAATAAATAAACAAGTAACATCATGTAAAATAGAGTAAATTAAAGCTATAATAGTAATTCTGTTAAAAAGGATAGACATATCTCGTCTTAAAGTAACGGCATTAGAAATTAATAAAGATAATATAGATATTAAAATCATGGATATATTATGTTTAAAAGAGCCTGAAGAGAAAATCGAATTCTCATCTTTAATGTATGAAATTAAGGTTTTACCTTTAAACTATTCGGGCTATAAGGGAGGATACTCTGATTTGAACAGAGAACTTATTGTGCCACATACAATCGCTCTACCTATTGAACTATATCCACCTAAATAATTATGTTGGAGTGATTCGAACACTCAATAGTAAATACCAAAAACTTATGACTTACCCATTAGTCCACAACATATTATAAGGTAAATCCGACTTGAACGGATAAGATATTTTAAATCAAATGGGTCTAAGTCATTCATGTCTACCAATTTCATCATTACCCTTGCTCAACATAAGATTCGAACTTATAACCTAAACATCTTCAGTATTCCGCTCAACCATTGAGCTTCTTGAGCGTTGGAGATATCAGGCAACGATCCTGAAACTGTGATACGCAAAACCACTATTTTACCAATTAAACTATACCCCCTTTTTTAATATAAAAATTATCCGAAAAACGACTCGAACGTTCACGGTTTAAAACCAACAAAATTTAAGTTTGCACTGTCTACCAATTTCAGCATTCGGACAAAGCGGACAAAGGAATTGCACCTTTAAGAATTGGTCATGAGTCAATTATGTTAACTTTTACATCAATCCGCGGTTAAGGCTAGAGTGACTTGAACATTCATATTTACTGTTATGAGCAGTACACTTTACCAATTAAGTTATAGCCTCTAATATAAGTTTATAAACTTATAGTTTTTATTTTAGTCTTTTTCTATTGAATTAGTTAATTTTATTAATTAATAAAATTTTATAGTATTATTTCTATTAGACTAGACGGGATTCGAACCCGTGATGGTAACTTTGAAAAGGCTATGTCTTACCACTTGACTACTAATCCCTAGCTTAATACAAGTATCGCACTTGTTTCTATTGATTACAAAACAATTGCATTTCTTTTATGCTAATTAAGCTAAATATAAGATATAAAATTAAAATTTTTGTTTTTTATAAAATTAGTATTTAGTATCTAAAAATCTCTAGATTATTACAAACTAAACCTATTTACGTAATGTTATATTACGTATATTTAAGAAATATTTTAAAGTGAATTTCATACTTATATGCTTTCAGTATTTAATTCTAACTAACTTAGCTTTCCTGCCGTGCCTATACTATATACTTACTTAAGTGAAAGTAATATCCCTATACAATGTATAATTGTATCTAAATTAATATCTGGGCATATAAACAACAGGTAAACCATAGATTAATAAAACTAAATATCTCCGAAGAGATACCAGTGATTCCCAGGTTCCTTTCGTACAAGGATGTTCTTTATTATATTCTAATTCCCTCTAGAAGATAGAAACCATACTGTCTCACGACGTATTTAACCCAGCTCGTGTAACTTTTTAATCGACGAACAGTCGTACCCTACATAGGTCCTGCATCCATGAGGATAAGTTAAGCCGACATCGAGGTGCCAAACCACGCACTCATTTTGCACACTCTTGCGTAAATTAGCCTGTTCAACTTGTTATTTATTTTTCCATTCTTTACAAAATGGTTCAGACTATTTCTTCATTTTATATTATATATATATTAATAATTTATTTTCCATTAATTCAACCTTTTACAGCAAAAGCTCCAATACGACGCTTTCCTTGTTTAATTGAATATTCCATACCTGAATTACTATAACCTCTAAAATTTACAGTAGATAAACCTTTATAACAAGAATCTATATTTCTTAATCCACCTTTTCATTTTACTTTATAAATAGCTCTATCAGCTCTATAACGTTTTGTTAATCTACCTTTAATTTCTAATTTTATACCTCCAATATTTTTATATTTAATCAAATTTAATATTAAATTTTTCTTTGTTTTTTCATATCAATTTTTCAATGTTTTATCTAAATCATTTTCATTTAATATTAAATTTAAATTCATATTTTTATATTGATTTTCTAATAAATCGTAATTTATACTTTTAGTTATACGAGCTCTTTCTAATGCTATATTTACCTCAGGTAATTTTACATTATTAATAATATAATTCATTCTTCTTAAAACATTACGTCTTTTTTTTCTTAATTTTAATCTTAGATATTCTGTAAATATATCAGTATTAAGTCTAATAGATTTTAAATTAATGATATTAAATTCTATTTTTTTATTATAAAATTTAATAATTAGAGTACTTAATTTAGATAAAAAAATATCTTTAAATTTATATTCATTAAGATTTAGTTTAAACTTAGTTTTTCTAATATAATTTAACTTTTTTATAATTTTTAATTTAAAAATATTTTTAAGAAAAAACAAATTTTTCAAAAATGTATTTTTATTACTAAAAATTTTACTTTTTATAAAAATTCTTTCTAATTTATTTATTATTCTTTTTATAATATTTAATAATTTTTTTAATTTTCTTTTTTTTATATTCTTTAAAATAGAAATATTTTCTCTATTATAAACGTATATTGTAATAACTGCTTTAGAATTAGTATGTTTTATTTCAGGTTTACTTATGTATACTTTGTTTAAAGAGAGATCTTTTCTTTTAGGAGCTAAAGCTTTTTTAAATACAAGATTCTTTTTAAAATACATACTAAAATAATTTTTTATTAATTTATATATATTGATATCATAAATAAATAGATTTTGCATATAATTATAATTAAAAAAATAAATTTTATTATTTCATTCTTTAGAGTCAGCTGGAAAATATTTAATATCTCCTACAGAATTATATTGTGATTTAAATGGTACAGATTTATTTTTAATGTTAAGATTCTTAATTAAAATATTTTTTTGAGATAGAAAATCTTTTTTATATATTTTATTCAAGTTTCAATTTAGTTTTGTATATATATATATATAATTAAAAAGTTGGGATTTAATAAAGGATTATTGTTAACATTACTCACCTTATAGTCGTTGAACGATTTTATTTTTTTTAATGTTAAAATAAATTTCGCTTCAAATTCACTTATTAACTAAGTAATTTTTGAAATTAACCCAATAATTGTATTGATATTTATTTTATACCAAAGGACAAACATCCCTAGCGTAGCTTTTCCTATAATCCAAGACCTTTCCTTTTTGTATCTCGTGATCGTATGCCCCGCTTACGCGACTGTAAGATTTGTTGTTAATCAAACAGTAAAGCACGATTTAGCCGTTAAGCTTTTCTAGTGTATTTAACATTATTATAAAATAATTATAACTATTATAAATATTAGAATTAACTATAAAAAAATATTTTTATAATTTCATAATATTTTTACCACCATTATTTTCCCTATATTTAAAATCGTACTTTATGTTTTTTCTTTAATATATTTTATTATATTCTATTTTATTAATAGAACTATTTATTAATTAGTATAATATTAATAATATACTTTTTTATTAGACACTCCCATTTACTTTTTAGGGGGTCGGAGCCCCACATAAACTGTCTCCTAGCAACTGTTCTTTTTGAGTTAATAATATAATACGCAAATAAAGGTTTTACATTTTTATTCTATCAATTGCCTTATAACTAAAATTTGCCTGGATTATACCCAATAACTAGTAACAGTAAAGCTGCATAGGGTCTTCTCGTCTAACTAGAGGTAAACTGTATCTGCACAGTTATTATAATTTCGCTGAGTCAATCATAGAGACAGCTGTTGTATCGTTACATCATTCATGCAAGACCGCATTTAACGGCCAAGGTATTCCGCTACCTTAGGACCCTCACGTTAAGGCCGCCATTGCTCGGGGGTTCCTTATATACCAAATCTTATAGGATTTAGTTAATTCTGTTAACCAGCCGAGATTGGGCAGAGATCACACTCAATACATAGATTTATCATCTTTTTGCAAAGTGCTTTGTTTTAATTAAACAGTCGTACAACATTATTTTATGCTTCTTCTCATTTACTTGGTATTAATCAAGACTATGAGCCCTCCTTATCCCTAAGTTACGGTAGTCAATTTGCCGAGTTCCTTTATGATTGTTATCTCATTAACGCCTTCGTATTCTATACTAGCTTACTTGTCTTAGTTCCTAGGTACGGTCAATTACATTAAAATTTAATGTTCTTATTAGATTTTTCCAGCACGTTTTACACTTTAAAACGTTGTCTTAAATAATAAGGAGATTTTCTCATCGTTATAACCTTGAGGTTATTAACTTAGAGGCCGTTACTTAATGCAACCATAAGCTTAAGGCGAGAATTTACTTTGTAAATTCTTTTTTTGCTACTCATGTCACCATTATCACTTGAGTTATACTTTTTAATTTTTTTTGATAAAAAAAATTCTTTATTAACCCAACGTTCTGCTACCCCACTTATTGTTATAATTTTATTATTATAATAAATGGACAAAGTGTCGGTACATTATTTAGATCCGTTAAATTTTCGATGCTTTTAATACTTAACAAGTGCTCTTGTACGAGATCTTTAAATACTGGCTGCCTCTAGGCCCATTTCCTTGTCGACTTATATAAAAACCTTCTTAATTTCACTTAATAATAATTTTGGAACCTTAACTTTTGTTCTGGGCTGTTTCCCTTTTGACATACAACCTTATCATTCTATGTCCGATAATTCAAGATTCATCTTTGCCATTCTGAGTCTACAAGCTCGCCGATAAAACTTTAAAGGTTCCCCGATGTATACAAAATAAAATGTAATTATATTAAAATATATTTATACATCTTGTCTGAGATGGAGTTCTATACCTGCTAAGATGTTACTTAAATTGCCTACTGTTATAGGTTTCGCAGAAAACCAGCTGACTTAATCAGTATTGTCTTTCACTTACTTACCATAATTCTTCGGATATCTATACAACGATAACCCGTTCGGACTTTTATAATCCTGATTATAGTAAGATCATTAAGCTTCGGGTCTAACTTTAGATATTTATCATTTTTTTGTTATGATTGATTTAACTGCGCTACTGCTCACATCTAAAGTTAACTTGGTGACCCATTATGCAAAAGGTACGCTCTTATTTTATTTTAACTTGAGCTACTTATAAAATTACTATTCTCAATCAGTGTTCCCTCACGGTACTATTCTCTATTGCTTATGTATTATATTTAGTCTTTGAGGAAGGTTCCCCATAAAATTCAAACAGTTTTATAACTATTTTACTTATTATATAGACTTATCCATTTTTGTTCACACTAATTATGGAATCTCTTTTGATTTCTTTTCCTGAAGTTAATAAGATATTTCAATTCACTTCGTTTATTATCTAATCTCTCTTAGAGTTAATTAACCATTTAGATTAAAAATTGTTCTCTTTAATACATAGCTTGACTGTATCAGGTAATAATTTCTTTGTATACAATAATTTTTTTTATATCGATTACATTTCTAATATATATATAAATATACAGATTAAAATTTCAGGCTAATAGGGCTCGAACCTATAGTAACTGTGTCCCAAACACAGCGCCTCACCAATCTGGCTCTAGCCTGTTATAAAAACTATTATTTCTAATTTTTAATCTTTCTAATTTAATTATTTTTAGATTTTATTAATATAATTTGACTTTTCTTTTAATTCTAAAATCATTCTTATTTTTAATTAGCTTATCTATTAAACATAAATATAAATATATAATTATTTTTTTTTCATCTTTTTCAAATAAAAATATGAGTTTATCATACATTTTTTATTATGAAACTTTTAATATAGCGGAAATAGCCCGACTCGAACGGACACGAAGATAAGCTTCTTTCGTTTTCAAGACGAACCTTTTACCAATTAAAGTATATTTCCATAACTCTTTCAAGAGTTGAACTTGAATGGTACTATTATCAATAGTATGCTTTACCGATTAAGCTAAAGAATCTATTTTTTTTAAGTATTATTTAATATTTTTTAATTAGTATAATTATAGGTAGTTTTAACATAAATTTTCAATTTTTTATTTTAATTTTTTAATTTTAAAAGGTTACTTAAATAACCAAATAGATACTTAAAGAAAAAATTTTTTTTTAAGCACTACTAAGAGATATAAGATTCGAACTTATACTTTCTCCTGTGTAAAAGGAGCACTTTACCAATTAAGTTAATCTCTCTTATAATTATAAAATTATAATTTCTTTTATAATAAAAAAGACAATAAAAAATTAAATGTGACCGAAAATTAAACTAAATGTAAATCAGAAAACAAAATTATAGATAATTATTTTAAAATATAGTACAAAAATAATTAATTATCTTCGTGTTTGTTTCATTATAAGACGACGAATTGCAGAATTCTGTATCTCCACATCTTCTCCTGAAGGTGCGTTACTTTTTATTGCATTATATTCAGTATATGCATGGTAATATTGATGTTCATTTCATCTAAAGGTTGCTCCACTAACAGTTGCACCGTTAAATTTTTGATCCGTGTTACCTGTAGCATGTTCTAAAGCCGCAGCTAAGTTACCTATATATGGTTGTTGAATAGGATAAGGGTTCCCTGTTGTAGGATCTATATAACCTCTAAGTGCTATATTTGTAGGATCAGTAATTATATAGGTATTTGTTAAAGGGCAAATACTAAATTCTTTACCTATTTTATACCCTAAAGAATTTGGATATGAAGGAGCTTGTCAATTAATTAGATTAAGACGATTACCTCTGTCAAATATGCTACCAGGCCCAGTACCTGGGGGATAACCAGTACCAGGGTTAAGAGGATAACCTGTAGGATTACCAGTACTTGTAGTACTACTAGTACTTGTAGGATTACCTGTACTTGTAGGATTACCTGTATCAGAAGTACTACTAGGATAATAATATTCACTTCTAACATTGTAACGGTTACCTGTAAAACCTGTACCATACCTGTTAGTAGGAGCGTTAGTCTTACTACCAGAACCTTGGCCTTGACCAGGATCAGTATTCATTGCGCAAGGTCCTTCTAAATTAATATTTCCTTCTGTATTTTTCAATAAACCTTCTATATCAATTTCATGTATACCTAACTCCATATCATGTAGATACATAAAATTTGGGTCATTAAAAAAATTTTCTAAAACTTCTATTATTAATCACATGTAATTTATGAATTAAATTTTAATACTTTAAATATATAGTAGTGGCGTTAAAATCAACGAAAGGGTTTTTAATGTTTATACTTAATTTTTTAATTAAATATAATATATTAAACTTGCAACAAAATAATGGTAATTTACAGTTAATAAATTATGTCTAGTTTTTCATATTAAACTTGTAATAAAATACTGTAAATCTACCTGCTAAGTAGTTAGGAATGGTATTTCATATTAAGACGTTCTTCCTTTGAATTAATTAATTCAGTTGCATGAGACGGCATTTTATCTGCATCTTTTCTTAATTGTAGTTGGAATTCTTTATATTCGTTTCAATATTTAATCTCCAAAGGGAATAAATTTTTACCGTCAAATAATTTAGTCTTATGATTAGCAGCATGATCTAATGCAGCTGCAAAATTATTGATATAAGGTTGTTGATTAGGATATGGTCTTCCTGTTTTTTTATTTATATAACCTCTCTCTCTAATTCCTGTTGGATCGTCGATTAGATAGTACTTTGTAACAGAACAAATTTCATACTCATTACCAGTTCAGTCTGGTTCAGGTATTTTTTTTGCCCTTACTCTTCTAGTTTGATTTCGTTCTTGAGGGGCAGGTTGATTATTACTACCTTGTGGGTTAGGTTCACTAGGCCCACCACCCATTGTTAAAAACTCAGGGTTAGAAGGTAATTCACTAAAATAATTTTCTATTATACCTTTAATCCCAAGTTTAAATATTAAACCAAAAAATCCTGCTACTATGTATTCTCTAACGTCTGTAGGGTTTAAACCGAAATATTCTAATATTATTACAGAGATACCAAAATATTTGAAAGTTCCTATAGCCATGATGCTCAGTACCCCTGTAATAATATTAACGATAGTGAAATTTTTTCTTATCGATTTAGTTATATTTACTCACTTTTTGAATCACATCTTTTTCATTTTTACACCCTTCCCTGTTTCATCGTGATGGCTATACTACCTACCATTGCAAGTAGTAGTATATAACTAGCTATTATTAATCACATATTATAATTTGTATACATTATATTTCCTATACTTGTAATATGATCAAATTCTGTTAAATTTCCATCTCACATATTACTAAGTACCAAAAAAATATTTTTAATACTATTTTCCATATTAATAAATAAATTATTGGTATTATTAGGTAATAAAATTCTTAATATATTAGCAAATATTATTAATAAAATTATTACTAAAGGGATGCTATTTCTAGTGTTACTTTGTAATTCACTTGTTCTGATATTTAATAACATTAAAATAAATAAAAATAAAATAGAAACTGCTCCAACATAAACAATTATATAAGATAGTCCTATAAAATTTAAACCTACTAACATTAAATAACAAGCTATACTAGAAAATAGTCCTATTAAAAATAATATAGAAGATATGGGATTTTTCATAGCAATAGTATATATACCACACCCAATGATAAGTAGATAAAAGATATTTAGAATTTCATCTAAATATCCGTTATTTAGCCATTCACTTAGAATGAATCGAGTCGGAATTAACGGGTCCGAATTCTGAGAAAGGTAGAGTTAATATATTATATTGATTAGAAGATAGACAATTAAATTCAGTAATTATATTCCAAATAAAAAGTTATACTCTAGTACGGCTAACCGGAATCGAACCGATACAAGTTGTGTGGAAAACAACCATCCTACCATTAAACGATAGCCGCTGATAATATATTAAAATTAGTTCAAGAATATTTAGACTTGAACTAAAAATTTTGAGGTTGAAGCTCATTGTTTTACCATTAAACTATATTCTTGTTTTATAATTATTCGGAAAAAAGGCGATTCGAACGCCCAAATGTAAAAACATAATATTTAGCAAATATCTTACCCTACCTATAGCAACTTTTCCTTATTAACGAATTAAACCGGAGTCAAACCGGCACCTCCTTCCGTGACAGGGAAGATCTCTATCAATTAAGTTATTAATTCTAATATTTTTAATAAATATAGGACCTATTGGATTCGAACCAATATTTTGATGATTAAAAGTCATATGCAATAACCATTATACTAAAATCCCTAATTTTAATAATAGATATATTTTACGAATTTACATTATTATTAAAAGGAAAATCATTATTTTTATTTATGATCCTCAGTAATATATAGATACATATAAAAATAGTCAAATTATATCCACAAAATGTCAATATAATATACCGGCTTCAAAACCTAAATGATGGTTATCTGTTAAATGATAAGCAAACATTCTTCATAAAGCAACAATTAAAAAAATAGTTCCAATTATAACATGTAATCCATGAAATCCTGTACCAAAATAAAAACATGTACCAAAAACACCATCACTTATAGTAAAAGAAGATACATTATACTCTATAACCTGAAATCCTGTAAAGGCTATAGCTAATATAACTGTAGCTATTAAACCGTATAAAGTTCCTTTTCTATCTCCTTTTATTAAAGAATGATGAGAATAAGTTACAGTAGCTCCACTTGACAATAATAATACTGTATTTAATAAAGGTAATTCAAAAGGATTGATAGGTTCTATACCTATAGGAGGTCATTGAGCACCTAATTCTACTGTAGGAGTTAAAGCACTATGAAAAAATGCTCAAAATATGGCCATAAAAAACAATGCTTCTGAAACTATAAAAAGAATAAAACCTAAATGTAGTCCTTTTTGCACAGCTAAAGTATGATTTCCTAAAAAGCTAGCTTCACTTATAATATCTCTAAATCAAAAAAACATAGAAAATATAACTCCAATTAATCCTAAATATAATATATTATGTAAAAAAGAAAAACTATGCATAGATAAGGCTGTACTAATTGTTACTACAAATAAAAATATTGATGTGTTAAAAGGTCAAGGAGAAGGAGATACTAAATGAAAAGGATGATCTTGAAAATAACTTCTTACTATAGTAGGAATATCGTAAATAAAAAATTAAGTAAAGGAATTATCAATTTGTCGAGATACAGAGATAAAATGGATGTTTTCATAAGACGCTCCTAAAATGAATCGAACATTTATCTTAATATTAACAGTAAAATGCTCTACCATTGAGCTATAGAAGCTTATAGGAGACAAGAGATTCGAACTCTTAAAACAACATATTGTTACTAAATTTACAGTTTAGCCCTTCTTGCCAATAAAGGAACTCTCCTTAATGTATAACATATTAATATGTTATACAAGTTTTTAAAGTTAAAACTAATTAAACCCGTGCAACTTCCACTACACGAACCGTATTTCGACTTAACACTAATTAGAACCGCACATACGAAGAATTCTACTATAATATCTAAAACCTATGACTTTACTTACTTATAATAGAAGAGCAAACTTATTGCACGCATTCCTTTCAGCATGTGACGAGTAGTTAGTACCAATCCAAGGTTATATTCACCGTAACATAATGATTTACGATTACTAGCAATTACTAATTCACGTAGTCGAATTTCAGACTACGATCCATTTTCGTTTTTTTATCCTATTTTTTGAGATTAGCTTAAACTCGCGTTTTTGCCTCTCTTTGTTTAGGATGATGTGGCACATTTGTAGCCCACAATATTAGGGCCATGATGACTTGTATTAGCCCCTTTTCTAGTACACTCTTCATAGTACGTAAAGCTTTATAATGAATAATTTTATAAATAAAGCAAGGGATTATGTTATTTCCATGGCCGGAGCCACAATTTCACAACATTAACTGAAAACAGCCGTGCAACTCTTGTTATTTTTGTAATACAAATTGTGGTAAGGTTTTTCGTGGATTATCGAATTAAACAACATACTTCACTGCTGGTGTTAGAAACGGTCTAGTGATTTCAGTTTCCGCGTTGCCACGTTACTCTTGAGGTGAAATGCTTACATTTTCATTTATAGACTAAATAATTATCTAACCTATGACATTCATCATTTTCTGCGACGACTACTGGGGTACCTAATCCTTTTTGTGCTATGTGCCTTCGTCCTTCAGCGTCAGTTTTTACATAAAAGGTTGCTTTCGCCTTAACCAGTCCCGTTGGTGTAATTGAATATGATCTCTCTTCCTCTCAGTACTACCTCCTTATATAAAACTCTAGTAAAATAATCCTATTTATAGTATTTTTACTGCCTGGGTACCCTTTAAACCTATTTAAGATGAATAACACTAGTCTCCTGCGTATTGCCGCGACTGCTGGCACGCAATTTGGTCGAGACATGTATATATATTGTCATTATCAATTATATAGTCAGATATATATATAATGACTCGATATATTATATTTAATTTGATATTTTAAATATTGAATATAATATTATATTCAATAATTTTTAATTTATCTTCCAAGTTACCAGTTCAGCCGTTAGGCCATTGACCAAGATTCCCCACTGCTGTACTTGTATTGCTTTGGGATTTTTTCAGCCCCAATGTGGTCGATCAACCATTTCAGTTTCGACTAAGAGAATTATAAGCTTGTTAAGTCGTTACCTTAACAACTACCTATCTCTGCGATATATCGGGTCTTCTTAAAGCGGATATCTCCATAATATCCTTTTCAACATATGAAGAATTTGATTCTTCTCTTTAAGGTAGTTTGATAATCTAATACTCACCTGTTCACCACTTTTAATAAAAATATCAAATATTATTTGATATAATATAAATCTATAAATAGATTTATATGCTCTACTATATTTAGTACAGTAATATTAAACGTTCGATTAGCATGTGTCAAGCATTTGGACAGCGTTCATTCAGAGCCATCACCAAACTCATCGTTAATTTTGATGTAAATTTATCATTTACATCACTAAAATGTTTATACGAAAAATTTTTCAGAATCAAAATATAAGCTGGATCTTGTAAAATTTTCTTTCTAAATAAAAGTTTTTTATAGGCTTTTGAGTTCGTAAAAAATTTTATTATAAATATTAAATTATCTAAAAATTTTTTATTATTTTCTACTAAATACTTATAATTTTTATTTGAAATTTTTATTTATATAAATTAATAAAACTTTAGACTTTACTTAAATTAGTATATTTATTTAATTTTGATCTCTTGAATATAGTATAAGGTTTTTAATTAGTGTAAATCTAATCCGTCTTTTATATAAGATGATGTTAAAACCACAAATACTTGTGCTTGAATTAATGCAATTCCTAATTCTAATCCAGAGAAAGCAATTATGAAAGCTAAAGGTAACATTGCTAATATAATATAGAAAACTCCAGCATTCATTATATTATAAACAAATCCGCTCAATATATTTAATAACATATGACCAGCTGTTATATTAGCAGCTAATCTTAATCCTAAAGAAATATTACGAGCAAGATAAGATATTAATTCAATTAATACCAATAAAGGTAGTAAAGCTAAAGGACAACCTGCGGGTACAAAAAGAGAAAAAAATTTTAAACCATGTTTTTGAAATCCTAATATTGTTGCACCTAAAACTATAGTAAAACTAAGAGAAAATGTTAAAACAAAATGACTAGTTGATGCAAAACTATAAGGAATCATACCTATTAAATTATTTACTAAAATAAAAATAAATAATGTATAAATAAATGGAAAGTATATTTGACCTAATTTAGGGTTTATTTGATTTGTTACTATGCTATGTATAGTAGCATATAGAGATTCTTGACTTATAGATCATTCATTACTCACTAATTTATTGAAATTAGTACTTGATACGTTTAATATAATAATAAAAAGAGTCCCTAGAGTTAAAAAAAATCCTATGTTAGTAATAGAAATATGTAAATTTTCTAATAAAGGTATATCTATAAATAATAGATCTCTTACTTCAAATTGTTCTAGAGGACTAGATATTCAATTATTAAAATAGTTAGAACTAATAGAATGCATTCTTTATAGTTCATTAATTAAAAAAATAAACTTTAAATATCCTATTATAAACATATTAATTTATTATATAAATTAATATTAAGTGTTTAAATGCTTATTATTTGTTTATATTTATAAAATTATAAATATAAATAATTTTAAACTTTATTTGTTGAACTATCAAAAAGTTTTGATATAAAAGTACGAGATAAAAATAAACGAACAAATCTTGGTAATATATATTTAGATAAAAAATATATTGTAATAATAATAAATATGAAAGTGAATGTTACTTCATTTATAAAATAAAATGGAACTAATTGAGGCAATATTTGTTTTTACTTTAATACTTTAAATATATAGTAGTGGCGTTAAAATCAACGAAAGGGTTTTTAATGTTTATATTTAAATTTTTAATTAGATATAATATATTAAACTTGCAACAGAATAATGTAAACCATTTAAAATAAAATTAGGATATATTCCAAATATTATTGTAAATAAAACTAAAATAAATAATATAAAAAATTCTCTTTTAGTTATATCACTAATATTATCTTCAAAAAATTTACTGAAAGTACCACCAAATGCTATTCTATTAAACATATAAATAGTATAAGCAGCTGAAAGTATTATAGAAGAACTAGCCATTAACCCTAAAGATGATAGTGTTTCAAATGCCCCATATAGTGACATAAATTCACCTATAAAATTTAAAGTTAAAGGAGCACCGCAATTACCTAAAGATAGTATGAAAAATATTATACAAAATAAAGGCATTATTTGAGCTACTCCTTTATAAAAATAAATAGATCTAGTACCAGATCTATCATATAATACACCACCTGCACAAATAAATAGACCACTAGAGACAAATCCGTGCGCTAATCCTAAAAGTATACTTCCTTCTATTCCTTCTATTGTATTAGTAAATGCTCCTATTAAATATACTGCTGCATGAGATACAGAACTATAAGCTATTAATTCTTTAATATCTATGGTTCTTAATGTACTAAAGCTAGCATATATAATAGTTATGACACCTATAGCATATACTATATAACTCGAATCTAAGAAAGCTTTAGGTAATATAGGTAAAATTAATCTAAATATACCATATAAACTTAATTTTAAAACTATACCGGCAAGTATAATACTTCCTCCTAATGGAGATTCTACATGAGCTTTTAATAATCAATTATTTAAAAATATAGTAGGGGTTTTTACAGCAAAAGCTATAAATATACCACAAAATATAAATAATTGAATAGTATAATCAAAGTTAGTTTTAAATAAAGCATCAAAATTAGTAGTACCCATTATAGACGAAATAGTTAAAATAGATAGTAATAAAAATAAAGATCCTCAAAGTGTATATAAAAATATATAAAAACTTGCTCTAACTTTATTACTAGACCCAAATAATCCTATTAATAAAAAAAGGGGTGGTAATATACTTTCAAAAAATATATAAAATAATAATATATCCGAAACTAAAAAAACTCCTAATAATAATGTTTCTAATAATAACATTATTATTAAATAAGCTTTTATATTCTCTGTTATAGAATTTCAGTTAGATAATATTGCTATAGGCATTATTATCGTTGTTAATAGGACAAAATATATTGAAATTCCATCTATACCTAAGTAAAGATTGAATAAGCTTAAATCATAGTCTTCTTGTACAAATTGAAATTGATTATTACTAAAATCAAATAATATATATATAACTAAAGAAATAATTAAATTAAAAATAGAAGTTGTAAGTGCAATATATTTATAATATTTACCTTTTGATTTTTCAGATTCATTAGATACATTACTATAAATTAAAAATATACCTACTATAGGTACAAATAACAAATAAGATAATAACATTACCCTAAATATTTAAATACTTTTTCCAAAATGTTTATTAATAAGTAAAAATTTACAGCATACTAAAAATATAGTGGTGTATGATTTAAATATAAATTCTTTTTTATAATAAGTGAATGTTAAGAGGTAAAATATTTAAATTGTATAATATACAAGGTATTAATATTATAAAGGCAAATATAATAGGTAATATAACGGTTCAACAAAATTCCATTAATTGATCAAAACGTATTCTAGGAAAAGAAGCTCTAACTCAAATAAATACAAATACCATTATTGAACTTTTTAATCCTAGACATAATCCATAAAATAATCCTTCTATCATAAAACTAGAAAATATATTTTCTAAATAACATTGTAATGAATATATTGAATCTATAAAAAATAAATTAGAAACAATTTCATGAATAATAGTAAATATTTGTGTATAATCTATAAATAAATAACCTCCTATAAATAATATACTTGTTAATATACACATTAAAACTATACTAGCATATTCTGCTAAAAAGAAAAATACAAATATAACCGCTGCGTGTTCAGTCATAAATCCACTTACTAATTCAGATTCTGCTTCTGCTAGATCAAATGGAGCTCTATTAGTTTCAGCTATAGACCCTATTAAAAATATAATAAATATAGGAAATAACGGTAATATAAATCAAATAGTTCTTTGAGCTTCAATATTAACAGTTAAATTTAAATTTCCTGTTAAAAAAATTACTAATAATATAGCTGAACTTAAAACTAATTCATAGCTAATTAATTGAGCTGTACTTCTAAGAGATCCTAAAAATGCATATTTACTATTAGCACTTCATCCTGCTAATAATATACCATATGTAGCTAAAGAAGAAACTGCTAACATATATAATATACCAAGATTAAAATCACTAATTGCTAATCCAGGTGCATATGGCACTACTCCATAACCTAGTAAAGCAAAAATTAGTGTAATAATTGGCCCTAAAAAAAATAAAATCATATTAGCTTGTGTAGGAGCTATATATTCTTTTAACAATAGTTTTAATGCATCTGCAAATGCTTGTAATAAACCATAATATCCTACAATATTTGGTCCTAATCTTCTCTGCATACTTGCCATTGTTTTTCTCTCGGCTACTGTTACATAAGCTACTCCTAATAAAGCAGGAACAAGGACTAATAGTACTTCAATTAAAGAAATTATTGTGGGAATATACACCATTTTAAGTATTTATTGTAATATTATTTTATAATGTTTTAATAAATATTAATAATAAAATAATTGTTAATATTTATTCTTATTTTAGATTCGAACTAAAATCAGGATATTAGAAGTATCCTGCTCTACCATTGAGCTAATAAGAATAGTAATTAAATTAATAAAATAAATATTAAAAAATAATTATTAGTAATAACTATTAAATTCATTATTTTCTATTTACTCTTCTTAATATTTAATTGAAATTTAAATATAGATAAGAATATTATAATACTTTATTTAGTTTTTCTAGTAAAAGATTTATTAGAAATTAAAATACAAAGTTACTTTGTATAGGTAAACTTGTAAATGCATGAGGTTTAGGTGGACTATGTAAAGCTCATTCTATACTAGGGTAACTTCTATTTAAATGAGTTTGTAAAATATCTGTATAAAATTGTGGATTTGATCATGGATATCTATTTGTAGCTTTACCTTCTATTAATTGTATGTAAACAATATATAAAAATAATACTGTAGCTATTACACTAATTATAGATCCAAAACTACTAATCATATTTCATCCTGTATATGCATCAGGATAATCACTAATTCTACGAGGCATTCCTTGTAAACCTAGGAAATGTTGAGGAAAGAATGTAACATTAACTCCTATAAAAAGTATTCAGAACTGTACTTTAGATAATGTCATATTGTAGTTTAAACCTAGTATTTTAGGTACTCAATAGTATCATCCACTAAATAATGCAAATACTGCACCCATACTTAGTACATAATGAAAATGAGCTACAACATAATAAGTATCATGGAATGCAATATCAAGAGATGCATTAGCTAAAACAACACCACTTAGTCCTCCTATTGTAAACATAAATACAAAACCTAATGCAAATAACATAGAAGGAGTTAATTTTAAAGAACCTCCATAACATGTAGCTAATCATGAAAATATTTTAATACCAGTAGGTACTGCTATAATTAATGTAGCTGCTGTAAAATAAGCTCTAGTATCTACGTCAAGCCCTACAGTATACATATGATGACTTCAAACAATAAATCCTAATATTCCAATAGACATCATAGCATATACCATTCCAATGTATCCAAATATTAATTTATTGGAATTTGCTGAAATAGTTGTACTTATTATACCAAAACCTGGTACAATTAATATATAAACTTCAGGATGACCAAAAAATCAAAATAAATGTTGAAATAAAATAGGATCACCTCCACCAGCTGGTTCAAAAAATGAAGTATTAAAATTTCTATCTGTTAATACCATTGTAATTCCTCCAGCTAAAACAGGTAAAGATAATAATAATAATACAGCTGTAATTACTACAGCTCATCCAAATAAAGTTAAACCATGTAATTTAATACCAGGAGATCTCATATTTACTATAGTTGTTATAAAATTTATTGCACCTAATAAACTACTAACCCCTGATAGATGTAAAGCAAAAATAGCTAAATCTACACTAGGTCCACTATGGCTTTGTATTCCAGATAAAGGAGGATAAATAGTTCATCCTGTACCTGCACCTCCTTCTATACAAGCTGAAAATACTAATAATAATAAACTTGGGGGTAATAATCAAAAACTTATATTATTTAATCTTGGAAAAGCCATATCAGGTCCACCTACCATTAATGGTAATAAGAAATTCCCAAAACCTCCTATTAATGCAGGCATAACCATAAAAAATATCATAAATAAAGCATGAGCAGTTATTATACTATTATATAATTGATTATCTCCTATATATTGAGTACCTGGTCCACTTAACTCCATTCTTATTAAAACAGAAAACGCTGTTCCTATTAATCCAGAAAATAATGCAAATATTAAATATAATGTACCTATATCTTTTGCATTTGTTGATAATAATCACCTTTCTTTAAATATAGATATAGAAGATTTTAATACTGATTCTTCATTTATATACCTTTTAGTATTTATATTCTCTCGGCCTTCGACGTTTATTATAGTAATTTTATTTATTTTAAACAAGAATAATCAATATATTATATATGAATTAAAAAGCAAATATTAGAATTATGGAGGAGTCGAACCTCATACTTAAGATCTGCAATCAAAGTGTAAACCCTTTACATCATAATTCTGGTTTTTAGTAAATAAAAAATAAATAAAAGAATTTATTTTTTTTCAGATAAAGAATTAGATAGTTTAATATTATTATTAAAACTAGAACTTATAAATAATAAGGTATTTTCAATTAAAGAAATTACAGGTACTAATATAATAAAGAAACCAAAGTAAACAATTGTACTTAATTGCCCTAATTCTATATATGGGGATTCTACATGTTTAGCTCCTAATATATCTAAAGCTATGAAATTTGCAACAAATAGAACAAAAGCTATTTTAATTATAGGTCTAAATTGGAATCCTCTTAATTTAATTAAATCTACTATAGGTAATATAGCTATAATTACTAATGCACCAAACATTGCGATAACACCTAATAATTTATTAGGTATAGATCTTAATATAGCATAGAAAGGTAAAAGATATCATTCAGGAACTATAGCTGCAGGAGTTTGCATAGGATTTGCCATTATATAATTTTCACTATCTCCTAACACATTAGGCATGAAAAAGATCAATAAGCTTAAACCAATTATTAAAAGAAATATTGTAATTAAATCTTTAAATAAAAAATAAGGAGCAAAAGGTATTCTATCATATGTACCTGATGTACCTAAAGGGTTACCTGATCCTGCTGTTTCGTGAAGTGCAATTAAATGCATTAAAACTAATGCAATTAATATGAAAGGTAAAACAAAATGTAAAGCAAAGAATCTATTTAAAGTTGCATTGTTAACTGAAAACCCACCTCAAATGAATTCTACAATATCTTGTCCGATTCATGGTATAGCACTTATAAGATTTGTAATAACAGTGGCACCTCATAAAGACATTTGTCCATATGGTAATACATAACCTAAAAAACCAGTACCCATCATAGCTATAAGTATTATTACACCGATAATTCATACTGTAGTTCTAGGAGATCTGTAAGATCCGTAATATATTCCTCTTCCTATATGGAAATAAACTAAAAAGAAGAAAGCAGAAGCTGTATTAGCATGTAGATAACGTATTAATCATCCATTATTTACATCTCTCATAATATGTTCTATTGAGTTAAATGCTTCTGTAATATTTGGACTATAATGCATAGCTAATGTAACACCTGTTATAACTTGTATAACTAAACAAACTAATAATAAAGAACCAAAATTTCATAAGTAACTTATATTACTTGGTTGTGATGTGTCGATAAGATAAGAATTAACTAATTTTAATAAAGAATTACTTTTTAATTTTCTCATAAATTTTTATATTAAGTTTAAATTATATTTATTTAAACATAGATCGTTAAGTAAAAAAAAGGGAGTGTTATTGATGGAGATTTTTCTATGTTTTATCATGTTTTATAAAAAATAATTAAATATATACTTAATTATTTTTAGATATACTATTTTTTAGTATATATAAGATTCGAACTTATATAATTCTCCTATGTAAAAGGAGTATTTGATCAATTAAGTCAAATTATGTTTTACCTTTAAACTAACATACTTTTTGGTTTTTAAATTTCATATCGGGTAAAGTTATTAATAATAATAATGTTAATAATAAAAATAATAAAAATAAAAAATTAAATAACATAATAACAGAATAAAAAATAAAGCCTGTTACTATATATATACCATATACAGGTATAACACTTGTACTTAAACTATTTATATTTTTACTTAATTTAATTAATCCTTTTTCTAAACCAGATGGTCCTAATAATTCTATGCTACCTTTATCTAAAACTTTAGTAGTTTGTCCTCCTAAATTTAAAATTAAATTTGTAATATATTTATTATAAAATAACTCTATTAAAAATCTTTGATTTAGTAAACCAAAAATATAATAACCTATTTGAGATAATTTAAATTTAATTATCGATTCCGCTAGAAATTCTGAATAAATTAAAGCTAAAATAATAAAAGATATACTAAAAATAAAAGGTAATAACTTTAATAATGGTGATATAGAAAATTCGGTATCTATTGTTAATTCATGAATAGGATGAATAAAAATACTATTATCTGAAAAAAAATTTGAACCTAATCCTATGAAAATTTCTTTAGTTACAAATCCGAAAATTATAGAAAATACAGCTAAAATTACTAAAGGTAAACTAATAAATATATCGTTTTCATGAACATATTTATAATGTGTTACTGATCCATTAGGACTGCTTAAAAATGTTAAATAAAGAACTTTAACAGAATATAATGTAGTGAAAATTGCACCTATAACAGCTATAGTGTATACAGCTGTACTATTAAAAGAATATTGTCCGTAAGTAGATTCAAGTAAGAAATCTTTACTATAAAATCCTGTCATAAAAGGAAAAGCTATTAAACTTAAGCTTGCTATTAATATAACAGAATAACTTAAAGGTAAAAATGATCTTAAACCTCCGTATTTTCTAAAATCCTGATTATCTGCCATAGCGTGAATAACAGCTCCAGCTCCTAAAAATAACAATCCTTTATAGAATGCATGATTAATTAGATGAAATAAAGCAATATTATAAGAAGATAATCCAATTGCTATAACCATCATTCCTAATTGACTCATTGTAGAATATGCAATAACTTTCTTAATATCTTGTTGAAATAAACCAATAAGAGAACTAAATACTGTTGTTATTGCACCTAATCATAAACATAATAATAAAATAGTTGAGCTATATTCTATTAAAGGAGATGAACGCATTAATAAATATACACCTGCTGTAACCATAGTAGCTGCATGTATTAATGCAGATACTGGTGTAGGACCTTCCATTGCCATAGGTAATCATACGTGTAGCCCTATTTGAGAACTTTTAGCCATTGCACCTATTAATAAACAAATTCCCATTATAATAATAATATTTTCATTAATATAAGGAACTAATGAAAAAACTATATTATAATCTAAACTACCTAATGATCATAATATTGTAAACATTCCTATTGTTAAAAAACAATCCCCAACTCTGTTTGTTAAAAAAGCTGATATAGAACTTTGATTTGCCGCTATTCTTGTAAATCAAAAATTTACTAGTAGATAAGAACAAACTCCTACACCTTCTCATCCTACAAACATTAATAAGTAATTATTAGCTGTTACAAGTATTATCATCATAAAAGTAAATAAACTTAAATAACTAAAAAATCTTTGATTATGTGGGTCATTATTCATATATCCTATTGAATAAATATGAACTAAAGAACTAATTATTAATACTGGTATTAACATAGATACTGTTAAACTATCAAACTGAAAAATTCATAAAATATTAAATTCTTCTGTAACTATTCATTTAAATAAATTTACTAAAACAGGTATATTATTCAAACCTATTTCTATAAAGGCTATTATAGATAATATTACTGTAAATATAATATTTAAACATGTTAGTAATTGTGTTCCGGTAACACCAGCTTTTCTACCAAAAAAGCCAGAAACTATAGATCCTAATAAAGGTAAAACTATTATACTTAAATACATTATTTATATTCTATGGCAATACTTCCTCTTAATCTATAAAAAGCTACTAGTATAGCTAGACCTATTGCAGATTCAGCTCCTGCAACTACTATTATATAGATAGCGTAAGTTTGTCCAATTATATCGTCTATATTAAGTGAGCTTATCAATATTAAAAATGTTATAGATAAAAGCATTATTTCTATAGAAATAAGCATTAATATTATATTTTTTCTATTTAGGATAAAACCTAAAATTCCTATTAAAAAAAGTATTAAGGTTATATTCATATAATTAATTTATATACGAGTTTTTATAAATTAATAAAAAATTTAATTAAAGTATTACTATTAAATAATACTGAGTATGTATAAGATTTGAACTTATATTGTAAACGTCCGTAGCGATTAATTTTACCCTTAAATTAACATACTTTTTTTTTAATTTATTGTTGGTCTAATCAAGTAAGGAATTTTTCTAAACTAACAGATTCTATTACAATAGGCATTGAACTATGAAGTATTCCACAAATTTCTGAACATTGACCATAGAAAACTCCTTCTCTATTTACAAATACAGATGCTTGATTTAATCTTCCTGGATAAGCATCTCCTTTAATTCCTAAAGAATTACATGCAAATGCATGTATTACATCTCCTGATGTAATAATAAATCTAATATGTGTTAATTCCGGAATAATAATTCTATTATCAACTTCTAACATTCTTAATCCTCCTTCTTCTAAATCAGAATCTGGTATGATATATGAATCAAATTCTATAGACTCATTTTCAGTATTTAAGAAATCTGGATATTGATAACTTCAATATCATTGATGACCTTCAGCTAAAATTGACATTGAAGGATCATTAACTTCATCCATTAAATACAATAATTTGAAAGAAGGAAATGCTATTAAAATTAAAATTATAGCTGGAGTTATAGTTCATATTAACTCTATTAATGTTCCATGATTTAAATATTTATGTGATATAGGAGATTTTGTGTTAATATAATTTTTAATTATAGATAATAATATTCATCCTACACCAAATAATATTATCACTAGATAATACATAATATTATCATGTAATTCAATCAGGCCTTCCATTTGAGGAGTAGCACTATCTTGAAAATAAGTACCCCAAGCATTGGGGGCATCTAAATTTATATGAAAATTAATTTGGTTAATTTCTAATTAGTTATATATATATACGAGTATTTATTTTTTATTTTTCTATGCATAACATCAATATTTAAGGGGCTATTTTATTCTTATATGGGCAACTTGTAAAAAGAAATTTTTTTATTATGATATGTATAAGATTTGAACTTATATTATAATAACCGTAATATTATATTTTACCCTTAAATTAACATATTTTAATAAGAATTAATTCTTATTTAATTAAATATAATATATTAAACTTCCTACAGAATAATGTAATCCATTTAATATAAAAGTAGGGTATATACCAAAAATAATAGTAAATAATACTAATATAAATAATATAAAAAATTCTCTTTTTGTTACATCATTTATGTTGTCTTCGAAAAATTTACTAAAAGCACCACCGAATGCTATTCTATTAAACATATAAATAGTATAAGCGGCTGAAAATACAATGGATGAACTAGCCATTAAACCTAAGAAGGATAATTTTTCAAATACTCCGTATAATGACATGAATTCACCTATAAAGTTTAATGTTAATGGAGCACCGCAATTACCTAAACACAATATAAAAAAAATTATAGAAAAT
>Ga0247779_1000432_pt1 | contig 27162 bp, 31 predicted proteins | sample UWRJL221509R5_FD_179925 | JGI IMG/M metagenome (GOLD analysis project Ga0247779, IMG submission 179925) | Plant litter microbial communities from Arlington Agricultural Research Station in Wisconsin, United States - UWRJ-L221-509R-5 | ecosystem: Environmental > Terrestrial > Plant litter >... | reverse complement strand
AGATGCTTGACCTATGGGCCGGTCGTTCCGAAACCTCGCCGGAAATAAAATTTCCTCTCCTCTCTCTTGTTTATGCTCCTAAACATATGAGCGTCTATTAGTTTTATGGCTAGACACTAGACAGCTCAGGTTTTCTTTGGCTTGTTGAGTTTGTTCATTCATTCAGTCTTCTGTGTCGCAGCAACTAGATAAGAAAACTATATAGCAAAAGGGTATGGACTTAGAAGGCAGGGCGTTAATGTAATGTACTAAAGTATCGCAACATTTAAAAACCCAAGCATGCTTGTTTGCTATAGATGAAGACTAAGAGAGAGAAACTGCAATTGAAGATACAATTATCTGATGGAGGATGAAATGCAAAAATAAACCCCTGGCGAGACTCGAACTCGCAACCTCCAGATGCCACTCAATATTTGTAGAAGTCTGACGTCATAACCATTAGACAACAGGGGCTTATGATATTGTTAAAAGCCGTGTGTACATGTGTGCGGCACGCACAAGCCTGTTTGTTTTAGCACAGCCACCCGAAGGATAATTGGTGAGTGAGATCTCCTTTTAAACTTTTGGACCATGACCTCGCCGGTTATGAGCTCGTCCCCAATGTCGATCTCGCCTGCTCGTCGTCGGAGCTTGTCCCCAAGTGAGATCAGCGATGCCAACTCCATTCGACCACCGAGACACTCCCCTACTCTTACTCGTTCATTCGATCCAAATGACCCTCAGGTGAGGGAGAGACAGCGGACCATGGATGTCGACATGGCCATGCAGCTTTCTCTTGCCAGGAGAGAGACACTGCATTCTTCTCCTGTCGCTACATTCACCAGCCCCGGCGGTCTATCTTCTTCTCAACAACTTCAGCATTCTCCTCAGCGTGACCATGAACAGTACGGAGAGGAGGGAATGATACCTGATGACGACGACGGCCACCAACATACCCCTCACGAAGGAGGCATTTCTCCATTCAACCCTCAGCATTACCAGCATCATCGTAGAACTGACAAGATAGACGAAACCGATTCTGATCTACGTAACTTGACAGGAGGCGGGGCTGGGGATGGCGGTTCTGTTCCCACTCATGATATCCCTCCTTTGCGCCAGGAGTCTCTCCTTCCTCAACAACAACGTTCACACCATGATCTCGAGGAGAATACAAATATTAATACGAACAACTATGGCCTTCCAACGTATCAAGCAAATTTCTCTCAATCTGCTTTCGACTTCGCGCCCATGGAGGAGTGGGCTGTGGCGGAAAAGACAAGATTGGGCATTAACTCACCGCTGAACACTCGGTTTTTACTCAACTCCGTACGTGGTACTGGTGGTGCACGAGCATCCAAGCTTGGTTCCTCTGAACCTACGAAGCCTCAGCCGCCGCCTCCCAGGATGAACTATGAGGCAGAAGCCCAAACTACCGTCTCTCCTGAACCGAATGCATCTCCGCTAGTCGCTCCTTCCTCTATTCCTGCAGCCTCTGAAGGGGCAGTTGCATCGGGATCAAGTTTAGTGCAACAATCTTCTACTAATATTCCGTGCGCCAATGGAGAGCATCCCGCATCACCAGGAGACGACCCCCATTCAGACCGACCCCTCCGTCATCGAAAGCTTAGCCAAAGCAACTCACATCCGCGTTCTCATCGCAAAGGCATTGGAGGCAAGATGGCTTTGTTTGAGTCAACCAACGAGTCCCCTTCTTTTTCAGCTCGTCTCGGTCTCGTTCTCGGTAATCATGGAAATGGAATCCCATCAGGGTCTTCATATGATCACATTGCAGGTGTTCCCCATACAGGGGGAACAGGAAGAGGCGTTGACGGTATTGTGGGTGGTGGAGTAACCGGACACGGTATTTTGACTACTGGTCACGACAGACCTTATCGATTTTCTTTCTATTCGAATGCTCTCAGTGCGACCATACATGCGCGTAGCTTGAGTGAGCTGCCGGCGGAAGGGCAGACATTCGAGCAACTTTTCTCGGGTGCCCAATCCTCACGCCCACAAGATGCTCCCCCTGATACAAAACCAAACGGATCAGAAGCGCCGCCAACTCTTTCCCCGCCATATAACGAAAATCCTTATTTCCCATCTACAAACGGCTCCAATGGTCGTCACTTCACCTCAGAGAAAAACGGTTCTCCTCCAGGTGGTGGTGGTGCTAATGCATTAACGGATGATCAGGATGGCAACACTTGGTGGTTAGACGTACAGAATCCAACAGATGAAGAAATGAAGATGCTAAGCAAAGTGCGTTAATTTCTGCTTTATTAAAGAGCTCTGTGGCTTTAATACTAATATTTTACTCGCTTCTTCGCACCCCCAGGTTTTTAATATCCATCCTCTCACAACTGAAGATATCCTCATGGAGGAAACTCGGGAAAAGATTGAACTTTTCAGAAACTATTACCTTGTTTGTTTCCGGTCCTTCGACCAGGATCCGTATAGTCCAACACATCTCGAACCTTTGAACATGTACATCATCGTTTTTCGCCAAGGTACACTGTCTTTCCATTTCCGTCCAACCCCTCACCCGCAGAACGTGCGTCGGCGAATTAAGCAGCTGAAGGACTATATTAGCGTGACATCCGACTGGATTTCATATGCGCTCATTGATGATATCACCGATGCGTTTGGTCCGCTCATTCAGGGGATAGAGTATGAAGTCGACAGTATTGATGAATTGGTACTAATTCTTAAGGATGTCGAGCAAAGCGACATGCTGAGGAGGATTGGCACTTGCAGAAAGAAGGTCATGGGTCTGTTGAGGTTGATGGGAAACAAGGCCGATGTTGTCAAGGGATTGGCAAAGAGATGCAATGAGAATTGGAGGGTGGCCCCTACCTCTGACATTGTATGCAAGAGCAATCTTTCCTCCCTCGTCATTTTGTAACTAATGATTAACATTTTTCTTAGGGTCTTTATCTTTCAGACATTCAGGTTCGTTTTTCATGTTAGAGATCCGATTAAAGCGCGTCCTAATTCCTCGTAAATAGGATCATTTGATAACCATGACTCAGAATTTGAATCACTACGAAAAGATTCTCTCGCGGTCCCATTCTAATTATCTTGCTCAGATATCCATTGAAATGACGGATGCCAATAACCAAATAAACGATGTCTTGAGCAAATTGACGGCATTGGGTACAGTGCTTATCCCCATGAACTTGGTCACAGGTACGTCATGTCTTCTTTCTGTAGTATTTTCCTCATCTTTGATTTCGCTCAGGTTTATGGGGTATGAACGTTCACGTTCCAGGTCAGGATGCTCCAGTAAGTTGCCTCTATTTGCCCAACCCCCATTCCTGAGCGATTGATTTTTGGGTACTAGGGATATGCCTGGTTTATTTCAATTATTGCCTGCTTGGCTGCCTTCGCGCTTCTGGGTGGATACTCAACATATCGATTTATGGTTCGCAAATGAGCCTCGCTTTCGTCCATTTCTGTCAATTATTCGTTTTTGCATTGGATGGACCATTCTGCATGCACGCTTTGTATTGCTTCCATATTTCCCCATTTTCCGTCGTTCATCTTTTACGCTCTTACGCTATCATCTTGCCTTCTTTATCTGCCTTTGGGGATTCGAATATTTGCTTCGTTTGGCGTCTCTTTATTTTTTATTTTTGAATATTTTCGCACGTAGAATAACTAGACTACCTCACTGTCACTTTTCATGACCACGAACATTCCATAACGAATAGTCCAGTTAGAACACTGCATTTCCTTTTGTAATACCATATATCGTGTGTACAACATAATACAAATAGTACACGCAAAATTCAGAGAGTTGGAGATAGTTTTTGACCATTGAACACGAGAAGTAGTGTTTTCCGAGCAAGTGCATCAACAATTATAATTTGTACATGATAACATAAAATCCTTTATAAGGGTGAATCCTAACCTGAAAAAAATCCTGGAAACACGGTATTTGTTTGTCCCATAGATCCATCGACTAAGGAAGCTGCAGCAAGCAGCTCCGGTGATTGAGACAGGTGTTCAAATTCCTGAATGGAGCTATCAGTGGAAGTCCTGGTCTGAACATCCATTAATACCTACATCAACTATAAGATACAAATAGCATCGACAAAATAACGTGCAATTAGATACGAGAGCGGAAGGAAAGTTAAGTTTCATTTTATTGGAGAGATCAATGAAGACCCACCGTGGGTGCTTGGTAACCTACTCGTATTCAGTCTTGTAGATGACGATGCTCGCAGTTGGCGGAAGTCGTTGTTAGCGTAGGTTTTTGTTAAGCCTGTGGCAGCAGGAGAGCGAAGTAAAGCGGTTGGCGGAGAAATGACAACTCCCAATATATCTGGTGTTTTGTTTCCTGATTTCGGAGTTGACGGTTCACAAGGTTTCGGCGAAAGGAGACCTTTAACAGAGGCCAGAGATAAAACGATATCGTCGGCGAGCTCTATTTTCGAAAGTGGGAATATCTGGTCTTCGTCCACGCTTAGTTGTTCCTTGACAAAAGTAAGATGCTTCTGCCTAGCCGGTGGAAGCATCGACGAGAGGGTGATGCATAGGTAATTGAAACCTTCGAATGATAGTCCGGCCAAGGTCTTGAACTTGACATCTTCTTGAAGAGTTAGCCATTGTAATATTTGCAACAGAGTATCGGCATCCCTTTTAGTTATGGTGGATGCATGATCAGAATACGCCGACAGTGTCCGTCCTACCTCAGTTCGCAGAGGTTCGATGAATATGGCCGTGACTGGAAGATCGCGGAGAAGATCAACGACAAAGTCCAAGGAGTCTGCATGTGTTGGGTTTGCTTGGGCGTTCCTCAGGAGAAGCAGAAGAATTGAATATTGAATATCATGATTGAATTTGCCCTTGTATGCTGCAAATGTCTTCAGGAGGGTGATAAATGTTAACGAGGATATATTCAAGTCCAAGTCTAGTATGAGAGATAGGCATGTGTCAAGTAGCTGAGACACTCCATCGTTCGCGAATGTCGCCAGTGCCCATTCCAGCGCATTAGAGGATATCAACAGTTCACAGAAGCGGAATTCTGCCGACAGTTGGTATCGCAAAATTGATGAATATTCATCTTGCGGTGCAGAATTCGATATTCTGTATAGTAATGTCGTCAGTTCCTTCATTTCTTCGGTTATAAGCCATTCTCCAAGGCCCGTTTCACCGTTGTCCAAGTTGAATAAGCGTTCCACGAAGGCCACCTTGACCTTCGGCTGAAGGAGTTTGCAGAAGTTGCTCAATTCGGGGAGAATCTTAGTGAATGCGTCCATCGTCCAGTAAGAGGATTCTTCCACAGTTGCTTGTTTGGGTATAGTTCTGTCAAAAAGGTCATAAACCTCCGAAAGGCGGAGAACGGGATCACGAATAGTAGTTTGAGTGGGTATTGCAAGAAGAGCTTTCAAAACGATATCAGGTTTTGGGACGGCGGGTTCGGCATAGTTGGGAGCTATGAGATTACGAAGAATCTCAGGGCACGTACTTCGGATATTTTGTGCCGCCAGGTGCGCCGGTAAATGTTTGGAAAAGGTGGAGCTGGCCATAGAAGAGCAGGCATATATATCAGAAATGGCATTCACCAAAGGTAATAGTTCGCGTGATGCCAAGGGGTATGTAAGAGCAAAATGTGATATTAGATGTAAAATATCATCTGCCGTGAGGAGGAGTAACTCAGACAATGGTTGATTCATCCGAGGAAGTGGTTTGAGGGCGAAGTGATGATTCAAGTCGTCCGAAATATCAACAAGGATAGATATTAGTGTAGGAAGCATGCCTCGGTTTTGCTCAGTCCAGAATGATTCCAGAACTCGCCATTCTCCCTTGTCATATGAAAGTTCTTCCGCAACAATAGCTAAAGATGCTCGCAATACACGAAGTCGTCGTAATGAAAAAGGTCGCACGCTTTCATAGGTGAGTTCCTCGATTGCAGACCACAACCCGTCTTGAGCAACCGACGCTATCTTTCTCATTTCCATCAACTCTTCTTGAGCAATGAAGGAGAAAGGTGGCTCGAGCCCAAGGACGGTAGTTACTAGGTCATCCGATAGCACAGCTTGAGGATCTTTTGCAAGGCCGACGAGTAGACGTTCTGCAAGTATCCCAAACCCTCTGGGAATGTCGTCACTTTTATTCCACCCGAGTCGCTGCGTTATTTGGCGTATGAGTAAACAATGGTTGACAATCTGTAGCCATCGATAATTAGGAAATTACGGAAATTTGAGGATAGCGATCTCACCTCTCGATAACCGTCGGCACCTTGCCACAATACTAGCAAGGCTAAAGCCTTTTCTCGACATTGAACATTTCCCATACTGTCTGCCCACGCCAAAGCAACCAAAACACTTGAAACTCCCAGCAGTGCTTTAACAAACACAATAAAGTTGTCATGGGGTACTTGCACTGGTCGCGTTTGAAATAGTAAAGGAGGGGGGACCCTTGGTTCTGGTACTGAAGCCTGCCCAAGCTTGTTAATCAAATTGTCATGGGTTATCATGCACTCCAGCCAGCATCCCAGTGAGTGTTCTATCGTTGTGATTTCTTTTAGAAAAGCAGAAGCTGCAACAAAATCCCCGTCCGGATTTACGAGGGCGTCTTCAAAACATTGCCATCCACGTAGTCTGGTCAGTAGCTTTTTCAGAGCCTTTTGAACCGATTTCTCGATCCTTGGGTTAGTGGACATGTCCTCTAAACCGAGCAAGAATGCTTTATCTTCAGTGAAGTGCCGTGCAATCTCGATGTTAGCGGCAGCGTCCCGAAGCCAGTGAACTGTCTCCTCATCTAAAGTAAATTCATTGAAAACCTGTAGAAGGTCCAAGTGTTCCTGAAAGGGAATAATAAATGAGAAGAAAGCAGAAAAGAGGGACGTGGACTAACAAGGAGACTCTTGGAGAACTGAGTTTGTTGAGAAGCAGTTATTGACAATAATTTTGCCACGTAATACGCATCATCTGCAAACTTCTGTTTCATCGCATATTAAGTTGACTTGTAATATTTGCACATATATAACTTGTATAGAAAAAACATACCTTAGACTTCAAAGCATCGCGTATTGCCATTGCAAAGACCGTAAGTAACTCGGACGGGATATTATCCCGGATTGGCCTTTCCGCCGACAGGACTAAGTCCTGTAAATTAGACTCTTCTGGTGCTTCCAGTTCTGAGTAGAGATAAGGAAAGTCAGGATGATCCCAGTCATCTTTCTCGGGTTTCAATGAAAATATTAGGCGTGTCGCAATTGAGAGGGTTGGTGGCTCGTTTAAGAGGCTGAGCAACTGGTCTGCCAATGAAGTTGGTTTGGAAGAATTGCCTGGATCGACGTTATTAGATAGTGGGATGTAAGCCAGAGCCGGGAGGGGTTTCTCCTCGTATGCTTTGTCAACTTCTATAACTTCTGTGACGACAAGTTCTCCATAGATGGCCACAAATAATGATTGGAATCCTCCATGGAATATGATCAATTTGGTTGAATGCTAGTATTGGAATTGGTACCCTGTCCAGGTGTAGAAACAGATAGAGAACCTACTTCAAGACTCATGTCCACTGCAAATTCCGTCTGACCCCCGGCATAAGCAATGCGAGTTGGCGCCAATTTGCTCGAAGGTTGTATATTGAAAAAAACATCGAGAAAGAACGCTTCGGGCTCTGTTTGTCTATATCGTAGAGATGAGGAAACATGTCAGAAAGACTATGCATCGATTGATACACACGCGACAATCCCTAAAGCCTGGCTGAATGGGCATGTTCCCGTTGGAAATATGCGCACGGAAGAAACTCGAACTGCTTTAGGAAACCGTATAGCAGCAGTCAATTCCCGCGCTTCAAGTTGATAACACCCTAAAAGACGCATTCATGTGCAAGTTACTACAGACCACTCGAAAGAAAGCCAAGGGGTTTGTCGATGTGACGTACTAACTGGTACGCAGTGATTTAGCTGTAGTAGGGCCGGCGGCGGCGAGTAATATGCGCCCGTCGTCGGACAAGTCCGAGATTCGGTCACGTTTCATCATGAGAGGAAAGAGACCCGCAGCTAGTCACAATTCGGCTCATACTCTTTCTTTCTTCTTCAAAAGCTTGGGTTTTTGGTACCGTTCTTATCAGCGCTTGGGATGAGTCGCCCAACGACAATAAAACTCCCAGCTTTGGATCTTTCTGCCGCCAAAAGCCATGCACCACTACGGGCCCGCGGTAGAAGCGGTAGCATCGTCAAGGTCGAGGAGGTTGGAGATCGTTCTGTTGACGAAGTCCTGGACCGGAGCGCTTATGTGAACATAAATGCAGATTGGGTCAATGCGAAGGGTGCCTCTGTTCTGTCTTGTTTCTCCTTCGTTCTAATTCATTGACGCCGACATCTTAGGCGCTTGGCTCATCCACGTCGTCCTCATCATTTTGGGCAAAATAATTGTCGACACTGTTCCCGGCATGACACAACAAATAAGTTGGACTTTGGTAAACCTGATGTATCTAGCAGTGAGTTCATGGCACAGTATGCCGCCTTGTGTGTTACGATTGAGAAATATTCCATTTACAGCTTTCTTACCTCATGTTCCACTGGGTTACTGGCATTCCCTTTGAGAATGATCTGCATGGCGGGGCCTATGATGACCTTACATTATGGGAGCAAATAGATGAAGGTGCGCAATATACTCCGGCGAAGAAATGGCTCTTCACTGTTCCTATCGGCCTGTGAGTGCTTCACATGTCAAGATTAGCTCGAATGTGCGCGCTCAATGCTTGCTTCTCCAGCTTCCTAGCTTCAACTCATTACACCAACTACAACCCCTGGTTATTTGCGGTCAACATAACTGCTCTAATTTTTGTGTTAATACCAAAGCTTCCTCAAGTACGTGTGGTCTCGATCCCATCTTTTCCAAGGGACAGATAATTAACATGTTTCCAGTTGCACCGGCAACGCGTCCGTTTTATGGCTGATGGTGCCTCTGGCATGGCGACTCCCCTAACACCAAGTTTCCCAAACTCTGGCCGCTCAACCCCTACTCAAGAAGCCGGTCCTGACATCATAACCGAAGAACACTTCCGATAGTGCAAATGTCATTTGCCACGCTACCTGCAGTCATTCTCCTTTTAAGAGCAAAAATATGCTAATCGGCCCAAATAACCCGCCTGCATCGTCACACACTTTATAATTTCACAGCATTTGTGATGACCTGTAATCAACACAGAAATTTTATAAGGGAATTCAACTACTTCCTTATGCCGTCGTATCTACTCTTGTCCTATATATACATTACAAATCCTATAATTATACAAGCAGTTTTGTTTTTAGAGCATTTGGTATTGTTGCAGTCGCAAGCTATAACAATATGTTTTCAGCAAGCACCTTCAAAGAGAATATACTACTTACAGGTTTCGCAGAAGCATAAAAATTGTTACTTTTCCAACAGCAGGTATGTAAATGGAAGCCTATGAAGCATTTTTCGTCAATGCATATTGACACGCAAACTTGTCGGTTACGCACTTTGTCCCGGACATCTTTCTCAAAGTTTTTATCGGCCGCGACATTGAGGCAGATGCAACCATCTTTCAGCCACTCAGTCTTAACTTTGTAATTAGGACTGGGTACTGCAGAGACGACTACGTCGGAAATTTCCAAAGCTTCTTGTAAAGTCAAGTTGCTTGTATGAACAATGTGACGAGGATGATATCTTTGTGCGCTCGCAGATTCCGAAGATGTGTTCGAGGCAACTCTTGGGCGTTTGGTATATTCCTATAGATACATATTTAATGGTAATGTGGGGTAGCCTCCCTTTCGTCGGCACTTACCTGAATAGAATCAATATCCACCGATATCACACGGGCACCATCGTTGGCGAGTAATGCAGCTAGGGGCCGACCAACCACTTCTGATCTACCAGCCAACAAAACTTCAGTCCCAAAGGACTCCATAAGGAAGGGAAATTTACCTGTTTATCACCGTGATAGTCCTTCCATAAGCTCTGTCGCCGTATGGAAGAATAGTGTTGTATACTCCAACGAATTCCAGACATTTAACGATTGCTAGAGGGGTGCATGGTATAATTGACTTTACGAATCCTGCAGGGGGTTCTCCGTTATCTGTTTCCGGTAGGGGAGTGGTTTGAGATACAGAAGAAAGTAGAGATTTTGGTTCTATAAAACGGATACTACGAGACAATCGTGTCAGAGGATAGATAGGTCCAACAATTGCACAAAAATGCCCACTTGTGATACAGATTGTAGTGGAACTTGAAGTGAAGTCCTTCGACATCTTTCAGGGGGGAAACAACCTGTCCCGAAGAATACGTTGAAAATTGTGCTCCAAAATAACATATAGAGTACCTTACCTGCTGCAAATAGTGATCCTATGGATGGAGCGTTTAGTCATGTTTTACTTCGATGCTGGATGACCTTCCAACAAACCTGCTGAGCTCCAAATATGGGGAAGTACACCTTTATCACAAGTCAGGCATTTTTTGGGAAAAATAGATCAGCAATAAACTTGAAGACAACTCGCCATGATGCCATGAATAGATGGGTCCTCATTTGCCTCGATGATTGCTTCTTCCACGCCTTCACCTTCTCCGAGATCTGGTGATGCAGCCGCACCGACTTTTTTTAAAACGAAATCTACGCCCAAATCCTCGCATTGTTTCCTTGTGAACTCAGCGTAATTCTTGCTTGGAGCGGACGTCGTGGCAAGAATTCCAACAAGCTTAGGTGGACGAGTACACTGAGCAAGGGACCCTTTTACTTCGTCGCGAAATGCTGCTGTGATCGGGTCTGCCTTGAGGAGAAGCCCCTTTCTTACTTCTGTACTGGCCATTTCAGTTTGAGTAGTGGGTGTATCTTCTGAGTGGTGTTCTGTTGAGATTGAACAAGAATCAATCAACTCGATAAATCCAAAAAATTCTGATCACATACGGCATGCATCTAATCTAATCTATTTAGCCGTGATGATGCGTTTCTGCGCTCTACAGACTACATGCCCCTATATGATAAAGTCCTGGGGTGGTGTATTGCTTTCATAGATACATCGTACCGTAATTATGCACGAAAGCGACTTGTCATTCAACGAATGATTTATTTATAATATACAACTTTCACCAAGTATTCAATGATAAAATGGGTAATTAATGAGGAAAGCATATAGGAGGCGAAGCAGAAGAGAGCAGAAGACAATGATACTATGCATTGAATGGCAAATGGGGTTGAACAAGAATCTCAAATATGATGAACAAGCTTGGAGCCTTGCTACAAAGTCCGATGGGTGTGCTTATTGCTTTGGGGCTCCTCCGTACTATGCTTCTGGGTGGTCAATACCATTCACTTTTACAGAAGATTCGAGGACATCAACGTCGACTTCACTTCCGTCAGCGCTCTCAGTCATATCGGAAACATTGTCTTCCCTGCTCCTCTGTGGGAGAGGTGGAATTTCTTCGTCCTCGTCTTCATCATCCATCATCTGAGCTGCACGCTGTAGAAAAATGAAGTAAGATGATCGGTTAGAGATATACGTCAGATCTGATTGCGATGGGGATGATATTACCTTCATGGCCTCTGCTTCATTTGAATAATGCCTTCCTCGAGCACGGACAAAGGCTGCATGTTTCAAAGCGGCTAATAGGCGTTAATAATCGATATAAAGCAACCGCGAAAAATAAGGCTACGAACTTTCTTCATCCATTTCTTCCTCGACTTCTACTTCACCGCCAGGTGATCGCGAATCAGCTCGAATTGCATTGCGTGCGTCATTGGGGAGATTAAAGCTCGTGCTCCTGCTGGACGCACCACTTCCAGAGCGCCCCGACATGGATGTCCCGGGGCGTCCACTGCTTGAGATGGAAGTCCGACGAGATGATGGTCCGGACGTATCTGCACCCGTAGGCGAGACAGATATGGTCGGCGACTCCGGATGGTGTTCTTCAACGGGAGACCTGGGGTATCCCAAGTCAAGGTTGGGTATATCTGATACCGCACATAAGAAGCTATACAAGGAAAGAAGATTTGCACGAACCTCCTTCTACTTCATCTGTTTCTGCGTTATACCGAACATAAGGTGTTTTAGGTTCTGTGATTTTCATCAGACTGTCCTTGCCGATCTCTGTCAAAGCGAGATTTTCTTCATCCCACTGCAGGCTACTGTAGAAATTATGTAGAGTTAACGTGAGATGGTCCATTGCACAGACGAACTGCCTTACTGTCCATTGGCATTGGGAGTATGTGGTGCGTTCTTCAATATGCCCTTTGGCTTCGGAAGAGACGAAGAGCGAGGCAGAGGGTGAATTTGAGGGTGATCTTGAACGACAGACATGTAGGGAGTTATCGATGAAAAAGAAAGATTGTGGACGTTCAAGTTATAGAAGTGTTTACTTTACAACGGTAGGCTGTTCAGAAGTTGTGTGTGTTCTAGGTCTTACCATATCAGGAATTCACATTTTAGTGGTTGCACAGCGCACATGGCCTTGCCACCTTGGACCTTGCAAACACGCACATTATTCATGAATTTTATCACCGAAGCTTTAAACATTATTCTACTTAGCCAAAACTTAAAGTTATGGAGATGTCAAGTCGGTATTCATGGGGAGAGGTAGATCCGTGGCGAACCTAAGTGTATCCGGGGGTGCTACAGAGTTTATGTAGGAGAATTCTCGGTATGGGAAAAACCAATGAATCATATCTAACCCCTTAAATCCAGAAGAGCAGCTGTGAGACGTTCAGCAACATTCTCTGGTTCTTGCCTTGCCATCTCTATAATGCTCAAGAGCTTCTTGATGCCGATCTGAAGTTTTGGTGTGAAGTCATCCCCTCCTCCAAAACCTGCTTCCTCTAACATCCTCATGGCTCTCTTACGATGTTGATCTGAAGGGAAGAGTTCGACCTCCTGTACAACATGCTCTAAAGCACGAAGAGAAGAGATCGGAGGCACGCGTAGTTCTGAATCGAACGTTTCAGAGAGACCCAGGTCTGTGAGGATTGGCCGCAATGAGGAGGTAGCAATGATCAACAGACGACGGCCCTAAAAGGTCATTAGATCACGGGAGAGATTCCAGGTAAATATGAATGGCATACCTTGGGTGGTCGTCGCTTGAACAAAACCAATAACGTCTGCAAGATAGAATTGGAAAAACGTGCCCCCATAGGAGTCCAGTCTGCAACATATCATTAGGCGAGGAAGGCGACATATGATTTCCATAAACCAGCTCACCAATTAATCGCTCAATGTTATCTACTACTACAACACTGAGCGGACTCTTGTAACTATCAGCGAATGTTTTCGTAATGGCCGTGACTTTCTGAGCCTCAGAAAATCCAACCATGTTGTCAGGCGAGATGAGTTTGATAAAGGGGTACTCGGAGGCTTGGGCAATTGAAGCACCTAAAGCTGTTTTCCCTGATCCCGGAGGACCGTGTAATAGAATACTGACGAGGGGTGTTCGTGTTGACGATCGAACTTGTTCGACAAATAACAGGCCGGATTTCAAGAGTTCCTATATCGTAAATTGTCAATAGGATAAAAGTCCACGAGGCCAGTAAAGACTTACATCAACAATTCCGTCGTAATGTATAATGCCATTCTGGATGACTTGTTGAAGTTCCTCTTCTGAAACGCCGAAAGCGGGGTGAACTTCTTCCAATGCCCTCATGAAATCATCTCTGTTGACACGCAGATTCTCCACATCATCAGAGATGCCCGCCATCGTACCGACTTTAACATGGCGGTTGAAGGCGAAACTCGTAGCGCTTTTGATCAAACCTCCAATCTCAGCCCCGGAGAAATTCTTCGTTAGCTGCGCAAGCTCCAACAGATCAACATCATCATCCATGACACCATTTGTCCTCATCTTTAATGTATGAATATTGAGAATTTGATGACGGCCGTGCTCATCAGGAAGTGAAATTTCCATATGAACTTCCAGACGACCAGGGCGCAGAAGAGCCTCGTCAATCATGTCAAGACGATTGGTCATACCAATAATTAGGATATTATTCAACTGGTCGACACCATCCATCTATAAACAATACTGAGTTAATAGTTTCTGTCAATTGGATGGATTAGAACGAGCCTTCGAAAGAAGCTGGTTGACGACAGTGTCCCCGACGCCAGTACCATTATTAGTTGATCCACGCTGTTTGAAAATCGCGTCGAGCTCATCGAAAATGATGATGTGCAAGCCACTCTCGTCGCCCTTTTCTTTGTATTCTTTTTCGGCCTCAGCGAAAAGTTTTCGAATATTTTCTTCAGAAGCTCCAACATACTTGCTTAGTATTTCGGGACCATTAACAACCTTAGGCTCTCGGGCGTTCAGCATTTTCCCAATTTGTCGAGCAATCAATGTCTTTCCAGTACCAGGAGGCCCATGAAGAATGATACCTTTGCAAAACAATGAAACAAGGAACCACAGATAGAAGCGGATATGGATGGTGTTGCTAACCTTTCACGTGTTGAATTCCGAGCTTTTCAACTAGACCGGGGGGGAAGACCCGTGATGCAAAGGCACGTCGGAAGATTTCGCTGAATTCAGTGTCAAGACCACCAATCCCCATATCTTCAAATTTGAAGTTTGGTGCGAGAATAGCATTCGGAGGAGCTCTAACGTTTGGAACGTATAAGTAGAGGAAAGCCAGATAAATTGACCTGAAAGACAGACTTTTTGGCACTGGATTTGATTTTAATCGCACTGTCTGGTGCTTTCATAAAAGTCACGTCCGTCTTCTCAAATAGTATGCCCATGTGCTTGTGGCCTGGGTCTTGACTAGGAGGTAGTCCTTTTCGTTGTTCGTCGGCAAGGTCTAAAACGGAGACAGATTTAATTGTCGCCTTCAGATTCTGGCCATGGTATTCGAAGACAATGGCTTCGTCAGTCGACATAACTATTCCACTGAAAGCTTTTACGAAATTCTTCGTCATATCATCTGCAGAGAATTGCTCTGCAATCTCATGCCCACGACGTAGAAATCCAACTTCCAAATCTATTGCTCCTAGGTATGATGGGGCACCTGGATGCGGTGGTGACGGTAGAGGCACAACAGAAGCTTGATCGCCCGTCAAGGATAGTCCAATCCACTGTCTTTGCATAGCAGATGCCCCAATGACTCCAGGTTGCAGTTTTCCCGTATTATCATGACTAGCATATATATGAGTTTGGAAGGCATGCGTGATGGAGTTCAAACACACCGCACTGTCAATGCATAGCTACCATTAACCAGTACATGTTGCCCCTGAGGAAAGTCTGACGGATGAACGATTAAACAGTTCGTTAATGCAAGAGCATCACTAGGTGAGCTCGCCACCCCATAGCTATGATATAGTCATTCAGCGATGCAATGAAATTTCAATGTCAGGTTATCGTACCTGCCTCCTGAACGAGGTGGTGGTGGTTTGCGTGCACTAGAGTAACCTCCTTTCTCAAATAAGGAGCCCGATGGATCATTGTAAGCATTCGGTGGCGGAGTGAACTGAGAGGACATTGGAGGAGGTCTCCTAGCAGATCTAGCTGCTAAGGAGTTATTATAATCAGATCCGTCTGGATTCTGGGGTACGCGATTGTAAGAATTGGGAGGTGGGGTGTTATTGTTGCCCGAAGACCTAAAGAAGCTCATTGTATTGCTGGAGGCAGAGTTAAGAGGTTTTTAAACAAAGGTAAACGTGTTGCGCAGTTCCAAACAGTCGTCGTTGTGTTGTATAGCTTTAGGTGGTCTTCCAAATCAAGTGCAGCCGATCGAGCCGTCATTATCACAAAGCGTTAAGGCTGGCTGACTCAGCATGTATTCCTCGGTCGGAGTAGCGCCGCCGCCAACTTGGTCACCGTCTGGTCTACTTTCCTCTCCTATTTGAATGTCTTCATCCACTGATGCTGCATTAGGAGGCCCATTATTAAAGGGCTACCCAGAAGTCGACCAGCCTTCATGTCAGCTACTAGGTCGTACAGCTTTGGTCTGTGGCCATAAATATCTGCTTTCGATTAATAACTAATTTATGCCATGGTTGTAGATCGTTCAAGGGCTTATGGGCATCTTTGTTATCCTATCTCTGCTATTTAAAAGGCACAGAGAGACGCCAAAGCGACCCTGGAGAATATGGTTTGTTTTTCCACATTCCCCCGCAATTCTAGCTCATCCGAATTCAGGCTTTTCGATGTTTCTAAGCAAGTTGTTGGCCAACTGTTTGTTCATAGCTTCAATGTACTCGTCTCTGACTTGACTTCAAACGAAACATCTTCAAACGCATGTGTATCTTATTTTCTTCACATATTAATTGATACCACTTTCGGTGAGCATCCCGTCTCATGCGCATTCACTGTTCTTATGCCTCAGTGTAGGAGTCTTCATGATTTACGTTACCCTCCACGCCCTTACTCGCCTCTTCACCGAGAAATTTAATTTGAAAGGTTTCGAATCTGGAGTCTACGGCAATCCACCCTCATTCAAGTATTGGGCACGTCAAGCTGCTTTATATGTGCTCTCTCTCACAACGATGAAAGCCGTTGTCGTCACTTTCCTTTATCTTTTTCCCCAAGTATACCTGGCAGGCGAGTGGCTGTTGAGCTGGACATGGACAGGTGATGGCGATGGGCTGCAAGTCGTATTGTAAGTCTTTCGTGATTTGTAGATATCCCCACTGCTAACATAAGTCATCTAGTGTCATGGGAATATTCCCAATTGTTATGAATGTCCTGCAATTCTGGCTTATAGACACTATCGTAAAAGCTGCAACACCTCAAAACGATTGCTCAGACGTTGAGCAGGGCAATCACCAGGACAGGCGACCTCTTTTTCAAGCCCCGGACGATGATGAAGATCATTCTGATAGAGCGCCAAGTCCGCTGCATTATCGTCGCTCACTCTCATCGTTAGACTCGAGAGCGCTTGACTCACACGACAGCCTTTCATTGAACAATCCAACTTTATCTTCTTCGGAGGAACATAAATCCGCTGCAAGTTCCTCAAAGAATGTCAAAGTCACCGTCGAAACTGTCCACGAGTATCCTCCCAGTTTGTCGAGCAGTTTCTCTTCCACTCTGTCGTCTGCTGGGGGTAGTAAATCACCGAGAGAAGCTAAAAATCTTTTGAAGAAAACCAAACGGCGTGATCTTCCTACACCGATAGGACAACGGTCGCCGAGTTCTCCGTTACCTTCTGCAAACACCAATCCCGCGGTCCCGGTAGCCGGCGTCACCCAAAGGCTCGCTGATTGGGACGGTGTATGGGACGATACAAACGACTGGCCGGATAGCAAAGACCAGGATACGACAAATACAATTTCAGAAACCCAGAAGAGTTTGCAACCTTCGCGAACACAAATCCAAAAGGATGGGTTCTCGTGACCCCGTTAAAGCATTTTTTCTTTGTGGGTTTATTCACGCTATGTTATAAGTTAGCATCTGAGTACCTTAATGATTCTTATTTATTATGCTGATCTCTGTAAGCATACCATACATAATCCACTGTCATGACGCACTGCACACTACTGTATACACTATTTTTTGATCTGATCGGAAAGCAATTTGAATGCCTTGCACACGTGGTATCCAATTCATTATTTGTGACGAGTATAATATTATTCGGTTCTGATTTTCTGCAACTTGTTCTGTGATTATCACTACCAGTAATTATCCCATGTCGGGACCGCCTTCGTCGCCACCTGGTCTAGATCAGGAGCCCACAACGCTTGTTGGACTATTTCCGCCTCCGAATTCCGGAGCCTTTTCACTCGAGAATATTTTGGGAGAGAACCCCGATGCAGTAGAGCACCCAGGGGTACTGGAACATCAAGCATCGGCAACTGGATGGGATCAAGAAGAAACTGAGAGACCAGTCTTAGAAGGCTTCTGTGTAGAATGTGAAGGTACGCTATCGATACTCAACCTGGAACCTCGATAAGTTTATTCTAATTGTCGGTCAGACCAACCTGCAGAAGTATTTTGTGAAGCCTGTGGTGACCCATATTGTGAAGTTTGCTTCGCCGCTCAACACAGGAAGGGATCAAGGAAACAACACATTGTCAAACCACTATCTAACAAAAAATCACAGAAGGAGCAACAGAATGGAATTTCTGTGGCATCTTCTAAAGATGGGGATGAAGCAGTGCGTTTGAATTCTTGAGCATTCTATCACGCATCACACTCATGATAAAGATAGATGAAAGTTGACGATGCCGGGGACGAACAAGAAGACGAAGAATGGGAACGTATTCCTGGTGCATTCGTCGAGGTTACAGGAGCACAGCCCGCTGCCGGGACCCACGTTGGCGAGTGGTTCGTCGATCGAGCCAAGTTTATCCCGTTACGATTGACGCTCCCTGAGCGTAAATTCCTTCGCCTCCTAGAAGCTGCATTGTCCGTGTCTGAGTATACAGATAAAATTGACACCCTGGGCTTTGGCCTTTCAAAAGCAAAGCGTATCGTACATCAAATTCGCGAGCTCTGTGCTATCATGTCTGGTTTAATGATATCAGCGGATTATAAGAGAGGACAAGAACTGTTCACCGACCGCGATTTCCAGGCCAATGCTGAATTCTATCAAACAGTATTCGAGCTTGGCCGAAGACACAAAATCATGAATCCAGACAAGATGCGCACGACTTATGGCAAATTGATATACTTACTTCAGGTACCTATGATTTATTCATGTTGAGGGCTTTATTATTAACAATACTGTAGGACAGTCAAATGCCCGAAGTCAAGGATTTGCTCAATTTCTCATGTGTGTCCCCAATTAAAACCGTACACTCCATTTTGGAAGAGCACGACACAATTAATCTACTTCGGGACGACTTGATCACTGTGGCTACAAAGGAAATCTACTCAGAAGGTCGCTCCAGAAGAGACGTACAAAAGGATATCAAAAGTAAGGAGAGGGCGATTGAAATCCTCTCATCTCGCTATGCCATCAATGGCCTTTCTCAAGAAAAGGTCAGGCAATGTCTCTATTCCATTGGAGATAACCACGCCTTTCTTCGTGCAAACCGAGACCCATGTGAGCGGATGATTGGCTACCTAAAACAATTTTTCCACCCCACACAAGCTAAGGACTCTCACTCAAGTCTTGCAATTCGAAGTGGGAAAGGTGGTGCGCGCTTATCTCACGACCACAGCAAACAATATGCCTACGTTCTGCAAAGCCTAACTCTTTGGCGAGAAATTCTTCATGGTAACTTTTTGGCATAGATTAATATAACAGTAAAGAGCTGAAAACATTCTTTAGATATGTTCCATCTATGGTCGTTAGCTGAACAGGATCTACTGTCAGAAAACGTCCCTTATCGTCTAAGAGACACTGGTCAGGGCCTCAACCGTGTCCAAGCAGCCCCGAAGACCTCCCGAATGATGCATAACATATTGCACAAATCCCAGAAGAGCGTCGGGACTTGGATCGGCTCAAGCGTCATCCACATGGGGGACCATAACGTGCCCAATGCCCTGTTATTTATCGACAAATATACCCAGATCTACAGGATTCTGTTGCCCATCTGCAACACGCTTTCGAAGATCCCATCCCTCGCCGAAAAGCCAGCCCTTCGCTCTTATATCGATGACGAATTCGGTTCAGTTGACAGTTGTATGCGAGAGATTTTAGGAGATTTCTTCAGACATGGTTTCGACGGTTCTGGAGCAGATAACTTCTTCGATGCTGGCAGTTGCATAGACGGACGACTTACGAGTGCTTGGAATTGGTGCTCATCTTTAGAGAAGAAGAGATATTTCCCAATATTCTTACTGTCTGGTGAGTCTTGATAATCTTTAGTTGTCGACATGCTCGAGATTTTAATAATGACTGTATCCTTAAGGTTTTATTGGGTTTGACGGTGAATGGTAGACGGTGTTAGACACATTTCGATCCGGTCGTAGAGTAGGTGCGATCTATACGTATCCGCATGTTTGATAAACACAGGATTGTTTCTGCTGTCAAAGTCTTAAATCATACGACATTTCACGTAGATATAGGGTGTGCAAAAATGGTTATACATTGACGATTCAAACAACGACGTGACCAGCTTGTCTTTTTGCGTTAGTAACAACATCCAAAATACCGACTAAACCTGCTTTCCATGCCAAAAGTCTCTTTTCCAGAGCTTCCCATTGCTCGCGGTCGAATGTGCGAGAGGTAGCACGGGAGATATGCAAACTCTGTGTAGTCTGCGAAAGCTTTCCCCACACGAGACCGGCACGAATTACTAGAAGTCAAGGTTAGCTGTAACCTGGGGATAATTCAATCAACGATAGAATGGCGTACCATCGATGACCCATCTTTCGACCTCAGAAGAATCGACTTGTAGCGCTTCAGCCACTCTTGAGTATGACAAGTTCTGTCCAACATTTTCGAAAGCTAACGAAGCAAGGGTAAGGAGTCGGATTTTCCGCTCAAGTTCTGCCACTGGGATTGCTGCAAAGATGTTCGTCATGTACTTGAATATGAAGTAGATAGTATCGCTTACCGTATTTCTCCAATGTTTGAGTATATTTTGATTGCCACTCCTTGAACTCAGCCAGGCCATTGTTAAGGAATATCTGGAGGAGGGAGAAAAGTTCGTGGTTCTTGACATTCAACACTGCATCAAGTTTGAACAGAGGATCGAAATCGAAGATGGTGGGAAGTCTCAGCGCAGTGGCGATAAGTGTCAATGCTGCAGCTTGAGCAGCTTCAGAGGAGGGCTCAAGGCTACGAACATAAAGGAGAGAATACTCGTATGCGACCGCCCTGTGGATAAGACGTTGGATCAGTATATAATTATTCATAACCCAGTGGAAGTGTCGTACGGCAGCTCTGCTTGAGTGTATCCATCCACAATAGATTTCAAGAATGCCGATTTTTCTTCTGCACTGATCTCCCATTCTGACAACCAGTTTTCGACATCGGATTTTGTGAGTTCAAGAACGTTCAGATCATCCTTGGAAACTGCAATTTGGAGAAGTGACTGGTAAACAGTGAGACGTAACGGTGAGGTTTTTGGGATAGTGTTGAAAAGGTTAGATATCCTGATGGGGTAGAAAACTTTAGTTACGCAGAAATAATGACAAAAAGGATCCATTCGTACACGCGGTACTTGACCGACAAGCGTTCAGAGGGGGATGTCGATATGGTCTTGAGGAGATATGTAATGTATTGCCTAGCCTCTGGGGATTGAGAAGAATGTAGGGAAAAGATGTGGGCGAAAACGAGATTGAAAAATCCTTCGACCTCTGATGAACGATATGAATATAATGATCTGGCTTTGAGAAAAGATGTACATTACCTTTGTCCGACCCGTCTCCTAGACCCTTCACCTCCAGCAACAATTTTGATATGATTAGCTTCCTCCTGGCCTCATCCTCTTCAACAGGCTTCCTGCCTTCCCCTGATTTGAGAGCATTTTGGAAGGGGGCAACGAATGTAGCGCGCTCTTCGTCGGATCTATTTCTAGAGATATACGAGAGCAATTCGAGGATCTGACTCGGAATAAATCAGTAAAGTTTAGAGATTGTTCATAGGTTTTAGGTACCTGCTCCTCAAATGTCCCTTCAGCGAATATCGATACCGAGTCCGTAGCGTTTGCCATTTTGTTCTTGTAGACCACTTGAGCGCACGTCCAAAAATTTGTGACGGCCAAATGCCTTTGCACAACTGGAACAAATACATAATAAGAGTGACTTCAAAGTAAACCCATTTTAGTCTTCTTGGTCTTCGTCTTAACATGCAAAACCTTTCTATGCTGCTCTGGAAAAACTGGAAACGTCTTGTAGAATGACAAGCGACGAACCAGTCTTTATCATGTCCAATTACGACGTATCCTCGACAAACAGTGCATGTTTACAATTTAGGCGTCGCCTGCGGCCTCAAAGAGCGTTAATCCGGCGACACTTTATGCCCTTGCCATACTTTGTTCACCGATCTATGCAGCTTTGATTACAACATCTCCCATGCAATGTCCAAGTCTAAATGATGCAAACTCCTTCTGAGCGGGATCTTTACCTTTTCGTAGTACAATATATACCTAAATCATCGAAGAACTCTCGGTATCCACACAGAACGCTGCCTTCCATGGCTTTCGTCAACGTTTAAACCCGGATTGTCTCCATTTAAAAACTGATGACCAAGGATCAGTTACTGTTACTCGGTGCTTCTTGAAAGTGAACAACGTCTGCGGAACTACCATGAAGTATGTCGGTCATCGCATCATTTTCGCTATGCAAGGTGGATATTGAATGACCAATTATCCTTCAAATTCAAAGAGCAATCGTGGGCTAAGTTCAGTCGCGAGGTGCGTTCAGGTACACTCCTTGGTGAATGGTTCATTGTAATGAAATAATATTATAATCCACATGTTAAATGGAGGTTAAAAGTGAGTAGAATTCGACATAGCATCGGCTTCAAATTGCCATAATGATGCAAGTGATCATGTATGGGCAAGAACGGCCCTATCATAACGACATTGAGAAGACAGGATGGGAAAACCCTACTCCCTGGGGTGCCGTTGTTACTCGACGTTGTACCTAGTGCCAACATTCCTTGAACCTTTCCTCGACATTCCGCTAGGTGCTTCTTGGGCGGCAATCGTTCGAATTGACAAGCGAGTACACAACCTGCTTGCATATCGAATCTATCAGGCTCTTACATAGATATCCTAAATGCGGTGAAACACCAGTTTAACAGCCACCCTGCATCTCCGAATGAGCGGGAAAACGGCTTTTTACAAAATCAAATAGGCGAGGCGTTGTCGTCCATGCACTCACGCACTCCAACGAGTCAGGAAAGGACATTTGCCAAGGGATTAGTGCCAAAAATAGTACGTAAACCGTGAGATTGCATTGAAAAGTCATATGGCACAGATTTTGATTTCGTTGCAGGATCAATTATCTGCATGGACGGCTATAAGGCTGAGCTAGGAATCCTGACGTGAGATTGCACCTGACTGTACGGCCTATGCGGTATAAAACCCTACCCACCCGTAATATGTCGTATCCAACTGCCCACCATGCGCGTATTCGTTGGGCTAGTCGCGTTGGCTACACTAGTCGCTGCCGTTCCCTCTCCCTTCAAAACTAAGGAAGAAGTCTACGCTCCACGAGGATGGGTGCAGCGCAGCAGAGCCGCGCCTAACCACAACATTGAACTTCGCATTGGTCTCCCTCAGCCCAAATTCAGCGATTTGGAGAAGCACCTCTACGAGGTCAGCGACCCCGAGCATGAACGTTATGGCCAGCACTTATCCAAGGAAGAAGTAGAGGCTCTTGTTGCCCCTCACCAAGAGAGTTTGGATGCTGTCAATAAATGGCTTGCAGAGTTCGGCCTTGGCGAACAGGATCTCGTTCGTTCTCCTGCTAAGGATTGGATTACTATCACTGTTCCAGTGAGCGTGGTGGAGAGTATGCTTGACACAGTGAGTGCTTTCTTTGAAATCGACGCGTCGTTTTCTCATAGTTCGTGTTTACTAGAAATACCACGTCTGGGAGCACACAAGCAGCGGAGATAGCCTGGTCCGAACGACTAGCTACCGCTTGCCAAGCGACCTTCACGACCATATCGAGGTCATTCAACCTACGACTATGTTTGGCAGGTTCAAAGGGTATAAATCGACCATTTACAACATCGAAGAGATTCCCGAGGTCGAATTCAAAGCTGCGGTGAAGGCGTTACCAATCAACACTTTATCTGGCGTCACTGTTGATCCTAGTTGTAACCAAACCATCACTATTTCCTGCCTCAAGCAGCTGTACAATGCTGTTGGTTACGAGGCCTCTGCTAATCCAGCGAATTCTATTGGCATTACTGGATATTTGGTCAGTCAAGTCAGGTGTTGGTGTTCGAATAAGACTCTCACACTATGATTTCTACTGTATACAGGAAGAATTTGCCAACCTTCAGGATTTACAGTCGTTCTATGCTGATCAACGACCGGATGCCTTGAACTCGACTTTCAGATTCCTCTCCGTCAAAGGTTTGAAATTCCTCTCAAAATTCCAATTGGCGTTTAACACTATTATTCTCTAGGTGGTCTTAACAATCAGACGCTCTCGGAAGCTGGTGCTGAGGCTGGTCTCGATGTCCAGTTTGCTTTTGGCATCTCTCATCCCGTTCCTGTATGATTAAGTTTCAGAAGCTAATTCACCGTCTCTATATTGACAGTACCTCTATTTCGATTAGGCTACTTTCTTCTCGACAGCAGGTCGGCCCCCTTTCAAACCTGATAGCATTGTGACCACCAATACCAATGAGTGAGACCAAAGTCCGATGTATTCGATTCAAATACGGCGTTGACTCGAAGATATTTAGGCCTTATGCTGACTGGGTCGACTTTGCTTTACGCCTCAAGGACGTTCCCCTTAGCATCTCAACCAGCTATGGTGACGATGAACAGACCGGTAAGTGATCCTGTCTTCGTAACAACGATAAAACAGTGTGCCATAAAGACCTTTTCAGTACCCGAAAGTTACGCTCGACGAGTCTGTGCTAGCTTCGCTCAATTGGGTGCCCGCGGTGTTTCGTTGATTTTCTCTTCCGGTGACAGTGGCGTTGGAGACGGCAATTCAGATCCTGCTACTCAGGAATGTTTCACTAACGATGGAAAGAACACCACCAAGTTCATTCCCGCCTTCCCCGCCTCGTGAGTAATTAGATATGTGTCATTCATAACAGGATGATAATCTAGTATTATTTCTTTCCAGCTGCCCATTGTGAGTTGTAACTTAACTAAACATTTCACACTTACAAATACTTACTCGTTCACGTCAGCGTAACCGCCGTGGGAGGAACTACCCACATCCCGGAGGTCGCTGTATCCCGCGGCCGTTTCTTCTCTGGAGGAGGCTTCAGCAACTACGTCAGTTCCCTGTTCTCTGCAATCTCGTAACCAACCAACATTCTTTTTTTTTCTTCAAAAAGTTCCCCCGACCAGGTTACCAGGACAAGGCAGTAGAAGGTTTCTTGAAGACATTGCCTAAAGGAACTTACAAGGGCCTTTACAACCCGTGAGTCAACTCAATCGTTCTTTGGAATGTTATTTCAACTTACACATAACTTATCTTCATCAGCTTTGGTCGTGTGCGTTCTCCCTTTAAAGTGCAAATGAAGTAAATGAATAAAATACTAATAGAAAATCATATCATAGGCATACCCTGATGTTTCTGCTCAGGCTGACCGTTATCGCATTTTCCTCTCTGGTCGGCCCGTCCTGATTGGCGGAACATCAGCTTCATCTCCTGCCTTCACTGGATTTGTGGCCCTGCTCAACGACGCTCGATTGAAGGCACACAAGGCACCTCTCGGTTTCCTCAACCCCCTCTTGTACTCTCAAGGAGCATCCACCTTCAACGATGTTACTAGCGGAAACAACGCTGGTTGCGGAACGACTGGTTTTAATGTGAGTAACTAACACACTTTTCAGGATACGGTTCCTTGACGCCACATTGTTCTTAACTTGGAAATACTTACTAAATTTGTCTTTTTCTTTCTTTTCTAGGCCACCAAAGGTTGGGACCCTGGTAAGTGATGGCCGTACTCTTTTCGACCAATTCAGTGTCTTACTCGATGTCGAATTCTTTTAGTCACTGGTCTCGGAACACCCAACTTCTTCAAGCTCAAGGACGTCGTCGTCAGACACTGATCATTTGACAGCAGTGGCATTGGCGATATAATTTACTTCATAACACGTAGTAAACAAAAGTCGACCGATTGTAGTCCAGAAGCAGTGAAAAATGAATCTAATTTTGATTCTCATACCTGAACACCTCCTGGGCGTTTCATTACTCCTTTCAGTGTCTAAGACATAAAGATGAGTGCACACAGAATAGCACGACATGGCGCTAATTGTCTACCACAAAATGTGTTCGCTACTGGTTGGAAAGGAGTCTTTGGAAAGTGTATAAATTTTGTACTTTTATGCAGATCCCTTCCCCTACAGAACTTTATATCGTTCATCAATTACCCCTCCTTTAAATCTTCTAGCAAGAAATCTTCGCTAATTCAGCCATAACTACAACCATTGCTTCATACACATAACAAGGTCATCATGGAGTCTAGCCTGGTAAGCCACGATCACGATCACAATGGTTTCTTAATTATAGAGGATGCACAAGATAGCTTGCTTTGATTCAGGTCTACGAATATTCTTTTATCACAGTCGACGGGCTCGATCACCGACTCTTCTCGGAGCTGTGCTCCAACAGGCTCATCAAAAACCGCATTTTATTCAGGAATTGCAATCGTACCCAAGATTCTTGGACGCATGAGCTTCTTCTATACATCTCCGACATCATCTATCGCTCTCAAATGAACATGACCATTGCCATAGTCGCGCTCATTCTTGCTGAACGGTTCCAAAAAGCCATCATCGGCAAAAAGATATGTCCAGAGCAGAAGATCGATGATGCAGGTCGTCTTTGGCTTGTGGCATATATGATAGCTGACAAGCTGGTGCACGATGAGCAACCGTCGTTGAAGTACTGGGAGGTTGTCGCAAACACATATTATACGCGGGATGATCTTGCTCAGCTAGAGAGGCAATTTTACAGCATCATAGATTGGGATATATATATTGACGAAGATACTTTCAACGAATGCTTCCTGGATATGATGAACAGATACCTAGTGTGGTTCGATGAAGACAGTGTTCCAACCGAACCCGTTCCCATTGTACCACCACCTGTATACCACCACCGATGGAGCATACGAAATGGTCCGCCGAAGGAGCCGCTCTTGCCGGCTGTTTTGTTCTTGCGAGAGGAGGACAGAGAGCTTATTCCTACCATAAACGAGGAGGATGAAGCACTATTTGCTAGGGCCATGACACAATCGCAATTTTCGCCGGCGAGGAAGCGATCCGGGAGGCTAGGAGGATATAAATTGCAGCTATTCGGCCTCGTACTACAGATTCCCGGTCTGTCATAGAACCAATAATATGATCCACTATTCTCAAGAAAGAATGTTCCATTTAAATTGCAAGTTATGTCGCCAGAGTGAGTTAACTTTGACAGTGTGCAACCCCTGCTGGCGTTGCCGATGTTGTGCAACATGTGCTCTCCCGACGCCTTGTAGATTTCTGATGCTTTTTACGCGTAGATGTCGAACTCGGCAGCGATTACATCCATAATGAAATGTGTAAAAGGATATGCATCATGGTATGGAAACCCGGACTGTCAAGCCTCAAAAGCCCTTGCCAAACATGATCGGCATGGGTTGCCGGAACATCTTGGCACTTGGCACATAGCAACGAAAATGATACGAGGTTTGATGCGCAATTGATGC
>Ga0247779_1000431_pt1 | contig 27183 bp, 23 predicted proteins | sample UWRJL221509R5_FD_179925 | JGI IMG/M metagenome (GOLD analysis project Ga0247779, IMG submission 179925) | Plant litter microbial communities from Arlington Agricultural Research Station in Wisconsin, United States - UWRJ-L221-509R-5 | ecosystem: Environmental > Terrestrial > Plant litter >... | reverse complement strand
CGCACCTGCTCGCGCCGGTCGTCACCGATATGAAGGAAGCGGCGAATGCGCTGCGCTGGTGTGTCGCCGAAATGGAACGGCGTTACAAGCTGATGTCGATGGTCGGCGTGCGCAATCTGGCCGGCTTCAACAAGAAGGTCACCGACGCCGCCGACTCCGGCCATCCGCTGCTCGATCCGCTGTTCCGTCCGGATGCCTCGCAACCGAACGTGACCGCGCAACCGTTGCAGGCGCTGCCTTACATCGTCGTGATCATCGACGAGTTCGCCGACATGATGATCGTCGAAAATAAGGTCGAGGATCTGATGTCACGAATCGTCTTGGGCGGGCACAAGGCTGGAATTCATCTCGTCATCGCAACAGCGCGCCCCAGCAAGGAATTGCTATCCGAATTGCTTGAGCCGCACATCAAATCACGCCTGATATTCCGCTTGCCTGAAAGGAAAGCGTACTCGCACATCACTGAAGAGTTTGCGACAGAAACGTTACTCGAGTTCGGTGATGCGTTACTCAAAGATTCGACCGAGGCTATGCCTATCCGCGTTCACAACGCTTTCGTCGCCGATCACGAGGTGCATAGGGTGGTCGAATGGCTGCGCGCGCAAGCGGCTGGAATACGTTGAAGCTGAACTTGAGAAGTGCTGTCGCTCGACAACGGCAAGGTGATCGGCAAATCTGCCGGATCGGTATCGCCGAAAAGCCCCACGGCAATCGCATCTTGCTGGCGCCGCCGGTTGATCGCGGTAAGGATTTTTCCTTACGATCCGCACCGTCACCCGGACGCGATCCGATGATTTCCAGCAAGCTGACGAGCAAGGCGCAGACCACGATTCCCCAGCCGATGCGCGCAAGCACGAACAACGAGGTCATGCGCCGCGTAGCAGGTGTAGTGGGCCTCAAGTCCGATGTCTGAGGCTGGCGGTGTTCATGCCTTGCAATGGACAATCCGTTTTTAGAATCCAGAACCGGCCGATCCGCATGCGCTTCGTCATTTCAATGGTGTTTCTTGTCGTGACTACAGTGGCTTCGGCCGCCGACCCTGCGCGTGCGCGCATGGAAGCGTTCTCGAAGGGGCTGCATTCGGTCAGCGCCGACTTCAGCCAGTCGGTCACCGACGCGAACGGGCATCGCGGCGACGAATCGCAGGGCACGCTCGATCTGCAGGCGCCGCGGCAATTCCGCTGGGAAACCCTGAAGCCGTTTCAGCAGAGCCTGGTTGCCGACGGCGAACGCGTGTGGATTTACGAACCCGACCTGCAGCAGGTTTCCGTGCGCAGCCAGAATTCGGAAGAAGCGCACAGCCCGCTGACCATTCTGACCGACCTGTCGCAACTGGACAGTCAGTTCAATGCGAGCGAAGGCGGCGAGCACGATGGTCTGGTCTGGCTGAAGCTGACCTCGAAGGCGAAGGAACCGCAATTCGAATATGCCGAGCTCGGCTTCGATGCGCAGAACCTGGAGCGCATGCAGTTCAAGGATCAGCTCGGCAACACGACTGAAATCCGTTTCAGCAACTGGAAACGCAATCCCGCCGTGCCGGCAGCGAAGTTCAAGTTCACGCCGCCGGCGGGCGTCGATGTGGTCGGTGATCTGAAACCCGGCGCGGACGTCTACCCGATCAAGGACTGAGCGCCCAGCGCACGTTGCACGACGGCGTCATCGAGGGCGCCGAATGCAATCGGTTCCGCCGGCATCGCCGACGGCGTCGTCAGCGCGAGATGCCACCAGCCGACATCGAGCCAGGCGCCGTGCTTGTAGCCGACATGCTTGTAGATTCCAATCGGCTCGAAATCCATCGCTTCGTGCAGCCCGACGCTGGCCGCGTTCGGCAGGGTGATGATGCCGTAGGCGTTGATATAGTTCTGAGCACGCAGCAGCTCGAACAGACGTGCATACAGGCCACGCCCGATGCCGCGGCGATGCGCGGCCGGCGCGAGGTAGACGCCGACATCGACGCTCCAGCGGTACGCCTTGCGCGTGCGATATTCGCTGGCGTAGGCATAGCCGACCACGGTGCCGTCGAGCTCGGCGACCAGCCACGGAAAGCGTGCGCCGATCTGCGCGATCCGCGCGGCCATTTCTTCGCCGTCCGGCGCCTCGGTCTCGAAGGTGATGACGGTGTCGGTCACGTACGGCGCGTAGATGCCGGCGATGGCGCCGGCGTCGTCGGTGCTGGCAATGCGGTAGCGCAGGCTGGACATGGAGCTATGTTGTTCCCGAAGGGTTCGCAGCGCAGGTCCGGTCGCCTGCGCGATGCTGCTTTATGATGACGCGATGGCACGTCGAAAATCACCCCCGACCAGCGGTTTGTTCGCCGAGCCCGAAGGTCTCAAGCCGCTGGCCGAGCGCATGCGGCCGCGCACGCTCGACGAGATCGTCGGTCAGCCACGTCTGATCGGACCCGGCACGGCCCTGCGTCGTGCGATCGAATCCGGCCACGTCCATTCGATGATTCTGTGGGGACCGCCGGGCTGCGGCAAGACCACGCTCGCGCTGCTGTTGGCGCGTTACGCGGACGCGGAATTCCGCGCGATTTCGGCCGTGTTGTCCGGCCTGCCCGATGTGCGCGCCGAACTGGCCGAAGCCGAAGTGCGTTTCGCCCAGGGACGCCGCACCGTGCTGTTCGTCGACGAAGTGCACCGCTTCAACAAGGTGCAGCAGGACGCGTTCCTGCCGCATATCGAGAAGGGTGTCATCGTGTTCATCGGTGCGACCACGGAAAATCCGTCGTTCGAGCTCAACTCCGCGCTGCTGTCGCGCTGCCGCGTGCACGTGATGGATGCGGTGGCGGTCGATGCGATCGTGGCGGCGTTGCAGCGTGCACTGGACGATGACGAGCGCGGCCTCGGCGCCATCAAGATTCGCGTCGACGCTGCGGCGCTGGCGACGATGGCGCAGGCAGCCGATGGCGATGTGCGCCGCGCGTTGACCTTTCTGGAGATCGCCGCCGAACTCGCCGTCGACGGCGTGATCGACGCCACCACCCTGGCCCAGGTGCTGGCCGATCGCACGCGCCGCTTCGACAAGGGCGGCGAGCAGTTCTACGACCAGATCTCGGCGCTGCACAAATCCGTGCGTTCGTCCGATCCGGATGCGGCGCTGTACTGGCTGACGCGCATGCTCGACGGCGGCTGTGATCCGCTCTATCTTGCGCGGCGCATGGCGCGCATGGCGGTCGAGGATATCGGCCTCGCCGATCCGCGCGCCTGGCGCATGGCGCTCGATGCATGGGAAACCTACGACCGCCTCGGCAGTCCCGAAGGCGAGCTCGTCCTGGCGGAGCTGGCGATCTATCTCGCCGTCGCGCCGAAGAGCAATGCCGCGTACATGGCCTACAACCAGGTCAAGAGCGTGATTCGCGAAACCGGCACGCTCGACGTGCCGATGCATCTGCGCAATGCGCCGACGAAACTGATGAAAGGCCTCGGTTACGGCAAGGGCTATCAGTACGACCACGATGCCGAAGGCGGCGTGGCGATCGGTCAGCAACTGCTGCCGGACGCGCTGGTCGATGCGAGGTTTTATTCGCCGACCGAACGCGGGCTGGAAGGTCAGTTCCGCGACAAACTCGAAGCCCTGCGCGCATCGCGGCGCGCAGCGCTCGGCGGCGACGCGGACGTCTGATCCACTCGTTCGTGCCGGCCTTGCCGCCGAGGTGCTTCGCCGCGTGCGCCCTTGCCGTGGCAAATCGGCCGGCGTAGTTTGCGCGGACCAACTGGGGAGGTAGGTCATGCGTATCGGCATCGCGGCGCTGCTCGGCGCCATCGTGATTTTCTTCTGGCAATTTGCATCGCATATGGTTCTGCCGGTGGGGCAGATGGGTTTTCGCTTGCCGACCAACGAGGACGTGGTGCTGCAGGCGGTATCGAGTGGTCTGCCGCAGCCCGGCGTCTACCTGTTGCCGAGCATCGATCCGGCAAAGATGAGCGACGAAGCCGTGCGCAGTGCCTGGATCGAGAAGCAGAAGAAGAATCCGTTTGCGTTCGTCGTCATTGCGCCGCCGGAGCAGAGCGCGGGCGGAATGGGCGCGCAGCTCGGCATGCAGTTCGTGATCAACCTGATCGGCGCGCTGATCATCGCCTGGCTGCTCGCGGCAACCGCGTGGGGATTCGGCGCGCGCGTGCTCGGCGCGACTGCGCTCGGTGTATTCGGCTGGCTGGTGAACACGCTGCCGCAGTGGAACTGGTATCGCTTTCCGGTGGATTTCGCGCTCGGAAATCTGATCGACCAAGGCGTCGGCTGGTTGCTCGCCGGTGTCGCGATCGCCTGGTGGCTCGGGCGCGCGCAACGCTCGTACTGAAGAAGGCGAGGGCGTCGGCGAGATTGCCGCCGGACGCAGCGGGCACGCGAGAGCAGACGAGCGGCGCGGGTATAATTCGCGCCCCTCGTCTTTTCTGGATTCGTCATGCTCGATCCCGTTCTTCTGCGCGCCCATCTCGCCGAGGTCGCGGCGCGACTGAAAACGCGCGGCTTCGGTCTCGATGTTGCGGCGGTCGAATCGATCGAAGCGCAGCGCAAGGCGACGCAGATCGAAACGCAGGAACTGCAGAACCAGCGCAATTCGATCTCCAAGCAGATCGGCGTCGCGAAAGGGAAGGGCGAAGACGCGACCGCGCTGCTGGCGCAGGTTGCCGGCATCGGCGAGCGCTTGCAGGCGAACGAGCAGCAACTCATCGCCGTGCAGGCGCGGCTTGCCGATATCGCGCTCGGCATTCCCAATCTTCCCCACGAGTCGGTGCCGGTCGGCAGCGACGAGGCCGGCAATGCCGAGCAGCATCGCTGGGGCGCGCCGCGCGCGTTCGATTTCGCGGTGAAGGATCACGTCGAACTCGGCGCGCACAAGGGCTGGCTCGACGGCGATAGCGGCGCGAAGTTGTCCGGCGCGCGCTTCACCGTGCTGCGCGGCGAGCTGGCGCGGCTGCATCGCGCGCTCGCGCAGTTCATGCTCGATCTGCACACGGGCGAGCATGGGTATCTCGAGTGCAATGTGCCCTTGATCGTCAACGCCGACTCGATGCGCGGCACCGGCCAGTTGCCGAAGTTCGAGGAGGATCTGTTTTCGACCACGGTGGGCGATACCCGACGCTATCTGATTCCGACCGCCGAGGTTTCACTGACCAATATCGTGCGCGATGAAATCGTCGAAGCCGAAACCCTGCCGCAGCGCATGGCCGCGCACTCGTTGTGCTTTCGCGCCGAAGCCGGCTCGCACGGGCGCGATACGCGCGGCATGATCCGCCAGCATCAGTTCGAGAAGGTCGAGCTGGTCACGATCGCCAAACCGTCCGAGAGCGCGGCGGAACACGAGCGCATGACGCGTTGCGCGGAAGTCGTGCTGGAAAAACTCGGCTTGCCGTATCGGCGCGTGCTGCTGTGCACCGGTGACATGGGCTTCACTGCCGCGAAAACCTACGACCTCGAAGTCTGGCTGCCGTCGCAGAACACCTATCGCGAGATCTCGTCCTGCTCCAACTGCACGGATTTCCAGGCGCGTCGCATGCAGGCGCGCTGGCGCAATCCGGAATCCGGCAAACCCGAGCTGGTGCACACGCTCAACGGCTCAGGCGTCGCGGTGGGACGCGCACTGATCGCGGTGATGGAGAACTATCAGAACGAGGACGGCTCGATCGCCGTGCCCGAGGTGCTAGGCCCGTACATGGGCGGGGCGTCGCTGATCGCCTGAGACCCGAGGCGCGGAGCGGAGGATTGGACGATTCGTCCAATCCGGGTTAGTTGCTGACCCGTATGACAGGCCCGATTCGGGCGCCGAATCAGTGCAGCCGCGCCGGACGCGACGAGGTGGGCTGGCCCGAAGCTCTGCGCTGCAGCTCGCTCTTCAGCTGGCTGTGCTCGATCGAGCCGTAACCGCTGGACATGACGGCTTCCCACTCGCGAACCTGCAGTTCGTGGTCGGACAGGCGATCGATGGGCATTTCGACGAGCGTGAGCATGGCGGCATTCCTGCGTGGACTGGATGGCAAAGCAGAATTCGTGCCATCTGCCCACATTTATACATTGTGAAACGAACAACGAGTTTTCAGGCATTCGAGCCGGGCGAATCTCGACGGGCCGGGAAACAAGCTCCGGTGCGCTGATACCGAGCCGTGCAGCTTAACCAGCCTTTCGACTTCGCAATAGCGACTCTCCTTCCCAGCGTTACGGGTTTCAGTGCCCCGGACTGCCATCGCTGCGCTGCTGCAGGTGTCGATCACGCAATGCGGCGGCCATTCGGATCATCGCCATCGCGTTCGACATCGTGCGCGGATGAAGCTTCGCCCGCGCCTGCTAAGCAACAACCAGATGAGGAAACGTCGACGACAGTGCAGCCCGGACCTTTTGCGTTGCCTCTCGTTCCAGCTCGGCGTAGGTGTACCACTCGCCGCATACGATGCATTGGCAGGCCGAGTCGCCGCGCGGCGAGTCCGGCACATCGAAGCGGCTGCTGCGGCACCGAGGGCACTCGAGGAAGATATTCAGGGCACCCATCCCGATCTGTTCGAGGACAGATACCACGAATGTGACGTAGTTCACAAGATGGTTACGCCTGCAACCAGCATGGCTTGCGAGCGTTCCTCAAGCGAGTGCGGCATCCGGCAGCGGAGTGATGCCCACAGCTGCATCGCAATCGTCATGCCCGCAGCGGCACGGCGGCCCGTCGCCGTTGTCGTCCCTGCGTTCGCATTGAGGCGAGCAATACGCACTCGCCGAATCGATGATGCATTTGCACGGGGCGTGGTCACATTTGTGCTGAGCGTTCGACATGGATCCTCCTGACATTCGTGCTCCGTTGTACGCCGGCGCCGGGCAACGTCGCATAACCGGGACTGCGTGCGGCCCTGATCCGGTGGCGCGCGCGATGGCGCTTCTTCACGCGATGTCGACAAATCCGAACGGATGATTGCGCCTGCAGGCGTCTGGACACGTCAACTCTATGGACTCAGGAGATCAGGAACAGCGCGCGATCGAGCGCCGCCGCGACGAAGCGGCGCGGATCATCGCCGACATCCAGAAGCGCAAACAACTGAAGCAGACCAATGAATGGCTGCTCGATCAGGATGCGCTGCGTCGTGCAGCAATCATGGCGGGTCTGGAAAAGCCGGACGAGGCTTGAGCGGTAGCACAGGACTCCACGACATCGTTTGCGTGCGCGCGTCACGCGCTACGATGTGCGGTCAACTCCGCAGGGGATCGATGTGCGAACAGGCAGGCGAATCTGGATGGCGAGCATGTGCTTCGTCGGCGCGTCGTTGGCTCACGCGGGCACGGCACCGATGCCCGCGCCGGTCGAGCTACGTATTCCAGCGGCTCCGGCCGTCTTCATGGGCAGCGACGGCGCACGGCACCTTGCCTACGAATTGCATCTGACGAATTTCTACAGCGACACCGGACCCCTGACCTTGAATGGCCTGGACGTCTTCGGCAAGGACACGCGCCACCCCTTGCTGCATCTGAGCGCGGCCGAGCTCGCCGCCACGACCAAGCCGGTGCCGAAGGAGGGCGCGCTTTCGATCGTCGAAGCGGGCAAGCGCGTCGTGATCCATGTCTGGTTGACCCTGCCGGCTTCCGCTTCACCGCCGCAGCAGTTTCGTCACCATCTCGACCTCGGCGCGGGCGAGCGTGCCTTCGTCGTCGATGGCGCCACCGTCGCGGTGCAGACGCGCGCATTGCCGATGATCGGTGCGCCCTTGCGCGGCGGACGCTGGTTCGCGCACGAAGGCCCGGGCGCGGCGCAGTCGCATCACTGGGGCAGTCTGGTCGCAGTCAATGGCGATCTGACCATTCCGCAGCGTTTCGCGTTCGACTTCGTCGGCGTGGACGAGGCCGGGCATGCGCTTCGGCCCGGCGTCGTCGACCTGCAGAAAACGACGTACGCCGATTGGATCGGCTACGGCGTCGACGTGCTCGCCGTCGCCGACGGCACGGTCGCCAGCGCGCGCGACGGCGAAGCCGAACACCAGCCGCTCAGCGCCCAGCCCGAGCCCGAGTCGCTGACCGCCGACGGCCTGTTCGGCAATTACGTCGTGCTCGACATCGGAGCGCATACCTTTGCCGGATACGCACACCTCGCACGCGGCAGCGTGCGCGTGAAAGCAGGCGATCACGTGCATCGAGGTCAGGTGATCGGCCGCGTCGGGCAGTCGGGCAACTCGGCGGGCCCGCATCTGCATTTCCAGCTGGCTGACGCTGCAACCTTCGAAGGGTCCGAGGGTGTTCCGTATGTCTTCGCGGCGTACACGTACTACGGGCCGGAGACCGAAGCGCAGGTCTTCGGCCAGGGCGAGCCCTGGCACGCGCCGAGCGGCGAGCTGCGCAAGGCGCAGCTGCCCTTGAACGATGTGATCGTGGGTTTTCCGGTGCAGTGATCAATTGCGGTTCGTGTCGTCGCGAGAGGGCTTGCGAGTGCGGCGCGTCGAAGATCGCCGCAGTAATCATTGCCCGCATCTGCGCGCTCGATCTGCCACGCCGCCGCTGCACTTGAGCGCACCGAGGCGGCGTGACACGATCGCAGCGATGACCGCCAGGCCCATTGCATCGCAGCGTCTGCGCGAACTTGCGCAGCTGCGCCGCGTTCGCGACCGCATCGATCGCGAATACGCGCAGCCGCTCGACGTCGAGTCGCTCGCGCACGGCATCGGCATGTCGGCCGGTCACCTCAGCCGTCAGTTCAAGCTCGCCTACGGCGAATCGCCTTACAGCTATCTGATGACCCGGCGCATCGAACGCGCGATGGCCCTGCTGCGGCGTGGCGATCTCAGCGTCACCGATGTCTGTTTCGAAGTCGGCTGCGCCTCGCTCGGTACCTTCAGCACGCGTTTCACCGAGTTGGTCGGCATGCCGCCGAGCCTGTATCGGCAGCAGGATGTGCAAGCGAGCGCAGGCATTCCGGCGTGCGTGGAGAAACAGATCACGCGACCGATCAGGAATCGAGAAGCGCCGATCACCGAGCCGCATCTAGACTGATCGCCGTGGACTTCACCACGTACCGAGACCGACTGCCATGGACATCAGCATCTATTCGAGCTTCCTGCCGCACAACGACGCCGACGCCGCCCTGACCTTCTATCGCGACACCCTCGGCTTCGAGGTGCGCAAGGACGTCGCCTACAAGGGCATGCGCTGGATCACGGTCGGCCCCGCCAACCAGCCCGACACCTCGATCGTCTTGCATCCGCCGGCAGCCAGCCCCGGCATCACCGACGACGAGCGCCGCACGATCGCCGAGATGATGGCGAAAGGCACCTACGCCATCATCACCCTGGCCACGCGCGATCTCGATGGCCTCTTCGAACGTCTGCAGGCGAGCGGCGCCGATGTCGTGCAGGAGCCGATCGATCAGCCCTACGGCGTTCGCGACTGCGCCGTGCGCGATCCGGCGGGCAACCTGATCCGCATCAATCAACTGCGCTGAGTCGCGCGCCAGCGCAGCACCGCTCTGCACGGACGCAGTCACGCAGGCGCCGTTGCGCGATGCCGGGACGGATCGCGAAGCGGCGCCGCCCAACCGGGAGAAACACGATGAGCAAGCCGAGCAGGAAGGACACGCCGTCGCGCGCGCCGCATGGCGCCGACCGCCACGATCTGATCCGCGTGCAGGGCGCGCGCGTCAACAACCTCAAGGACATCAGCGTCGAACTGCCGAAGCGCCGCTTGACCGTGTTCACCGGCGTGTCGGGCTCGGGCAAGAGCTCGTTGGTGTTCGCCACCATCGCCGCGGAATCGCAGCGCCTGATCAACGAGACCTACAGCAGCTTCGTGCAGGGCTTCATGCCGACGCTGGCGCGGCCCGAAGTCGATGTGCTAGAGGGCCTGACCACGGCCATCATCATCGACCAGCAGCGCATGGGCGTCGACGTCCGCTCCACCGTCGGCACCGCCACCGATGCCAACGCGATGCTGCGCATTCTTTTCAGCCGAATCGGCAAGCCGCACATCGGCCCGCCCGGCGCGTTCGCGTTCAATGTTCCTTCGGTGCGCGCCAGCGGTGCGATCACGATCGAGCGCGGTGCCGCGACCAAGACCGTGCGCGAGAGCTTCAACCGCGTCGGCGGCATGTGCGTGCGCTGCGAAGGCATGGGTTCGGTCAGCGACATCGACCTGTCGCAGTTGTACGACGACAGCAAGTCGCTCAACGAAGGCGCGCTCGCGATCCCGGGTTACAGCATGGACGGCTGGTTCGGTCGCATCTTCAGCGGCTGCGGTTTCTTCGACCCGGACAAGCCGATCCGCAAGTTCACCAAGAAGGAATTGAACGACCTGCTGCACAAGGAGCCGACCCGGATCAAGGTCGACGGCATCAACCTGACCTACGAGGGCCTGATTCCGAAAATCCGCAAATCGATGTTGTCGAAGGACATCGACACCTTGCAGCCGCACGTGCGCGCGTTCGTCGAGCGTGCGGTGACGTTCGCTACCTGTCCCGATTGCGCCGGCACGCGGCTCAGCGAGGCTGCGCGTTCCTGCAGGATCGGCAAGCTCAATATTGCCGATGCGTGTGCGATGCAGATCAGCGATCTCGCCGACTGGGTGCGCGGTCTCGTGCAGCCCTCGGTCGCGCCGTTGCTCGCCGCGCTGACACAGGTGCTCGATGGGTTCGTCGAGATCGGGCTTGGTTATCTCTCGCTCGAGCGGCCATCGGGGAGCTTGTCCGGCGGCGAGGCGCAGCGCGTCAAGATGATCCGTCACCTCGGCTCGTCGCTCACCGACGTCACCTACGTTTTCGACGAGCCGACCATCGGCCTGCATCCACACGACATCCAGCGCATGAACCATCTGCTGCTGCGCCTGCGCGACAAGGGCAATACGGTGCTCGTGGTCGAGCACAAGCCATTGACGATCGCGATCGCCGATCACATCGTCGACCTCGGCCCGGGCGCCGGTGCGGCAGGCGGCACGGTCTGCTTCGAAGGCAGCTTCGAAGGTCTGCGCGCCAGCGGCACGTTGACCGGACGCCATCTCGACGACCGTGCTGCGCTGAAGCCGAAGCCGCGCACACCGACTGGACAGCTCGCGATCCGCGCTGCGAACGCGCACAACCTGCGCGACGTCGACGTCGATATTCCGCTCGGCGTGCTCTGCGTGGTCACCGGCGTCGCCGGTTCCGGCAAGAGCTCGCTCGTGCACGGATCCATTTCCGCCGGCGCAGGCGTCGTGTCGATCGACCAGCGCGCGATCCGCGGTTCGCGACGCAGCAATCCGGCGACCTACAGCGGACTGCTGGATCCGATCCGCGCCGCGTTCGCGAAAGCCAACGGCGTGAAGCCGGCGCTGTTCAGCGCGAACTCCGAAGGCGCCTGCCCGAGCTGCAACGGCGCCGGCGTCATCGAGAGCGACCTCGGCATGATGGCCGGCGTCGCGATCACCTGCGAGGACTGCGCGGGCAAGCGCTTTCAGCCTTCGGTATTGCGTCATCACCTCGGCGGTCGCGACATCAGCGAGGTTCTTGCGATGTCGGTGACCGAGGCGATCCGGTTCTTCGCGTCCGGCGCGGCGAAGAATCCGGCGGCGCACGCGATCCTGTCGCGACTCGTCGATGTCGGCCTCGGTTATCTCAATATCGGTCAGCCGCTGCCCACGTTGTCGGGCGGCGAACTGCAGCGGCTGAAGCTCGCCAGCCACCTGGCCGAAAAGGGCGGCGTCTACGTGCTCGACGAACCGACCAGCGGACTTCATCTCGCCGATGTCGAGCAGTTGCTCGGATTGCTCGATCGACTCGTCGATGCCGGCAAGTCGGTCATCGTGGTCGAGCATCATCTGGCCGTGATGGCGCACGCCGACTGGATCATCGACCTCGGCCCCGGCGCCGGTCACGACGGCGGTCGCATCGTCTTCGAGGGCACGCCGGCCGATCTCGTCGCCGCGCGCGCGACGCTCACCGGCGAGCACCTCGCGGCCTACGTGGCGGGCTGACTCCGCGCCTGCGCCGCCGCCGGCTCGTCGATCCGCGCTCGTTCAGTTTCGACCGGGTATTTTTTTGCTGCAAAATAAACAGATGCACAAAGGCATTTGTAGCCACGTCGCTGGCGCGTGACAGTCGCCCGCTGCAGCAGGGTCCGGGCGAGCGCAGCGACACGCACGATCCCTGACGATTGTGCCGATATGCGATGTGCCGCATGATCGCTCGATCAGGGATTCACGAATATCGGCGGGACGATATGCAGAAGAACATTGCAGATACGCTGCCGGAGGATCGCAGGCAGATGCTGCCGAAAAGCCCGACCGGAATCGGCGGTTTCGACGATGTGACGCTCGGCGGTCTGCCGGAGGGACGGCCTTCCTTGCTGTGCGGCGCCGCCGGCTGCGGCAAGACGATTTTCGCGATGACGTATCTGGTCAACGGCGCGCTCAACTACGGCGAGCACGGCGTCTTCATCGCATTCGAGGAACGCGCCTCCGATCTCGCCGCAAATGTCGGCTCGCTCGGTTACCAGCTGACCGAGCTCGTCGCGCAGAAGAAGCTCGCGATCGATCATGTCCACATCGAGCGCGCCGAGATCGAGGAGAGCGGCGAGTACGACCTCGAAGGTCTGTTCGTGCGCATCGGTCATGCGATCGATTCGGTCGGCGCCAGACGCGTCGTGATCGACACCATTGAAGCGCTGTTCGCAGGACTTTCCGATACCGCGCTGCTGCGCAGCGAGCTGCGCCGCCTGTTCGCGTGGCTGAAGGATCGTGGCGTGACCGCGATCATCACGGCCGAGCGCGGCGCCGGCGAGCTCACGCGCTACGGCATCGAGGAATATGTTTCCGACTGCGTGATCCTGCTCGACAATCGTGTGGTGGAACAGGTCACGACGCGGCTGCTGCGCGTGGTCAAGTATCGCGGCTCTGCGCATGGAACTAACGAGTATCCGTTCCTGATCGATGCCGAGGGCATCAGCGTGCTGCCGATCACCTCGGCGACACTGGCGCATCGGATTTCCACCGAAACCGTCCCGACCGGCGTTGAGGGGCTCGATGAAATGCTCGGCGCGAAGGGCTATTACCGCGGCTCCAGCGTGCTGATTTCGGGACTCGCCGGCACCGGCAAGTCGACCTTCGGCGCCGCCTTCGTGGATGCGGCCTGCCGGCGCGGCGAGCGCGCGTTGTTCTTTGCGTTCGAGGAATCGCCGGATCAGATCGTGCGCAATATGCGTTCGGTCGGAATCGACCTGAAGCCGCATGTCGAGTCGGGACTGCTCTGCTTCGAAGCCGCAAGGCCGAGCCTGTACGGTTTCGAGATGCACCTGGCGCGGATGAACCGCGACATCGAGCGCCATGCGCCGGATGTGGTCGTGGTCGATCCGATCTCGGCGTTCCGCGGCCTTGCGTTCGAGATTCACGCGACCTTGCTGAGGCTGGTGGACATCTGCAAGAGCAAGGGCGTCACCACCGTGTTCACCAGCCTTTCAAACTCGGGCGAAGGCATGAGCGAGAACGAGCGCAGCGTGTCCTCGCTGATGGATACCTGGATTTCGCTCGGCGATGTCGAGGCGAACGGTGAGCGCAACCGCGTGCTCTATCTGCTGAAGTCGCGCGGCATGGGTCACTCCAAGCAGCTGCGCGAATACCTGCTGAGCAGCACGGGCATCCATCTGGTCGATGTCTACATCGGCCCGTCGGGCGTGCTCACCGGCACCGCGCGACTGGTGCAGGAAGCGCGCGAACTCGACGCGACGCTGACGCGCCGGCAAGCCGCCGAACGGCGGAGCCGCGAACTTGCGCGCAAGCGCACGCTGGCCGAACGGCAGATCGCGGAAATGCGCGGCGAACTCGATGCGCAGGAAGAGGAACTGCGCAAGGTGATCGAGCAGGAAGAGGAACGCGAAAACATGATGGGCAAGGAACGCGCCGAATTGGCGACGATCAGGAGCGCGCGCACATGACGAATGCAGATCCGCACGACCATGACGACAGTCTCCAGGCCATCGACGAGGCCGCTGTCGAGGAAAGCTACAACCTGCGACTGTACGTCGCCGGACAGACTCCGAAATCGCTGGCCGCGATCGCGAATCTGAAGAGCATGTGCGAGGAACATCTGGCCGGTCGCTATCGTATCGAGGTGGTCGACCTGCTGGTGACGCCGCAACTGGCGGCGGGTGATCAGATCGTGGCCCTGCCGACGCTGGTGCGCCGATTGCCGCCGCCGCTGAAACGCGTGATCGGCGATCTGTCGAACACCGAACGGGTTCTGGTCGGACTCGACATCGTTCCACGAGCCGCGGTGCCCGAATGAATGCGGGCGATGTCGAACACGGCAGCATCTACAAGCTGCAGCTGTTCATCACCGGCTCGACGCCGCGCTCGACGCGGGCGATCGAGAACATGAAGAAGATCTGCAAGGAAAACCTCGACGGCCGCTATGATCTCGAAGTCATCGACGTCTACGAACACCCCGAGGCTACGCGCGAATTTCAGATCGTGGCGACGCCGACGCTCGTCAAGGTTCTGCCCGAACCCCTGCGGCGCATCATCGGCGACTTGTCCGATCGCGAACGCGTGCTCGCGGGGTTGAACCTGTCGCCAGCGGCAGAATGACGGCGCCCGGAGTTCCTCCAGCCGATCAGCCCGGCGACGACTTCGCCGGGCTGGACCCGGACGAACTGCGCCTGCGCCTGCGCGAGGCGCAGGAAACCCTCGATGCGATTCGCAACGGCGAAGTCGACGCAGTCGTCGTCGGCGGCGCCAGCGGCCAGAAGGTCTATACGCTGGAAAGCGCCGATCGCCCGTATCGCGTGCTGATCGAGCAGATGCAGGAAGGCGCGGTTACCCTGGCGCACGATGGAACGCTGCTGTATTGCAATCGCCGCTTCGCAGATCTGCTCGACGTGCAGCGCGAGTCCCTGATCGGACATGCGTTCACGGACCACATCGTGGGCGAAGACGTCGGGCAGTTCCGCACGCTGATCAAGGAACACCGCGGCGTCGGCCGCTCAACCGAGTTGCTGCTGCGCGCGCGCGACGCCGGCCGCATTCCGGTCAACCTTTCGATGATCGACCTCGACGTCGACGACGGCATGCCGCGCCTGATCTGCTGCGTGGTGACCGATCTGACGCGCAGCCGCCAACGCAGTCATGAACTCGCCGCCGCGAACACGCGCCTCGCCACCGAGATCGAGGAACGCAAACGCGCCGAAGAAAGCCTCGACCTCGCGCTCGACGCCGCCGGCATGGGCAGCTGGGACTTCGATCTGCAACGCGACATCGTGCGCGGCACCGGCCGCTACAACGAGATGTTCGATGGCGCGAGGGAAGGGCAGCAAGGCGGGCTGGATCGGCTGCTCGCGCGCTTCAGCGCCGACGATCGCGCTGCCGTTGCGGATGCGTTCGAGACAGCACGGCGACATGGCTCGATCGAATTCGAAAAGCGCGTGCGCACCGACGGCGAGAAGTCCGTGCGCTGGGTCCACATGAAAGGGCGTACGTATTACCAGGACGGCGAGGCCGTGCGCATCGCCGGCGTCGTTTCCGACGTCACCGAGCGCCGGCTCGTGCAACAGCAACTGCATCAGGCGCAGAAGATGGAAGCGATCGGGCAGCTGACCGGCGGTATCGCGCACGACTTCAACAATCTGCTGATGGTCATCGGCGGCAGCATCGACCTGCTCGAAAGCCGCGTCGGCCGCGACGCGCGCGCGGCGCCTTATCTTGCCGCGGCCCGCCAGGGCGTCGATCGCGGCGCGACCTTGAATCAGCAGTTGCTCGCGTTTTCGCGCCAGCAGGATCTGCATGTCGAGGCAGTATGCGTGGATGACCTGATCGCCGGCTTCGGCACCCTGGTCGATCGCGCCGTCGGCGAGACGATCAGCGTGACTTTCCAGCCCGCAGCAGAGCGCTGGTTCTGCAAGACCGATCCGCACCAGCTCGAAACCGCGATCCTGAATCTTGCGATCAACGCACGCGATGCGATGCCGAGCGGCGGAGCATTGACCGTGAGCACGGAATTGAGCGCCGTCGACGCGACCACGGCATCGATCCACGGCGTCGGCGTCGGCGAATACGTCTGCACCGTCGTGTCCGATACCGGCGTCGGCATGGGCGCGGAACTGGTCGGGCGCGTGTTCGAACCGTTTTTCACGACCAAGGAAGTCGGCAAGGGCACCGGGCTCGGACTCAGCCAGGTCTACGGATTCGCACGCCAGTCCGGCGGTTTCGTCACCCTCGAAAGCGAACCCGGCGCAGGCACCAGCGTGCGCATTTTTCTGCCGCGTACCGATCAGGAAGGACAGCCGACCATGCCCGAGGAGCGTTCGCCGAGAGTGCAGGGCAGCGGCACCATCCTCGTCGTCGAAGACGACATCAACGTGCGCGCGATCACCTGCGATCTCTTCAGCGAACTCGGCTACACCGTGTTGCAGGCGGAAAGCGCGCAGGATGCGCTCGCCCTCATTGCCGGCGGCGCCGAAATCGATCTGGTCTTCAGCGATGTGATCATGCCCGGCGGCATGAGCGGCATCGATCTGATGAACGAGCTCGCGCAGCGCACGCCGAAGCTCGCCGTGCTCTTGACCTCCGGATACACCGCGCAGCAGTTCGGTGCGCTCGGCGTCGGCAGCGCCGAACTGTTGCGCAAGCCTTATACATTTTCCGAGCTCTCCGCGAGCGTCAAGCGTCTGATCAGGCGCTGATGCGCACGCGCGATGCGATGATTGTCGGCAGCGCCGGGCATCGCACAATCGCATCGGAAGAAACCGATATGAACCGCAAGCCAGCGCGCAGCCGACGGCTTTAGCAAACGTTCCCGCGAACCCACGCAAGGTAGGTCTATCAGCCACCTGACGGGAACCGCCCATGGAAGCCATTGCTCTGTTGTTGCAAGACCACGCCACCCTGAGAGACCTGCTCGGTCAGCTCGAGGAAACCACCGCACGCGCGGCGAAGAAGCGCGCAACCTTGCTCGAAAAGGTCGCAGCGAATCTCAAGTCGCACACCGCGATCGAGGAAGAAATCTTCTACCCGGCGTTCAAGGCGGCGGGTGAGAAAGGCGACGACGACAAGATGTACTTCGAGGCGCTGGAAGAACATCGCGCCGCCGGCGATCTGGTGCTGCCCGACTTGCTCGCGACCGATCCGAAGAGCGAGCAGTTCAGCGGCCGCGCCAAGGTGCTGAAGGAAATGGTCGAGCATCACGCCGGCGAAGAGGAAAAGGAAATGTTCCCGCGCGCGAAGAAGCTGCTCGACCGGCAGGAACGCACCGCGCTCGGCGAACAGATGGAAGCGCGGCGCAAGCAGCTGCTCGGAAGGGGGGCGCCATGAGCGAAACCGGTCCGAGACAATGCGCGCACGAGGGCTGCGCCTGCGCAGCCCCTAGCGATTCGATCTGGTGCAGCGACCAGTGTCGCGAAGCGCAGCAAGGCTACGCTTCGATGCCGCGCTCGATGTGCAATTGCAATCATCCGGAGTGTCAGCAAGCTGCCGCGGTCGCCGGCTGAGCAGCACGCGATGCGCGAGGTTTCAAAGGCGTAATCGATTGGCACATGGACGTGTCGGCGCGATCCCAAGCGTGACCTGTTCAAACAGAGACGGACAGCTCCGCGTCCTGAGACCGTCGATAAACGACCCGACGGCGAAGCGGCGATTCTCAGCCGTCCGCCATGCCGCATCACGATGGCGCGCAAAACGCGGCTTTTTCATCCGCGCCTGATCATGCTAGCGTGCGGCGTGCAGCGGCCGCGGAGTAGGTGGCCGCTGTGCCGTCCTTCGCCGCTCCGTGACACGCCATGGCATCGCGCCTTTTCCGTTTCGGCAACTATCTCCTCGACCCGGCGCGTCGCGAACTCCGTCTGTCGGGCGACATAGTCGATCTGCCCGCGCGCGCGATTCACTGCATCGTCCATCTGATCGAACATCGCGAACGCGCACTCAGTCGCGACGAGTTGATCGCAGCCGTCTGGCGCAACGCGGACATCAGCAACAATGTGCTCGACCAGACGATGATGCGCGCGCGGCGCGCGCTCGGTGATCTCGGTGACGATCGCCGCGCCATTCGCACCATTCATGGCTTCGGCTATGCCTGGGCGGTGCCGGTCGATGTGATCGAGTCGGCCGCATTCGATACTGCGGAGCGTGCCGCATCAGAAATCGACGTGGCCGCCAGCGCCGCGACGCCGAGCGCAGAAACGGCGGACAACGTAGCGAGTGTCGAGGACGCGCCAGCGCCGGCTGATCGCGACGATCGAGCGATAGCGCAAATACCGCGATGGCGTCACGCGCGACCGGTCAGCGCCACCGCCGTAGCGGCTCTCCTCGTCGGCGCCGTCATTTTCTCCTGGCCCGCAACGAAGCCCGCGTTGCCACGCAAGGCGAGCGCGATCGTGCTCCCGGCAAGCGTCGCTCGCGGCGAACCGCAGGCGTGGATGCGCCTCGGTCTGATGGATGCGATCGCCGAACGTCTGCGCGCCAGCGGCCATACGGTGATGCCGGTCGACAACGTCGTCGCGGTGACTGCCGGCACGGCGAATCCGACCGAGCGCCAGCTGGTCACCTTGCTCGACTCCGATGCGGGCAGGGTCTTGATCCGGCCCGCGGTCGAACGCATCGAGGGCAATCGCTGGCGCGTCTCGCTCGAGGTCAGACGCGGCAGCAGTTTTGCGCCGGGCGAAACCGGCGAAGCGGCCGACGTGCTCACCGCGGCGCGCATCGCAGCCGACCGCTTCTCGGCGTCGTTCGGCATCACCCCGCGCCAGGACAGCGGCGAGGCGCCGGAGAAACTCGCCCTGCAACAGGAATTGCAGATCGTCGACGCGGCGCGTCTGGACAGCCGCATCGACGATGCGCGCGCGCTGCTCGACATGCTGACGCCGGCGCAGCAGAACGAGCCGGAGGCCGCCCTGATGCGCGGCCTCGTCGATCTGGCGGACGGCCATTTCGCCGAGGCGGGCGTCGTCTTCGAACATATCCTGAGCGAGCCGGCGCTGCGCTCGTCTGCATCCGTGACGTCGCGCGCGCTGTATGGAAAGGGCGTCGTGCTGTTTCATCTGTCGCAGTCGGCCGAGGCGGTCGCGACGTTCGACAAGGCGGTCGCCTTGCTCGAGCGCGATCGCACCGACAGCGACGGCGACTGGCTCGGACGCATACTCGGTGCACGCGCGATTGCGCGCGTGCTGCTCGGCGATGCGCAGGGCGCGCTCGCCGATCAGGCGCGCGCACGCCTGTTGTTCGAAAGCGCCGGCGACGCGTTGCGGCTCGGCGTGCTCGACAACAACATCGGCTGGACTTCGCTGCAGCGAAATCGTTTTCGCGAGGCACTGCCGGTGCTCGAGCGCGCGGCTGCGGCCAGCGTGCCGCTCAATACGATCAGCGTGGAGTTGCGTGCACGCGTCGGCATCGTGCGTGCGCAGCTCGCCCTGCTCGATCCGCAACCTGCGCTGGCCGAGGATGCGCGCATCGAGGAGCTGATTGCACGAAGTCCCGGCGCAACCGTGCAGCACCTCGCGACGGGTTGGCGCATCCGCAGCCTGCTCGCGAACGGCCGTCTGCATGCGGCCGATAGCCTGATCGAGTCCCTGCGCGGCAGCCAGGATCGCAAGGACGAGGAACAGTTCGTGCCCTGGGCCTTCGGCCTCGCCGCGCAGCGTGCGTATTCCGACGGACGTGCCGACGATGCCGCCGCGCTGGCGGCGCAGTCGCTCGCGCGCGATTGGGGCGCCGACTACGACGCACGCGAATACGCGCGCACCCTGCTGGTTCTGCTGCGCGCGCAACTGGCGCTCGGCCAGCGCGATGCTGCGGCGGCGACCCTTGCGTCGGCGCGCACGTGGAAGCCGCCGGATCGCCTGAGCGAAACCGCTGCGATCTACGGCGCGGTGCTGGTCGCCGAGGCGCAGGCGGCGGGCATCGAGCAGGGCGAGGCGCGTGCGACCTACGAGCACGCGCTCGAACTCGCGGATGCGAACCAGACGCCGCTGGACCTGCTCCAGGTCTGTCATTCCTACGCGGACTATCTGATCGCCAGCGGCGATCTCGCCTACGCCGCGCAGGTGGTCGGGCGTGTCGGCGAATGGTCGACGCGCGACTTCGAGGTCGCTGCACTCGAAGCGGGCCTGTACCAGGCGAGCGGCGATATGGCCGGATGGAAGTCCGCTGCGGCGCGCGCGAACGCGCTCGCCGGCGAGCGCAAGCCGCTGACCGGGCGCGACGAGATCCGGCTTGGTGCAGGACCGTCCGCGTCGGCGGGGCGTTCGTTGCAGGCGCTGCGTTAGGGTCGGCAAGCGCATCCGCTTCGCGCGTCCGGAAAACCAGGTCGCCGCAGTCAGCGCCGGGAAGAAACCGCCGCCGGCGCGTCGCTCGCCCTCGACGCGAACGCGCAGGCACCGCGCTGCACGCAACTCATCCCGGCAGCCGCCTGGTTTTCGAGACATCCGAAACGGATCAATGGCTTGTGCGCTCGCCGCCATTTCTTGAAAGGCGTATGCACAGCGCCTCGCAAGGAATTCACAAGAAAAAACGAATGCACACCAGCGCTGGTTTCGCCGATCGTCGAGGGTGCCACGCGCAGAGCTATGCGCGCTCGCGAATGCCGGTGATCCGGCACTCGCGAGCGCTCGCGCGCAGCTCGCGACGCGGCAGCATGTGTCATTCAACCGGCTATCGGGGAGTTCGACGTGAAACGATTTCCAGCACTCGCATGGGGCGTGCTCAGCGCCGCCGGTCTCGCCCACGCGGGTACCCCGCAGACCCACTTCTCGTCGGCGCAGCCTGCGCACGTGGCGGCGCCGACATCGATGGTGCTGTACGACCAGATGGATGCGCCGACGACCGGAGCCGGCTTCACCTCGCAGGATTTCGATGCCGACAACGACGGCTACGACGATCAGGTCGCCGACGACTTCGTCGTGCCGCCCGGCCAGACCTGGAATGTCGACACGGTCGACGTGGTCGGCTATTTCTCCGACGGCGGCGTCGCGCCGGACGCATTCAATGTGTACTTCTACCAAAGTGAACCCGCGAGCACGTTCCAGGACGAGCAGACCTTCACCACCGGTCCTTCGCCTTTCGCGGTCATCAGCGCCGACTTCAACGGCGACGGCATTGCGGATGTGGCGACCTGCAACGCGCTCGATAACACCGTGTCGGTATTGCTCAACGCGACGGCTCCCGGCGCGAACACGCCGGACTTCAGCACGGAGCAGCCGTTCACGGTCGGCGCATTGCCGTTCTGGCTGATCGCGGCGGACCTCGACGGTGACGGCCGGCCCGACATCGTCACCGCCAACGTCAACGACAACTCGGTATCGGTGCTGCTCAACACGACCGCGGCCGGCGATGCGACCGTGTCGTTTGCCGATCACCAGGATTTCCTCGCCGGCGCAGCGCCGTTCGCAGTGGTTGCCACCGACATCAACGGCGACGGCAAACTCGATCTGGTCGTCGCCAATCGCGACGGCAACACGCTGTCGGTGTTGATCAACACGACCGTGCCCGGCGACCCGACCGTCAGCTTCGCCACGCAGCAGGTGTTCGCTGCCGGCCTGACGCCGAATTCCATCGCCGCTGCGGACATCGATGGCGACGGCCGGCCCGACATCGTGATCGCCAATCGCGACGCCAACGCAGCCTCCGTGCTGCTCAACACGACGCCCGCCGGCGCCGCCACGGTGACGTTCTCGGCGCTGCAATCCTTTCCGGCCGGCACCACGCCGTATTCGATCGTCGCGCCCGACCTCAACGGCGACGGCAAGCCGGACATGATCATCGCCAACTGGGATGACGGCACCGCCTCGGTGATGCTCAACACCACGGCCAGCGGCGACACGGTTGCGAGCTTCACGCCGCAGCAGGTGTTCGACACCGGCGCCAGTCCGTTCTCGATCAGCAGCAGCGACGTCAACGGCGACGGCCGTCCCGATCTGCTGATCGCCAATACCGGCGACGATGTCGCGTCCGTGCTGCTCGACACCACGCCGGCCGGCGCGATGAGCGCGAGCTTCGCACCGCGCCAGGTCTTCGCCGCCGGCAGCGGCGCGCATGCGATCACCGCGTTCGAGGCCAACGGCGACGGTTCGCCCGATCTCGTGCTGGTCAACAATTTCGATGCCTCGATCTCGGTGCTGCTGAATTCCTCTTCGGCCTACACCGCGCAGCCCGGAGCGCTCGTCGCATCTGCGCCGAGCCAAAGCTACACCGGCGGCGTGGCCAGCGGCGACAGCGCATCGATCGCGCTGGCGACGCCGATCAATCTGCCGGAAGGTTCCTACTGGTTGTCCGTGCAGGCGCGACTCGATCAATCCGGCGGACAATGGTATTGGGGCGACCGCTCGGTTCAATCGATCAACCTGCCGTTCTGGCAGAACCCCGGCGACCGCTTCCATTCCGGCTGCGTTTCATGGACGCTGAAACAGGACTGCGGCTTCCCGCCGGATACCGCACCTGCGCAATTGTTCCGCCTGAGCGGAAGCGGGCAGGGCATCGCGCCGAGCGTGCAGAAATCCTTCGCGCCGGCCAATCTCGCGGTCGATGCATCGAGCACCTTGACCCTCACCCTGGGCAATGCCAACACGACCGTCGCGACGCTGTCCGCCGATCTGGTCGACACGTTTCCAGGCAACCTCGTGGTGGCGGCAGCGCCGAATGCAGCGACCAGTTGCGGCGGCAGCGTCGTCGCGACGGCCGGCGCGAATTCGCTCACGCTTGGCGCCGCCGGCTCGACGATTCCGGCAAACGGCACCTGCACGGTGACGGTGGATGTCGTCGCGTTGACGGCCGGCAGCTACGTCAACACGATTCCTGCCGGCGCCCTGCAGACCGACGCCGGCGGCAACACCACTCCGGCCAGCGCGACCCTGACCGCAACCGGCACCGGCGTGAACGACCCGGTCATCGCGGTCACGCCGAACCCGCTCGCATTTGCGTTGACCGCGGGCACGAGCGAGATGCAGGACTTGACCGTCACCAACAACGGCGGCGGTACCTTGGCCTACCAGATCGCCGAAGCAACTCCGCCGGCAGTGCCTAAGACGAGTTTCTTCAGCGCGCGTCTTGCCGCGGCATCGAGAAGCGACACGCAAGCCGAGAGTAACGATGCGCTCGCGCCGAATCCGCGCGCAGGTGCGCGCAGCCGTGCGCAGTCGATCGTGCTCGGTGAAATGTCGATTTCGCAGATGGCGGACAACACGCCGGGCGACGCAGGCGTCTCCTGCGGACAGACCGGCGTCAGCACCGCGAACAACAGCTGGTGGCGTCGTTTCGTCTTCAGCGAATACCCCGCGGTTGGCGCCAGCGCGAACATCGCCAGCGTGACGATTTCCTCGGCCACCAACGGTCCCGACGGTCTGCCGCTGACGATCAATCTGTATTCGATCCCGCATTCGACCACGGCCGACACGATTCCGACCACGGCGCTGACCTTGATCGGCAGCGGCTCGGGCAGCATCGACAGCGGCCTGGTGACAGCGACGATTCCGGTGTCCGGAATCATCGCGGATACGACGGGGCAGGATCTGGTCGTCGAATGGCATACCGATGGCAGCAGCGCCGGACAATTTTTCCCCGGAGCCAACGCGACGCCGGAAACCCACCCGACCTTCATCTCCGCGCCGACCTGCGGCATCGCCGAGCCGGTGACGGCGGCGAGCATCAACCATCCGGATTTCCATCTGGTGATGGTGGTCAATCTTGCCGCGGCGCCGGTCGGCGGCTGCCAGGACCCGGGCGATGTTTCCTGGCTCGATGTGACGCCCGCGTCGGGATCGCTGACCAGCGGCGCATCGGCGGCGTCCGCGGTCACCGTGGATGCAGCGACGCTGCCGGCCGGCAGTTATGCGGCGATGCTCTGCGTGACCAGCAACGATCCGGCGACGCCGTTGGTGACGGTGCCGATCAGTGTAGTCGTGGCGCCGGCCCCGATCGATCCGTGCAGCGCAGACGACGTGATTTTCTGCGACGGTTTCGAGAATTCTGGAACGGCCCAGCCGGTGCGTGATGCGGGCTTCGACGCGATGCGCAAGACCGGCGTCGAACAGGCGTGGCAGGGCAGCGACTCGCACGACGCGACGAGCGGCGCACCGATCTGGCCGCGCGCATCCGATGGATTGCTCGCAGCCAACGCCGCCGCCTGGGGCGGCGGCTGGCACGCCGGCGACGGCGGCACACAGTCCTGGTCGCAAGACGTGACGATCGCGCGCGGCGCAGCGCGACGGCTGCACTACCGGCGCTTCATCGCCGCGCTGCCGGATCGCGGGGCGCTCAGCGTTTCGGTGGACGGAAAAATCATCTCGACCACCGACATCGTGAAGAACGGCATCGATGCCGGCTGGAAGACCCTCATCGAAGACGTGAGCGCGTACGCCGACGGCGCAGTGCATCGCATCGGCTTTGACTACACGACTAGCGGCGAGGATGGTAATTGCTTCATCGATGATGTAACGGTTGATGCGGCGGCGGTTTCAGCGACGGGGCTTGGGCACGAGTAGGTGAGAAGCTCTACGAATCGCTGGCTTCGCTCTGCGGGGGAAGGACCGGAGCAGGCGTTGATCTATCGCTTCGGAACGCTGGGAAGGGTCAACACGCCGTTCCTGCTGCGCTCGGACAACGGCTTGGTATTCACCAGCCGCCACTACACGCGTCTGGTGCGCAGCTACGGACTGCAACAGGAGTTCATCACGCCGCACTGCCCACAACAGAACGGCATGGTTGAACGTGTGATCCGAACGCTGAAAGAGCAATGCGTGCATCGGCATCGCTTCGAAAGTCAGCAGCATGCGATGCGCGTGATCGGCGACTGGATCCAGTTTTACAACGGCCGGCGGCCTCATCAAGCGCTGGGAATGAAAACACCCGACGAAGCGTATGCTTTAGCGGCCTGACCTGAGCAGAAACTGCTGGGTCATTACAGACGTGCGTGCGGCGATCGACGACGACGGCTTGCGGGCGCTGGTCGCGCTCGAACGCACGCTCGGGTTGCGGGCGATGGAGGCGATCCGTTGTCGCGATCGATTGGCGATGTGGGAGCAGCAGTTGGCCGACGGGCAGAGCGCGATCGAGGTGGTGATCGGGACCAAGGGCGGACGGCCGCGGCTCACGCATCTGCCCGATCCAGCACGGGCGCTGGCGGCGGTGCGCGAGGCGTTGGCGGTGCTGCGCACACGCGGGCATCTGGTGCCCAGCGCGAACCTCAAGGCCGCGATGACGTGGTATCGCAATGCGATGCACCGGCTCGACGTGCAGGGGCATTTGCTGCGCTATGCGTTCGCACGCGAGCGCATCGACGCTTACCGCCAGCAGGGCGTTCCGCTGCGCGAGGCGCTGGCGCGCACGAGCATGGATTTAGGCCACGGCGACGGGCGCGGGCGTTGGGTCAGGATGGCCTATCTGCGCCGACACGATCGACGGACAAACGCAAAGCCCGGCGCGGGGCCGGGCTTTGCATGACAGCGGGGCTGGATTCAAACGGATAGTTACTCCGATCCCTTTACTCGGCCTGCTAGGCCTTTGCGCTTGCATAGCCCGTTCAGCATAACCACTCCATTTGTTACAACGCCGTCTCCAAAAAGAATAGACGCCTTCAAATTGAATACCGATTCAGCTTCATCGGAATTTATAAAAGATAGCTCAACATCCAGTGTTTCGCCAGGATTTATGAAATCCTCATCGCATTTGGTTATGACAAACCCATACCAAGTCCATTTATCCACCACAGACAAAGCCATCAGCCTCGCCTTTCGCACATCTATGGCGCTATTTTTTTGGTCGCCCGAATCAACCTCATCAAGGGTAATTTTTGCAAGAAAATGGCTATTTACATTGGTAGCCATATATAACTCCAATTAGATTCTAACAGCCGCCACTTTTTATGTGCGTTCCAGTGCATATAACCTTATCGACCAGCCTACTCGGAATGTTCACTGATTCCATTTGACGTCCCGGAACATCTTTAAATTGAGTTTTTGTTGCGGAGCTCATGACATCCTTTGTGGCAACTCCTTTCACGACATGCTGCCCGCCACCAAAGAATTCGCCGAACTTCTTAGCGAGCGCCTCCGCATCCGAAGAATTGTCCAAAAATCTTTTGACAGTGTCTCCATTTGGACTTGGTGAAAATTTTCCCAACTTTAGAACACTTGCAAGCTCAAGGTCATCCACCACTCTGTAGAGAGTAGTGCCGCCAACCGTTAGCGACGCCCCGCCCAACGCGTCACCTGCTCCAATTTCTGCAATTGCATTTACGGCATTTATGGTGGCGGGCAAATTCGTGAGCGCCGCCATTCCTGCATTCATAAGAATCGGCGCCGCGGCGACTGCCGCACCAGCTGCTGCAAAAGGAACTAGCGGCCTAGCTTCATCGGGATGCCCACCAAAATACTGCGCCATCCCTTCGCAGCTGGGCCCGTCGACGCAGCGCCCATCCGGATCAATGTATTTGTAAGGATTGTTATTGGCATACCAGTACCGGTTGAAGCTGGCCGGACTGGCTGGGACCGGATCGGCACTCAGAAACCTTCCCGCCAACGGATCATAGTAGCGCTGCTGCATATACGACAGCCCCGTCGACACGTCGACCACGTGGCCGGCATAGCCCGGTCCCTGCACCGGCGGCATCAGGGTCTTGCCGTACGGCTCGTAGCGCGTGCGCAAGGTCACCGTGCCGGTGCCGTTCGTCTCCGCTACCGGACTGAGCAGCGCGTCGGTGTGGATGTAGGTCGTTGTCGGGGCGGTTGCCACGCTGTCCGGGACAAGGCCTGCGGTGCGTTGGACCTTCACGGTGATCGTCGGCGAGTATTCCGAACACAGCGAGCCGTTGCAGGCCTTGATTGAGTAGAACAGGGTGACTAAATCAGGATTGCTGCCGTTGCACGTGGGGATCGTCGCCGTGATGGTGCTCGGCTGAGGGTCATTGGCAGGAATCAGCAACTGGTAATCCGAAGAACATGAATTGTTGCGGACGTTCACCAGATAGTTCGATGCGCCCGTCACCGGATCCCAGAAGAGCCGCTGTAGATCATTCACCTGGGCATTTGGAAATTTGATGAGAAAGTGTTGCGGCACCGTCATCGGGTTCGCTGCCGGAATCTGCACCTGCTCCGTCAGCGCGCTGGTATAGGCCGAGCAGCCATACGTGTTGCAGCCGCGCGCGCGGTAGTCGTAGTGAACCGCCCAGGTTTTCATAGACATCTACGTGCCGCTTAGCGCGTAGCGCTTTTCGTACTCTATCGGCGACAGGTCGCCTGCGGAACCGTGTCGTCGGATTGGGTTGTAGAACATCTCGATGTA
>Ga0247779_1000430_pt1 | contig 27184 bp, 23 predicted proteins | sample UWRJL221509R5_FD_179925 | JGI IMG/M metagenome (GOLD analysis project Ga0247779, IMG submission 179925) | Plant litter microbial communities from Arlington Agricultural Research Station in Wisconsin, United States - UWRJ-L221-509R-5 | ecosystem: Environmental > Terrestrial > Plant litter >... | reverse complement strand
TTCGACGCATTCGGGGCGAACGCATTGGCAAAGGCCTCGGTCGGCAGCCACATCATGCCGTGGGCATCGGGTGCGAGCGCCGGTGCCTGCGGATGCGGCGGCGCACGTCCGAACACCTCGGCGACCGTCTCGCCTTCATCGGGGGCGAGAGCCGCCACATACACCAGCGAACGCACCCTGTCGCTGCTGACTTGTCCGATGACCGCGCCGGCATAGGCATGGCCCACCAGCACGACGGGGCCGTCCACGCGTTCGAGCGTGCGCTCGAGCGCCGCCACGTCGTCGGCGAACGAGCTGAGCGGCAGCGGTGCCGCGACGACGTTCAGGCCGGCCGCGCGCAGCAAGCCGATGACGCTGCCCCAGCTGGAACCGTCCGCCCAGGCGCCGTGGACGAGGATGGCCGTCGCAATCTTGTCGGCCATGATCAAAGAATCTTGGCGAGGAACTCGCGGATCGCCGCGGCGATCTCGTCGGCGTGCGTCTCCAGCGCGAAGTGGCCGGTGTCGAACAAGCGGACGTCAGCATTCCTGATGTCTCGCTTGAACGCCTCCGCGCCGGCCGGCAGGAAGAAGGGATCGTTGCGCCCCCAGACGGCCAGCAGCGGCGGCTGGTGCTTCCTGAAGTACTCGTGGAACTTCGGGTACCGCTCGATGTTGCTGGCGTAGTCGAGCATCAGGTCCAGCTGAATCTCGTGCGCGCCTTCGCGCGCCAGGTAGAAGTTGTCCAGCGAGTAACCATCCGGTGACACCGCCGAGGCGTCCGCCACGCCGTGGGTGTACTGCCACTTCGTCGTCTCCGGCGCGAGGAACTGCCGCAGGCCGTCGCGGTTCTCATCGCTAGGCTCGCGCCAGTATTTCTGCATGGGGCTCCAGCCCTCGCTCAGGCCCTCGACATAGGCATTGCCGTTCTGCGAGACGATGGCCGTGATGCGGTCCGGAAACCGGGCCGCCAGGCGCAAGCCCACCGGCGAGCCGTAGTCGAACACGTAGACCGCGAAGCGCTTGAGGCCCAGCAGCTCGGTGAAGCGCCCGATGACCTCGGCCAGGCGGTCGAAGGTGTAGCCGAAGCTCTCACGCGCCGGCATCGCGGACTGGCCGAAGCCCGGCAGATCGGGCGCGATCACCCGGTACTGGTCGGCCAGCTTCGGGATCAGGTCCCGGAACATGTGGCTCGAGCTCGGGAAGCCGTGCAGCAGCAGCAGCACCGGCGCATCCGCCGGCCCCGCCTCCCGATAGAAGACCTCGATGCCATCGACATCCACTCGCCTGTTCGTCGTCGCGCTCATGCTCACTCCTGGGTTGATGCGGGAGATAACCTCCCAAAGCGTGAGCAGGAGGTTAGTTTCCAATTAATAACCTGTCAAGTAGATTTTGACAGGTTACATAAATTGAGCGAGCAACGCCGTCGATGGCGGGCAAGCGCCATCGACGGTCGGGCGTTGAATGCCTCAGGCGAACAGATGCCGGTGCTGCTCCCGCAGCAACTTCTTCTGCACCTTGCCCATCGTGTTGCGCGGCAGCTCGGCCTCGATGAACACCTTCTTGGGCACCTTGAAGTTGGCGATGCCGGCCTTCAGCGCGGCGGTGATCGCGGCGGCGTCGAGCTGCGCGCCGGGCTTGGGCACGATCACGGCGACGACGGCCTCGCCGAAGTCCGGATGAGGCACTCCGATCACGGCGCTTTCCGCCACGCCGGCCATGTCGTTGACGTAGGCCTCCACCTCGGCGGGGTAGACGTTGTAGCCGCCGGTGATGATCAGGTCCTTGCTGCGGCCGACGATCGTGAAGTAGCCGCGCGCATCGCGGCGGCCGACGTCGCCGGTCTTGAACCAGCCGTCGGCGGTGAACTCCTCGGCGGTCTTCTCGGGCATGCGCCAATAACCGGCGAAGACGTTGGGGCCGCGCACCTCGATGTTGCCGATCTCGCCGGCGGCGCAGGCCTGGCCCCCGTCGCCGTGGACGCGCACGCCGACCCCTGGCAGCGCGAAGCCGACGGTGCCCCCGCTGCGGTCGCCATCCTCGGGGCGGCACGGATTGGAGGTCAGCATCACCGTCTCGCTCATGCCGTAGCGCTCCAGGATCGTGTGGCCGGTGCGCTGCTGCCAGTCGCGGAAGGTCTCGATCAGCAGCGGCGCGGAGCCGCTGACGAAAAGGCGCATGCCGCGGCAGGCCGCCTTGTCGAGCGCGCCCTCGGCCAGCATGCGAACGTACAGCGTGGGCACGCCCATGAACATCGTGGCGTCGGGCAGGCGTGCGATCACGGCACGCGGGTCGAACTTGGCGAACCAGATCATCCGGCTGCCGTTCAGCAGCGCACCGTGCGAGGCGACGAAGAGGCCGTGCACGTGGAAGATCGGCAGCGCGTGGATCAGTACGTCGCCGGGCTGCCAGTCCCAGTAGGCCTTCAGCGTCTGCGCATTGCTGAGCAGGTTGCCGTGCGTCAGCATCGCGCCCTTGCTGCGGCCGGTCGTGCCGCTGGTGTAGAGGATCGCGGCCAACTCGTCGGCGCTCTTGCGGGCCGGCTCGTGAACGTCGCTCAGCGCCGAGGCGCGGTCCAGCAAGGTGCCGCTTCGGTCCTCGTTCAAGGTGAACACGTTCTGCACGCCGGCCAGGAAGGCGATCTTGCTGACCCAGCCGAAGCAGCGGCCCGCGCAGACGACGACGGCGGGCTCGGCATTGCCGATGAAGTACTCCAGTTCGCTCGCCTGGTAGGCGGTGTTCAGCGGCAGGTAGACGAAGCCCGCGCGCAGCACCGCGAGATAAAGCATCAGCGCCTCGACGCTCTTCTCGGTCTGCACGGCGATGCGCGAGCCCGGCCGCAGCTCCAGCGAGCCGAGCAGGTTCGCCATCATCGCGGTGCCGCGCTCCAGGTCGCGCCAGCTGTAGCGCAGTCCCTCGGGCCCGTCCGCGCACTCGATCGCGATGGCATCCAGGTCGGCGGGGAAGGCGGCACGCAGCGCGCAGAAGAGGTTGGCGTTGAGCTTGTCGTTCATGGGCCGGGATTATCACGATGCGGCTCGGTCCGCATTGCCGGGCTTTTCCTCTGGTGCTAGTGTTGGAGCGCAACGGAGGAGACACCGATGTCGACGTCCAAGATGATGCTGGCCACGCGCTTGCGCCTGGCCGTCGGGCTGGTCCTGCTGGGCTTCATCGCGGTGATCGTGCTGCTGAGCCTGCGCGCCTCCGACAGCCTGATGGGCGTGCGCATGCAGACGACCGTGGACCAGGTCAAGGGCGCCGAGGCCATCGCGCGCGACTTCCTCGCCAAGGCCAAGTCCGGCGCGCTCAGCGAGGACGAGGCGAAGAAGCAGGCTGCCGCGGCCATCGGCAAGATCCGCTACTCGGGCAACGAGTACCTGTGGATCAACGACATGCGGCCGGTGATGGTGATGCACCCGATCAAGCCCGAGATGGCCGGCCAGGAACTCAGCGGCAACAAGGATCCGAACGGCAAGGCGCTGTTCGTCGAGATGGTGCAGGCAGTGAAGGCGTCCGGCAGCGGCTATGTCGACTACCTGTGGCCCAAGCCCGGCGCCAGCGAGCCGGTGCCCAAGCGCTCCTTCGTGATGGGCTTCGAACCCTGGGGTTGGGTGATCGGCTCGGGCGTCTACGTGGACGACGTGGCGGCGGTGGCGCACCGCGACGCGCAGCTGACCCTGGTGCTGGTGCTGGTGGCGGGCATCGCGGCGCTGATCGGCGTCGAGGTCTTTGTGCGTGGGCTGCGGCAGCGCCTGGGCATGATGCGCGAGGTGGTGCATGCGGTCGCCAGCGGCGACCTGCGCGGCCAGATCGACCCGGGCCGCGCCGACGAGATCGGCCTGGTGCTGACCGAGGTGCAGGCGATGAAGCAGCGGCTGGCCGAGCTGGTGCGCGGCATCCGCGAGGCGACCGAATCGATCGGCGTGGCCTCCGGCGAGGTGGCCCTGGGCAGCCAGGACCTGTCGGCCCGCACCGAGCAGACGGCCGCCAATCTGCAGCAGACCTCGGCCTCGATGCAGGAGCTGACCGCGCAGGTGCGCCATTCGTCCGAGGCGGCGCAGCAGACCAACGCGCTGGCCGACACGGCGGCGGGCCAGGCGCGCGCCGGTGCCGCGGTGATGAGCGAGGTGGTCGCGACGATGGACGGCATCTCGGCATCGAGCCGCAAGATCTCGGACATCACGGCGGTGATCGACGGCGTCGCCTTCCAGACCAATATCCTCGCCCTGAACGCGGCGGTGGAGGCAGCCCGCGCCGGCGAGCAGGGCCGCGGCTTCGCCGTGGTGGCGGCCGAGGTGCGCAGCCTGGCGCAGCGCTCGGCCCAGGCGGCGCGCGAGATCAAGGCGCTGATCAGCGAATCGGTGGAGCGGGTCGATGCCGGCTCGCAGCAGGTCGGCCGGGGCGGCGAATCGATGACGCAAATCCTCAGCGCGGTGCAGCGCGTGAGCAGCACGGTGAACGAGATCAGCGAGGCCAGCATCGGCCAGTCCGACGGCATCGCCCAGGTCAATCAGGCGGTGGCGAATCTGGACAGCATGACCCAGCAGAACGCCGCGCTGGTCGAGCAGACCGCCGCCGCGGCCGAATCGCTGAAGCAGCAGGCGGCGATGCTCGGCGAGATGGTGAAGGTATTCCGGGTCGCCGAGGCGGGCTGATCTCTCGCCGGGTCAGAGCTTGTAGTCGAGCGAGATGCCGTAGCTGCGCGGTGCGCCGTAGAGCGCGCCATAGGCCAGGCCGCGGATGTACTTCTTGTCGGTCAGGTTGTCGATGTTGATGCGCAGCGTGGTGGCCTTGTTCAGCTCATAGGAGGCGAAGGCGTTCGCCAGCAGGTAGGCCGGCTGCGTGGCGGTGCCTTCATGGCTCACCTCGGACTGCCAGCGTCCGCTCAGGCCCAGGCGCAGTGCCGGCAGCGCGGCCAGCCGGGTGTCGGCCATGAAGTTGAAGGTGTTGCGCGCCACCCATTCGTAGATGTCCTTGCCGTCCGGGCCGGTCAGCTGCAGATGGGTGTAGCCGACCGTCAGCTTCGTGTCCCGACCGATGCGTCCGGTGGCTTCCAGTTCGATGCCCTTGGAGCGGACGTCCTTGCCCACGTAGTAGCTCTGGCCGTTCAGCGAGCTGTTCGGATCGTTGACCGTGCCGGCCAGCGTGGCCAGGCCCTGCTGCTCGGCGCTGAAGACGGCGGCCGTGGTCAGCAGCGTCTTGCCCAGCCATTCGGCCTTGACGCCAGCCTCGGTGTTGACGCCCTTGGCCGGTGCCAGGTAGGCGCCCTTGATGTCCGTCTGGTCCTGGTTCTGGAAGATGTCCGAGTAGGAGATGTAGCCCAGCACGTCCGGCGTGAAATCGTAGGTGAGGCCGAAGTAGGGGCTGGTCTTCTTCGTGTCCGGGTAGTCGGTGTTGGTGGCGGCGCCGCCGTAGATCGACGACCCCTCGCGCTGCAGCTTCACCGCGTTCACGCCGATCACTGCCTTCAGCGAATCGGTGAGGGTCAGGTGGGTCGCGGCATAGAAGCGGGTCAGCCGTTGCGAGCCGCGGGTGCTGGGCTGGCGCGGACCCCAGTCCGGTTCGGCGTAGACGTCGCCGCCGTAGGGGAAGGCCGGCAGTGCGCCGCCGATCGAGTCGCCGGCGTCGTAGTCGTCCACCGCGGTCTTCTCGCGCGACTGGCTCAGCCCCACCAGCAGGCGGTGCTTGCGGCCGAAGGCGTCGAACTGGCCGCTGAGGTTGATGTCCAGCACCTGGTCGTCGGTGCTGCCGATGCTGCGGTAGGGCCAGCCGGACAGGCCGGTGTTGTCCACGTTCAGCGGCTTGGGCGGCGTGGCGAAGTCCGTGTATGCGTAGAACAGCTTCGTCGCCTCGTTGCCATGGCGGAAGTTGTAGGTCGCCTTGGCTTCCCAGTCGTCGCTCAGGCGGTGCGTGTATTCGACGAAGGCGTTGTAGGTCTTGTCGTTCCAGTAGGTCCAGTTCTGCGAGGTGGACGAGCTAACCGGGAACTCGGTCTGGCCGTCCTCACGCATCAGCGTGAGCGAGCCCCACATCGGCGAGTTCTCGCGCGCGTCGATCGCGGTGAGGCCCACCGTCAGCACGCCCTTGCTGCCGATCTGGCCGTCGACGACGCCGTAGATCGAGGTGCGGCGATCGCGCAGGTCGCGGATGTAAGAGTTCTTGTCCTCGCTGGCCACCACGAGCCGGCCGGCCCAACTGCCGTCTTCGGTCAGCACCTTGTTGTAGTCGAGTTGCGCGCGCTTCTCGCCCCAGGAGCCGAAGCTGACGCCGACCTCGCCGCCGTCGGTGTTCGTCGGGCGCTTGCGGATGTAGTTGATCGTGCCGGACGCGTTGCCCACGCCGGTCAGCAGGCCGTTGGCGCCGCGGATCAGTTCGATGCGCTCGAACAGGAAGGTGTCTTCGCGGCCGACGACGGTGCCCCAGGAGTTGGTCATGCCCAGGCCGTCGATCTGCGTCAGCTGGATCTCGAAGCCGCGCGACTCGAAGGTCGCACGGTTGGTCTCGTACTGCTCGACGTTGATGCCGGTGGCCAGCGACAGCGCTTCGTTGCTGCCGGTCAGGCCGAAGTTGCTCATGTCGTCCTTGTCGATGCTGGAGATCGACTGCGGCGTGTCCTTGACGTCCATCGCCAGCCCGGTCGCACCCTTGGAGACGCGGTTCGCGCGCTTGCCGGTGACGACGACCGAGTCCAGCGTGGTGCTCGTCGTGTCCTGGGCCTGTGCGAGATCGCCGATCGCGATCGAGGCCGCCAGCGCGCAGGCGCTCATCAGGAAGTGGTGTTTCATTGTTTATCCGTGGGGTACTCAGGGCAAATGCGGATGCGACTCTATCGCAAATGCGATCAATTCTTATTCGCTTAATTGGAGAAACGTTGTGATAATGAGAATTGATCTCATCCAGACGCTTCTATGACCGCCATGTCCCGCCCGCTTCAAATCGCCTCCCGCATCGCCGCCAGCCTCGTCGGCGGCTGGGTCTTCGTCTGGGGCCTGGTCATGCTGGGCATCGGGGCATTGCTGCGCGGCGGCGTGCCCTACGAAGACGCGCAGACGGCGATGTACCTGCTGGCCTTCCTGGTCTACCTGGCGGCCTTCTGCTGGACCTATGCCGCCGCCAGCGCCTGGCGCGTCTGGCTGGTGCTGCTCGGTGGCGGGGCCTTGATGACCGCCGTGGGCAGTTGGCTGGCCGGCCCGGCTGCGGCCTGAATCGGGGAAACGTGCGCATGTTCCCGAGCTTCCGCCTGGCGATGAGCTGGCTGCACACCTGGTTCGGCCTGGTGCTGGGCTACCTGCTGATCGTCATCTTCTTCTTCGGCTCGCTGTCCGTGTTCGACCGCGAATTCGACCGCTGGGCGATTCCGGACACCCGCTTTGCCGCGCAGCCCCTGCCGTCCTACGACCGCATGCTGGCGCCGATCTTTGCGCGGATGACGCCCGAGGCCGACGAGCTCGAAGCCGCACGCGGGCGCGTGAAGGCGCCGCTGCCCGAGACCTTGAAGCCGCTCAACTGGAGCGCCTACACGACGCACCGCGACCCGGTGGTCGGCCTCTACGCCGAGTACGCCGTGCCGGGCAATCCGGACGACCCCGAGGACCATGTCCACGGCCACGTCACCGTCGACCCCCGTAACGGCCGGCTGCTGCGCGACGACCAGCTGAAGATCGGCAGCGAGTTCTTCTACCCGATGCACATCGGCCTGCACATCACGTGGAAGAACCTCGGCTACTGGATCGTCGGCCTCGCGGCGCTGGTGATGCTGGCGGCGCTGGTGTCCGGCGTCGTCATCCATCGGCACCTGTTCCGCGAGTTCTTCACCTTCCGGCCGCAGAAGCACATCCAGCGCAGCACGCTGGACCTGCACAACCTGACCGGCGTCGTCGCGCTGCCGTTCCATTTCTTCTTCGCGCTGACCGGGCTGACGATCTTCGCCGCCATGTACCTGCCGGTGTCCGAGTCGATGCTGAAGCCGCAGGCCACCGCTGCCGCCATGGCCGAGGCGCAGCAGAAGCACCTGCCCTACGCGGCCGCAGGCGTGCCGGCGCCGCTGGCATCGGTCGACGCGATGGTCAGCGAGGCGAAGCGCCGCTGGGCCGCGCACGACATGGCCGGCGAGGTCGGCTACCTCTACATCAGCCACCCCGGCGACCGGAACAGCTACGTGACCATCTACCGCGGCGGCAGCGACCGCGTCGCGCTGCTGGGCCAGGCCATCCACTTCGAGGGCACGACCGGCCGGGTGCTGTACGAGGAGCCGCAACCCTCGGCTGTGGCGAAGGTCAACGAGTTCCTGACGGGCCTGCACCTGCAGCAGTTCGAGCACTGGGCGCTGCGCTGGTTCTACCTGTTCGGCGGCCTGACGGGCTGCGCCTGCATCGCCACCGGCTTCCTGTTCTTCGTCGAGAAGCGCAAGCGCAAGCATGCGGCGCAGGGTCACGCCGGTGCGCGCTGGGCCGATGCGATGGCCGTCACGACGGTGACCGGCATGCTGGTCGCCGCCCTGGCGATCCTGGTGGCGAACCGGCTCCTGCCGGAAGACCTGCCGCTGCGTGGCGACTGGGAGAAGCGCACGTTCTGGGCCGCGTGGCTGCTTTCCTTCGCGCATGCCGCCTGGCGCTGCCGGCCGATGCGGCAGGGGCTGCCTTCTCCGGCCTGGTTCGAGCAGTGCTGCATCGTCGCGACGCTGGCGTTCGCGGCCGTGGCCCTGAACGGGGTCACAACGGGCGACCATCTGGTGAAGACGCTTTTCATCGAGCGCTACTGGCCCGTTGCCAGTGTCGACCTGGCCCTGCTGGCCGTCGGCCTGCTGGCCGCTGGCGTGGCGCGCCGGCTTCGACTGCGCCGGTCGGTGCCGGAGGTGCACGTGCGCACCGCCAACGCGGAGCAGGCCCATGCGTCCTGAGTCCCTGATGATCTTGGCCGCGCTGCTGGTCAGCCTGGCCGGCGCCGTGTGGCTGGCGGCCTCGCTGGACGCACATTGGCAGCAACTGCGCGGCCGCGAGGCGGCAGCGAGCCCGCGTCAGGTCGCCTTGTTGCGAGGGCTGGGCGCGACGGCGTGGTTGTTCGCGCTGCTGCTGTGCTGCCGCGCCGACCATGCGTCGATGGCCGTGCTGGTCTGGATCATGTCGATCTCGGCCGCGTCCTGCGCCGCAGCCTTCCTGCTGGCCTGGCGACCCCGAGCCGTGGCCTGGCTGCTCGCCTGGGCCTGATCAGTTCGACGGCAGCGTCAGCCAGCGGCCCAGCCGTGTGCGCAGCGCCGAGAAATCGAGCGGCTTGGTCAGGTGTTCGTCCATGCCGGCGGCCATGCTGGCGGCCACATCGCTGTCCAGCGCATGGGCGGTCAGCGCCAGGATCGGGAAATGGGCCAAGGTGCCGGCGCGCTGCTGCTCGCGCAGGCGGCGGGTGCATTCCAGGCCGTCCATGCCGGGCATCTGGATGTCCATCAACACAAGGTCCGGTGCCGATTCGGCGCAGGCGGCCAGCGCTTCGAGGCCGTTCTTGGCCAACCGGGCCTGTACGCCCATCAGGCCCAGGAATTCCAGCGCCACGACCTGGTTGATGTGGTTGTCCTCGACGAGCAGCACCACCGGCTTGGCGTGCGCCGCGGGTGCCGCCGCCGGTGCCGGACTTGCTTCGCTGTTGGCCACGATCTGTTCCATCCGTTTCCTCGCCTGCGGACCAGCCGCTGTTGCATCCCAGGCGTGTGTGCGCACTGACGGCGCCCTTCGGCCTCCCTGAACGACCGGCAATTGCCGGGCCCGATACCGTCGATCGGCTCGAATGCGGAGCATTGTTGCCTCTGGCGGGGCCCCGCGCAACGACCGCCTGTCGGTCCAAAGCGCTTGGTTCGCCCAATCGATCGGCCCGATTTTCCCCTTTTTCGGAACTCCTCCCTGCTGACAAGTCTCTGCGTTAGGCCTTCCTAGAATGTCCGGTCCCATTTCTGCAGCAGGCAGTCAGCATGTCGTCGTCCAACGAAGGTCTCATCCGCATCCGCGGCGCTCGTCAACACAACCTGAAGAATCTCGACCTCGACATCCATACCGGCGAGCTGACGGTCGTCACCGGCCCGAGCGGCTCGGGCAAATCCAGCCTGGTGTTCGACACCCTGTATGCCGAGGGACAACGGCGTTATGTCGAGACCTTCTCGGCCTATGCGCGCCAGTTCCTGGACCGGATGGACCGCCCGGCCGTGGACAAGGTCGACGGCGTGCCACCGGCGATCGCGATCGACCAGACCAATCCGGTGCGCACCTCGCGCTCCACGGTCGGCACGATGACGGAGCTGAACGACCACCTGAAGCTGCTGTTCGCCCGCGCGGCGGAGCTGTTCGACCGGCAGACGGCGCAGCCGGTTCGCCACGACAGCGCGCAGTCGATCTACGCCGAGCTGATGGAGCGCACGCAGGCGGAGGATCCGCGGCTGGTGCTGACCTTCCCGGTCGAGCTGCCGGCCAACACGAGTGCGGAGCAGGTCGAGCAGTGGCTCTCGGCCAGCGGCTTCACCCGCGTGCAGGCCGAGCGCGAGGCCAACGGCCGCAAGCTGCTCGACGTCGTCGCCGACCGCTTCCGCCTGCAGGGCGCCGACAAGCAGCGCGCGATGGAGGCGATCGAGCTGAGCCTGAAGCGCGGCGGCGGGCGCCTCACCGTCCACGTGCTGCCCGCCGAGGGCGAGGCCGCCGAGATCTGGCGTTACTCCACCGGCCTGCACTGCCCGGACAGCGACATCCGCTACGCCGACCCGCAGCCGCCGCTGTTCTCGTTCAACTCGGCCATGGGCGCCTGCGACACCTGCCGCGGCTTCGGCCGCGTGATCGGCGTGGACCTGGGCCTGGTGATCCCCGACGAGAAGAAGACCTTGCGCGGCGGCGCGATCAAGACACTGTCCACCCCCGCCTGGAAGGACAGCTTCGACGACCTGCTGCGCTACGCGGGCGATGCCGGCATTCCGCGCGACACCGCCTGGAGCCAGCTCTCGCAGGCGCAACGCGACTGGGTCATCAACGGCTCGCCCAACTGGACCGGCAACTGGAACAAACAGTGGTACGGGGTCAAGCGTTTCTTCGAGTACCTGGAGAGCAAGGCCTACAAGATGCACATCCGCGTCTTGCTGTCCAAGTACCGCAGCTACACCACCTGCCCAACCTGCAACGGCGCGCGGCTGAAGACCGAGGCGCTGCTGTGGCGAGTCGGCTCCAAAGCCTTGGCCGATTCGGTGCTGCCGCCTGAGGCGCGCGTGATGCCCGCCGGCGTGAGCTGGAGCCGCGAGCAGCTCGAAGCGCTGCCCGGCCTGTGCCTGCACGACATGATGCAGTTGCCGATCCACCGCCTGCGGCGCTTCGCGGACGAGTTGCAACTGCCCAGCACGATGCTGGACGAGGCCCTGAAGTTGCTGCTCGACGAGATTCGCAACCGGCTGAAATACCTCTGCGATGTGGGCATTGGCTACCTGACCCTGGACCGCCAAAGCCGCACGCTCAGCGGCGGCGAGGTGCAGCGGATCAACCTGACGACGGCGCTGGGCACCTCGCTGGTGAACACCCTGTTCGTGCTGGACGAGCCCAGCATCGGCCTGCATCCGCGCGACATGGGCCGCATCGTCCAGGCCATGCACCGCCTGCGCGACGCCGGCAACACGCTGGTGGTCGTCGAGCACGATCCGGCCGTGATGCTGGCGGCCGACCGGCTGATCGACATGGGCCCGGGCCCGGGCGAGAAGGGCGGCGAGATCGTGTTCGACGGCACGCCCGAATCCATCCGCGCGGCCGACACGCTCACCGGCGCCTACCTCGGCGCGCGCAAGCACGTGGGCATGGGGCTCAAGCGCCTCGTCGACGGCAGCACGCCGAAGCTGATCATCGAAGGCGTGCGGGCGAACAACCTGAAGAACGTCTCGGTCGAGTTCCCGCTGCAGCGGATGGTCGTCGTCACCGGTGTCTCCGGCTCGGGCAAGAGCACGTTGATGCAGGACGTGCTCTACCCGGCGCTGGCCCGCCACTTCGGCCAGCAGACCGAGTCGCCCGGCGCGCACGACCGCCTGCTCGGCGCCGACTGGCTGGCCGACGCGGTCTTCGTCGACCAGTCGCCGATCGGCAAGACGGCCCGCTCCAACCCGGCGTCCTACGTCGGTGCCTGGGACGAGATCCGCAAGCTCTTCGCCGACACGCCGCTGGCCCGCGAGCGCAGCTACACGGCCGGCATGTTCAGCTTCAATGCCGGCGACGGCCGCTGCCCGACCTGCGGCGGCTCGGGCTTCGAGCACGTGGAGATGCAGTTCCTCAGCGATGTCTACCTGCGTTGCCCGGACTGCGACGGCAAGCGTTTCCGCGGCGAGATGCTGGATGTGAAGCTGCTGCGTGGCACGCGCGAGCTGAGCGTTTCGGATGCGCTTGAATTGACCGTTAGCGAGGCGGTGCAGCTGTTCGCTGCCGACCGCGAGGTCGTCGCCAAGCTGCAGCCTATCGTCGACGTTGGCTTGGAGTACATCAAGCTGGGCCAGCCGGTGCCCACCTTGTCGGGCGGCGAGGCGCAGCGCCTGAAGCTTGCCGGCTTCCTGGCCGAGGCCGCGTCCAAGCCGCGCCAGGCGCTGGCGAAGAAGGGCACGCTGTTCCTGTTCGACGAGCCGACCACGGGCCTGCACTTCGACGACATCGCCAAGCTGATGCGGGCGATGCGCAAGCTGCTGTCGGCCGGGCATTCGCTGATCCTGATCGAGCACAACCTCGACGTGATCCGCGCGGCCGACTGGCTGGTCGACCTCGGCCCCGAGGGTGGCGAGGACGGCGGCGAGCTGGTCTGCCAGGGCACGCCCGACGAGGTGACGAACCATCCCACCTCGCACACCGCCCAGGCGCTGCGCGAGTACGCGCTGCACATGGACCGGCCGGCGCTGGCCGTCGAGGAGGGCGTGCCGCTGCAAAGCATCGTCCGGGCCAGGCGCAAGGCGAACGACGACGCGATCCGCATCGTCAATGCGCGCGAGCACAACCTGAAGTCGGTGGACGTTTCGATCCCGCGCGGCAAGTTCAACGTGATCACCGGCGTCTCCGGCTCCGGCAAGAGCACTCTCGCCTTCGACATCCTGTTCAACGAGGGCCAGCGCCGCTATCTCGAATCGCTGAACGCCTACGCGCGGTCGATCGTGCAGCCGGCGGGCCGGCCCGAGGTCGACGCGGTGTGGGGCATCCCGCCGACGGTGGCGATCGAGCAGCGCCTGTCGCGCGGCGGCCGCAAGAGCACGGTGGCGACGACCACCGAGGTCTGGCACTTCCTGCGCCTGCTCTACGTGAAGCTGGGCGTGCAGCACTGCGTCAACGACGGTACGCCGGTGCGGCCGCAGAGCGTCGAGTCGATCGCCGCGCAGCTGCTGCGCGACTACCGCGGCAAGCACGTGGGGCTGCTCGCGCCGCTGGTCGTCAACCGCAAGGGCCTCTACACCGATCTCGCCAAGTGGGCCAGGGCGCGCGGCCACACGCACCTGCGCGTGGATGGCGAGTTCCTGCCGACGGCGCCCTGGCCGCGCCTGGACCGCTTCAAGGAGCACACGCTGGAGCTGCCGGTGGGTGATCTGGTCATCAAGCCGGAGCACGAGGCCGAGCTGCGCGAACTGCTCGCCAAGGCGCTGGACCTGGGCAAGGGCGTACTGCACCTGCTGTCGCCGCTTGACGAACTGCAGGCCGCGATCGGCGCCGGCCGCTCCACGGCCGGCATCGGCGCCACCAAGGTTTTTTCGACCAAGCGCGCCTGCCCCACCTGCGGCACCAGCTATCCGGAGCTGGACCCGCGGATGTTCTCGTACAACTCCAAGCACGGCTGGTGCACGCATTGCGTCGGCACCGGGCTGGCGCTGACGCGCGAGCAGCGCAAGGCGCTGGACGATTCCGTCACCGAGAAGGACAACAAGGGCCGCGAGCAGAGCTTCCCGGCCGAGGAGGCCGAGATCGAGGGCCTGGCGGACCAGCCCTGTCCGGAGTGCCACGGCGCGCGGCTGAACCCCGCCGCCTGCGCGGTGACCTTTGAAGACCAGGCGATCAGCACCGTGGCCGGCTGGAGCGTCAAGCAGGCGCGCGAGTGGGTCGATGCGCTGGACCTCGTCGGCCGTGACGCCGACATCGCCCGCGACGTCGTCACCGAAATCCAGGGCCGGCTCGAGTTCCTCGAGGAGGTCGGCCTCGGCTACCTGACCCTGGACCGCGCGGCGCCCACGCTCTCGGGCGGCGAGGCGCAGCGGATTCGGCTGGCCGCGCAGCTCGGCAGCAACCTGCAGGGCGTCTGCTACGTGCTGGACGAGCCGACGATCGGCCTGCATCCGCGCGACAACCAGATCCTCTTGAAGGCGCTGGGCACGCTGGGCGACAAGGGCAACACGCTGGTCGTCGTCGAGCACGACGAGGACACGATCCGACGCGCCGACCACATCATCGACATCGGCCCCGGTGCCGGCAAGCGCGGTGGCAGGGTGATCGCGCAGGGCACGGCGGCGGAGCTGTCTGCGGTGGCCGAATCGGTCACCGGCCGTTTCCTCGCGAACCCGCTCGTGCACCCGCTGCAGGAGCGGCGCGAGATGCTGCGCGAAGCGCCGAAGCTGCGCGTCCGCGACGCGACCTTGCACAACCTGCAGCATGTGACGATCGACGTGCCGCTGCACCGCCTGGTCGCCGTCACCGGCGTCTCCGGCTCCGGCAAGAGCACCTTGGCGCGCGACGTGCTGCTGGCCAACATGGCGATGGCCGTGCCGCTGCGCAAGGCACCCGCGCGCTGGATCGGCTGCGCCGGCATCGAGGGCCACGAGCAGGTGGACCGTGTGCTGGAGGTCGACCAGACGCCGATCGGCAAGACGCCGCGCTCCTGCCCGGCCACCTACATCGGCTTCTGGGACGCGATCCGCAAGCTCTTCGCCGAGACGCTGGAGGCCAAGGCACGCGGCTACGCGGCCAACCGCTTCAGCTTCAACACCGGCGAGGGTCGTTGCCCCGGCTGCGAGGGCCAGGGCATGAAGACGATCGAGATGAGCTTCCTGCCCGACGTCAAGGTTCCCTGCGACCAGTGCCACGGCGCGCGCTTCAACCCGGAGACCCTGGGTGTCACCTGGCGCGGCAAGAGCATCGGCGACGTGCTGCAGATGGAGGTGGACGAGGCGGTCGAGTTCTTCGCCTCGATGCCCTCGATCGCGCATCCGCTGAAGCTGCTGAAGGACGTGGGCCTCGGCTACCTGACCCTGGGCCAGCCGAGCCCGACGCTCTCGGGCGGAGAGGCGCAGCGCATCAAGCTCGTCAGCGAACTGGTCAAGGTGCGCGACGACGTGACGCACCGCGGCCAGAAGGCGCCGCACACGCTGTACGTGCTGGACGAGCCGACGGTCGGCCTTCACATGGCCGACGTCGAACGACTGATCCGCGTGCTGCACCGGCTGGTGGCCGGCGGCCACTCGGTCGTCGTCATCGAGCACGACCTCGACGTGATCGCCGAGGCCGACTGGGTGATCGACCTGGGCCCCGAGGGCGGCACGGCCGGCGGGAGCGTCGTCGTGGCCGGCACGCCGGAGGCTGTGGTCGCCTCCGGCAGTCATTCGGGCCGGGCCTTGGCGCCAGTGCTGGCGCGCTAGTCAGCATTGAGGATGTGGCCGCTGTCCTTCGCGGCCACATTGCAGCCTTCCGCAGACCCGCGTGGAGGTTGCCATCATGAGTTGGAGTCCGGTGCTGGCCGCCGCCCTGTCGGCGGCAACGATGCTGCTGGCGGGCTGCGCCCACAGCTATGTCGATGAGCAGGGGCGCACCCATGTGATCGGCCTCGTCGCGCTGACGCTGCCGGCCGGCGGCCGGGCCGATGCGGCGACGCCGGGCGCCGAGTTGCTGCGCCTGCGCACGATCGGCCTGTCCTTCGTGCAGACGCCCGGCGCCGGCAACAGCCTGGTGCTCGGTTACAGCGACTCGACGATCGCCTGGCTGCGCGACAACACGCGGCTGTCCTTCGCCGACCTCATCGCGCAGCCGGAGACGCGGCCATGACGAAGACGCTTGCCCTCGTTCTCGCCGTCGCCCTGTCGACGCTCGCCGGCTGCGCCAGCGTCGACTACGCGACCTTCGCCACCAAGACCTCGATCAGCGTGGTGGACGGCGATGCGGCGCCGGCCGGCGCCAGCATCGGCTTCGACCGTGTCGAAGCCTACGTCGGCCCGCGGCTGCCCGACGGCAAGGTCTACCCGGCCGTGGCCGCCGTGCAGTCGAGCGGTTCCGGCATGAGCCGCGCGATCCAGCAGACATTCGCCGGTGGCGACGCGGCGCTGCGAGTGTTGGGGAAGATGCCCGCCGTCCGGGCCGACTCGGACTGTGGCGACAACCGTCAGCCGCCGCTGGTGTTCGGCACGACGACGAACCTGGGCCTGAAGATCGGCTTCGCCGACGGCACCGTCGTACCCAACTCATTCAACCTCGGCTACCGGCGCAAGGAGATGGCGGTGGTGCCGGTCTCGCTGAAGTGCCAGCCCTCGGTGCTGTCCTACGCGCAGAACGCGCCCGGCGTCGACCCGCCGCTGGAGACCGCCGGCAAGCCCCAACTGACCTTGGGCCTGACGCAGTTCTTCGCCACCGGCGCCGCCGCGGACGCGTTGGCCGAGAACGAGACGGTGCAGGCCGGCTTCCGAGCACGTGCCGAGGCGGCGCTGACCGGCGTGGCGGCGTTCAACGAGCGGGAGCGGGTGCAGGGCCTGCTGACGGTGCAGATCCTCGAATGCCTGCAGGCGCTGGACCCGAGCCGCATGCGGCAGCTGATCGCGCACGCCCAGTCGAAGAAGCTGTGGGGCAACGATGCCGACTCCAATGCCTCGGCCGCCGCCGACCTGCGCGGCACCGATCAGAAGGCCGATGCTGCCCGGCGCAGCGACTACATCGGCCTGCTGAGCGTGCTGATCGGCCAGGGCGGCCCCAACGGTACCCGCAGTGCCGACCTGCTGGCCCACCGCGAAGTGGTCTGCGCGCTGGCCGCCACGCCCTGAACGACGGAGAGCAAAGCCATGAACACGATCGAAGTTCCCTGCGCCCGCTGCGATGAGTTCCGCGACCGGCTCGTCAGCCACGGCTACGTCGTCGACGGCTGCGACCCGATCGGCGACGAGATGTGTCGCATCAGCTACCACCGCCCCGACGAAGTGGCCGCAGCAGCGGCGGCAGCAGCTCCAGGAGACCAGCCATGAGCCTCACCCCGACCCAGGTCCGCGCCGCCCAGGCGATCGTCAACATCTTCGAGACCGGCAGCGTGCGCGGCAACTACGGCAGCGTCACCGTGATGGCCGGTGACACCGGCCACCTGACCTACGGCCGTTCGCAGACGACGCTGGCCTCCGGCAACCTGAACACGCTGCTGGCGGCCTACTGCGGCAACGCCGGCGCGCGCTTCGGCGTGCGGCTGCGGTCCTGGCTGCCGCGCGTCGCCCAGCGCGACCAGGCGCTGGACACGGAAACCAAGCTGCACAACGTGCTGCGCGCCTGCGCCGACGATCCGGTGATGCGCGACACCCAGGACCGCTTCTTCGACACGACCTACTGGCAGCCCGCGGCCACCGCTGCCGCCCAGCTGGGCCTGTCGACCGCGCTGGGCGTGGCCGTGGCCTACGACAGCCACGTCCACGGCTCCTGGGCGCTGATCCGGGACCGCACGAATGCGGCGGTCGGCCAACCGGCGCATGCCGGCGAGCAGGCCTGGGTGAAGACCTACGTCCAGCAGCGCAAGCAGTGGCTGGCCACGAACGACAACCAGCTGCTGCGCACGACGGTCTACCGGATGGAGGCCTTCGAGCGCCTGATCGCCCAGGGCCTGTGGGGCCTGCCGCTGCCGATCGTCGTGCGCGGACTTGAAATCGACATGACCACGCTGCAGGGAACGCCAGCCGGCTGCTACGACGGTCCCCAGCCGGGCACGCGCTCGCTCGCGCTCGACACTCCGATGGCCCGCGGGCTGGACGTGCGGCTGCTGCAACTGGGCCTGTCGGACCAGGGCATGTCCGTCGTTGCCGATGGCGTATTCGGTCGTACCTCGGCGCGGCTGGTGCAGGACTACCAGGCCGCCCACGGCCTGCCTGCCACGGGCGTGGCCGACGCGGCGCTGTTGAGCCGCCTAATCGGCGTCGTCTGAGTCGCGAGTGCGCGCAAATCCGCTGGTCTGCCGCCGGCATAACGCTTAAGCTCGGTCGACAAGAACGAGGGGATCTTTCATGCCGATCAAGACCGTGGCCGTGTATGCCAGCGATGTCTCCAAGATGAGCTTCGCCGAGATCAAGAGGGACAACACGCTGTTCAATGCGGTGAGCAAGGCGCTCGCCAAGGGCTTCGCCAAGGAGCAGTTCAGCTACCTCAACGAGAAGAACCGCGACCCGGAGCACCTGTACACGAAGTTCGTCAAGGACAACGACGTCAACGTCGCCGCGTCGCTCCAGAAAGAACTGGCCGAGGCGATCAAGGCCGAGGACAAGGGCAAGGCGAAGAAGGCCGTCGGCAAGATCGACGAGGAGTGCGAATCGCTGCTGAAGACCAATCTGCGGCCGAAGATCGTCGACGACGTGTCCTTCAAGACCTGGGTCGAACAGCAGAACGAGCCCGAGATCAAGAAGATGGCTGCCAAGAACGCCAGCGTGGCCGGCAAGAAGTTGGGCATCAAGGACACCGATTCGCTGGAGAAGGCGATCGCCTCGATGCTGCGCGGCGACAAGGACGAGGCGTTGAAAGCGCTGACCAAGCTGGCCAAGGAAGAGCAGCTGAAGGAGAAGGCGGCCGACATGTTGAAGGCGCTGGAGAAGGCCGGCCTCGCCTGACATCGCCGCGCGGGTGTTGCTTACACCCACTTCAGGGTCAGTGCTGCTCCCGGAAACCCTTCGGGCTGGAGTAGATTCATCGACAGTTCACGACTTCGTAGTAGGAACCGTCATGACCGCCTCGCTTCGCCCTTCCGAGCCCGCCGATTACCCGCTCATCGCCTCATGGGTGGCCGACGCCACCGCCTGCCAGCGCTGGGCGGGACCCCGCCTGCACTTTCCATTGAAGGGCGAGCGCCTGGTTCACGACCTGGCGGTGCCCGGCAGCGGCGCCGTCGACATGACGATGGTGGACAAGGAGCACGGCGGCGCCTGCGGCTTCGGCCAGTACTGGGAGGCCACGCCCGGCCAGGTGCACCTGGGCCGCATCATCGTGTCGCCGAAGCTGCGCGGCACGGGCCTCGGCAAGCAACTCGGCCAGCTGCTGGTGGCGGCGGCGGTCAAGGAAACGGGCGCCGGCAGCGTGACGCTGCGGGCCTACCGTGACAACACCGATGCGGTCCGGATGTACGCCAAGCTGGGCTTCGTGCCCGTGCCTTCTTCGTCGACGGAGGAGCTGGTGTTCATGAAGCTGCAAGTGAAGCGCTCGGCCTCGGACGACACCCTGCGCCGCCTGGCGTGACATGGCGCCCCTCGCCCAGGCGCACCGCGCTGGACGCGGGTGCGTCTGGTCGGTCCCCCGAAGGGGACGGCGACGCTTGGGGCATTGAGCCCCAAGCATCACTAGGTGGGCAGGCTTGGGAGCGGCCCGGCGCTCGGCCCGGAATGCATGGTTCGATCATGTGGCTCGCTGCGCTGGTACTGACGTTGGCCGCGGGAGCGGCGCAGGCCGTCAGCTACACGCCGACCGCTCATGGCTTCGCCAGCTTCGACACCGACGTTGCGATCTGCTCGAGGAACGAGCCGGGACGCCGCAGCGAATTCCAGCGCCGCCTCGATCCGGTGCGCGCCTGCGGCAAGGTCGATACCAGGCTGGCCGCCGAGATCCGCGCCTCGGCCGCCTACAAGCAGGACTTCCATCGGCAGATGAAGGCCTTTGCCGATGAGGGCGAGCACAGCCGGGCGCGCATCAACGTCTACTGCGACACGGCGCTCGCCAACGTCGAGCAGTTCTGTGCGCGCAGCATGGGCGTGCCGCGCGGCCACGGCTCGCCCTGAGTTTGCAATCACCGATCGAGTGCATCGATCGCCCTAAGAGCCCCAATTTGGCCCATATGTTGCTGTAACTTGGTGCGACCCCTGTTGGGGTCTTGTCATGCACCAACTTAAGAAAATTTTGGGGTCGTAATGGGTTTTGATGCACTGAAGCAGGGCGCCGACGTCCTGTTCATCCTGCTGGGCGCCATGATGGTGCTTGCCATGCACGCGGGCTTTGCCTTTCTGGAGCTGGGCACGGTCCGCCGCAAGAACCAGGTCAATGCACTGGTCAAGATCCTGGTGGACTTCTCCGTCTCGACGGTGGCGTACTTCGTCGTCGGCTACACGGTCGCTTATGGCACGCACTTCATGGTCGGGGCCGACCAGCTGGCGCAGAAGGGCGGCTACGAGCTGGTGCGCTTCTTCTTCCTGTTGACCTTCGCCGCGGCGATACCCGCCATCATCTCCGGGGGCATTGCCGAGCGCGCCAAGTTCTGGCCGCAGTTGCTGGCCACCGCCATCATCGTGGGCGTCGTGTATCCCTTCTTCGAGGGCATTGCCTGGAACCGGCATTTCGGCCTGCAGGACTGGCTGGCGAAGGCGACGGGCGCGGAGTTCCACGATTTCGCCGGCAGCGTCGTCGTGCATGCGGTCGGGGGCTGGATCGCGCTGCCGGCGGTGTTCCTGCTCGGTGCCCGCGCCAACCGCTATCGCAAGGATGGCGGCATGTCCGCCCACCCGCCGTCCAGCATCCCCTTCCTGGCGCTGGGCGCCTGGGTGCTCTGCGTGGGCTGGTTCGGCTTCAACGTGATGAGCGCGCAGTCGCTGGAGAAGATTTCCGGGCTCGTGGCCGTCAACTCGCTGATGGCCATGGTCGGCGGCACCTTGGTGGCGCTGCTGGCCGGCCGCAACGATCCGGGCTTCGTCCACAACGGCCCGCTCGCGGGCCTGGTGGCCGTGTGCGCCGGCTCGGACCTGATGCACCCGCTCGGCGCGCTGGTGGTGGGCGGCATCGCCGCGGCGATCTTCGTCTTCATGTTCACGCTGACGCAGAACCGCTGGAAGATCGACGACGTGCTGGGCGTCTGGCCGCTGCACGGCCTGTGCGGCACCTGGGGCGGCATCGCCACCGGCATTTTCGGCACCCGGGCGCTGGGCGGCCTGGGCGGCGTCAGCTTCTGGGCCCAGTTGATCGGCACGCTGGCTGGCGTGCTCTGGGCGCTGGCCAGCGGCTTCGTCGTCTACGGCGTGCTCAAGCGCACGCTGGGCCTGCGCCTGAGCCAGGAAGAGGAGTTCGACGGCGCCGACCTGAGCATCCACAAGATCAGCGCCACGCCGGAGCGCGAGGTCAGCTGGTAAAGGTCAGCGGCCCAGCGCCCGCTCGCGGATCGCGTCGAAGTCGGCCGGCCGCGGGTGCAGGTCCAGCCTGCGGCCGGCCTTGACGATCGGGCTCGGGATGTCGTGGCCGATCAGCGGCGGCAGCCGCTTCGCCGCGGCGACCAGCCGCTCCAGGTCCACGCCGCAGTCGTAGCCCATCAGCGTCAGCGCGTGGACGAGTTCCTCGGTGCAGACGTTGCCGCTGGCGCCCGGCGCGTAGGGGCAGCCGCCGATGCCGCCCAGCGAGGCGTCGAAGCGGTCGGCGCCGGCGTCGATGGCGGCCATCACATTGGCCAGGCCCAGGCCGCGGGTGTTGTGGAAGTGCAGGGTCAGCTCCGTCTGCGGCCAGCGCGCGCGGAAGGCCCGCGTCAGTGCGGCGACCTGCGTGGGGAAGGCCATGCCGGTGGTGTCGCACAGGGTGACGCCGCGGGCGCCGAGCTCCTCGACGTAGCGGGCGCACCAGTCGAGCACGGACGCCTGCGGCACCTCGCCCTCCATCGGGCAGCCGAAGACGCAGGACAGCGAGACGTTCACCGCCGCGCCCGCCTGGCGCGCGAGCGCACTCACCTCGGACAGCGCCGCGAACGATTGCGCCCGCGTCATCCTCAGGTTGGACAGGTTGTGGCTCTCGCTGGCCGACATCACCAGGTTGAACTCGTCGGTGTGCGCGTCGATCGCGCGCTCGGCCCCGCGGATGTTGGGCACCAGCGCGCTGTAGACGACGCCGGGCACGCGCGTGATCTCGCGCATGACCTGCTCGCCGTCGCGCAGCGCGGGGATCGCCTTGGGCGACACGAAGGACGTGACCTCGATCTTCGCCAGGCCGGTGGCCGACAGCGCATCGACCAGCGCGATCTTGTCCTCGGTCGGCACGAAGGCCTCCTCGGCCTGCAGCCCGTCGCGGGTGCCGACTTCCTGGATGTGGATGCGGCGGCCTTCGCCGCTCCAGAGGTTCTTCATCGTGCTCATGCGACCACCTTGCTGGCGCGCAGCGCCGCGATCTCGGGGTCGGAGAAACCCACCTCGGCCAGCACCGCATCGGTGTCGTCGCCCAGGCCGGGTGCCGACGAGCGGATACCGCCCGGCGTGCCCATCAGCTTGGGCACGATGCCGGGCACTTCGAGCTCGTGGCCGTCGCGGGTCTGCTGCTTGAGGATCATGTCGCGCGCGCGGTAGTGCGGATCCTCGGCGATGTCCTTGGCGGTGTAGACCTTGCCGGCCGGCACGCGGGCCTCGCCCAGCCGCGCGAGCACCTGTTCGACCGGCTGCTCCAGCGTCCAGGCCTCGATGGCCGCATCGATCTCGGCGACGCGGGACACGCGGCCGGCGTTGTCGGCCAGCGCGGGATCGCTGCCCAGGTCTTCCCGGGCTATCGTCTGCATCAGCCGCTTGAAGATGCTGTCGCCATTGCCGGCGATCAGCACGAAGCCGTCGGTGCAGCGGTAGGCGTTGGACGGCGCGATGCCCGGCAGCGCGCTGCCCGCGGCCTCGCGCACCGCACCGAAGGCGCTGTACTCGGGGATCAGGCTTTCCATCACGTTGAGCACCGCCTCGTTCAGCGCCACGTCGATCACCTGGCCTCGGCCGCCGTTGACCTTGCGGTGGTACAGGGCCGTCAGGATGCCGATCGTGCCGTGCAGCGCGGCCAGCGTGTCGCCGATCGAGATGCCGCAGCGCACCGGCACGCGGCCGGGCTCGCCGGTGAGCTGCCGCAGGCCGCCCATGGCCTCGCCGATCGCGCCGAAGCCGGGCAGGTCGCGGTAGGGGCCGGTCTGGCCGTAGCCGGAGATGCGCAGCATGATCAGGCCGGGTTTGAGGGCCGACAGCGTCTCGTAGTCCATGCCCCATCCTTCCAGCGTGCCGGGGCGGAAGTTCTCGATCAGCACGTCGGCTTCCTGGATCAGCTTGCGGGCGATGTCCTGGCCCTCGGGGTGGCGCAGGTCCAGCGCGATCGAGCGCTTGTTGCGCGACTGGACCTGCCACCAGACGGAGGTGCCGTCCTGGATCAGCCGCCAGTTGCGCAGCGGGTCGCCGGTGCCGGGCGCCTCGATCTTGATCACCTCGGCGCCGAACTCGGCCAGGGTCTTGCCGGCGAAGGGGCCGGCGATCAATTGGCCCATCTCGATCACGCGCAGGCCTTGCAGCGCGGCGGGCGTGGTACTGCTCATGGTTGGTGTCTCTCCAGGCTCAACGGGTTTCGCGGTGCTTCAGGCCGGCGGGCAGGGCCCACAGCAGGATAGCGGCGCACAGCAGGCTCAAGGCGGCGATCACGTAGAGCGCCGGCGTCGTGCTGCCGCTGAGGTCCTTGATGCGGCCGACCATCACCGGGCTGACGATGCCGCCCAACTGGCCCAGCGTGTTGATCAGCGCGATGCCGCCGGCCGCGGCGGCACCGGTCACCAGCTTGGGCGGCAGCGCCCAGAAGGCGGGGATCGAGGCGACCACGCCGGTGCCCATCACGGCCAGCGCCAGCACCACCATCACCGTGCTCTTGTCGAACACGCCGGCCACGACGAAACCCACCGCGGCCAGCGCGATCAGCGCCGCGACGAAGCGGCTGCGCTGGCCGCTGGCGTCCGACATGCGGCCGACGACGACCATCGTGATCGCGCCGCACAGGTAGGGCACGGCGGTCAGCAGGCCGATCACCGTCGGGTCGGTCGCGCCGGACGCGCGGATCAGGTGCGGCGCCCAGAAGTTCAGCCCGTAGGACGCGATCTGGATCAGGAAGTAGATCAGGCCCAGCATCAGGAAGCCCGGCGACTTCAGCGCGCCCAGCAGCGAGTGGTTGCCAATGTGTCGGTTCTGCTCGGCGATGCGGCTGGACAGCAGCTGCTGCTCCGCCGGCGTCAGCCACTGCGCGTCCTGGATGCGGTCCTTCAGCAGGCCGAACACCAGGCCGCCCAGCGCAATGCAAGGCAGGCCGCCGACCAGGAACAGCCAGTGCCAGCCGGCCATGCCCAGCAGGCCGTCCATGTGCTTCAGCACCAGGCCCGCGGCCGGCGCGCCGAACAGGCCGGCGAAGGCCGAGGCGAGGAACAGCATCGAGGTGATGCGGCCGCGGTGCGCGGCGGGGAACCACAGCGTCAGGTAGTACAGCACGCCCGGCGCAAAGCCGGCCTCCATCGCGCCGATCACGAAGCGCAGCAGGTAGAACTGCCAGTCGGTGTTGACGAACACCATCAGCGCCGTGGCGATGCCCCAGGACACCATGATCCGCGTGATCCAGCGCCGCGCGCCGACCTTGTAAAGCATCATGTTCGACGGCACTTCCAAGAGCACGTAGCCCAGCGAGAACAGGCCGGCGCCGAGGCCGTAGGCGGTGTCGCTGAGGTGCAGATCGCTCTGCAGCGCGAACTTGGCGAAGCTGATGTTGATGCGGTCGAAGAACGCAAACAGGTAGCACACCATGATCAGCGGCATGATCCGCCAGGCGACCTTGCGGACGATGCGGTGTTCGTCCGGCGTCTGGGCAGCGGCCGCGTCGGCGCGCCCCGCGGAAATGGAAATGGCCATGAGTCTTGTCTCCGTCATTGGTCTGTGGCGCCGATTCTGGAAGTCCGGCCGCCGCGGCGGAATGACGGTCTCGGCCAAGCTGCTTTCGCGGATCGTGAAAGCGGGGCCGGGTTTGCCCGCGGGGCGATCAGAGGCGGACGTTCGCGCGAGAGCTTGCTGACGCACCTAGGCCTGCACGTCGAGGCTCGTGCCGAGCCCATCCAAGCGGATCCTCTGCCGGGCTGGGTTGGCGCCTTCGACGGGCTGCCCCGGAACTGCCTTTGGAACTCCGTGCTCCGCGGCCTTTTTCAGCTGTGTCTTGATGGCGTCGATCTGCCGAGTGATTTCGGCGATATGCGCCTTGCCCGCCGTGGTCTTGCCCGACGGGCAGTCGACCCAATCGGACAACTGGCTCTCCAGTTTCGCAAGCTCCGTGCTTGCATCCGTTGGAACACGCGCCGCCGTCTCCTGCGGGACGTTGCCAGTTTTCTTGCCGTCGATGTTGCCGACGCTGCCGATGGTGGACATGGTGTGAGAAGCGCAAGGGCGCTCTGTGGGTTATCGATAGGTCGTGCAAAGAACTGCAGGGCGAAGGTGCTGCACCGCTCCTGGGCGCCATGTCGCGCGGTACCCCGCAGTCCTTACAGGGAATTTCCCTTGTGTGTGGGTGAGTAAGGTCAGGGAAGTGCGTGCGACCAACGAGGGCTCGGTCCGCTCCAGGACCGCCGCCATGCGCATTCATTTCGATTGCGCGTTTCATAAACTCTCTGTTGGAGAACGCCATGTTGAATCACACCCTATCGACCGGAGCACTGGCAGCCCTGCTGGCCTGCGGCGTCACCGGCCAAGCATTCGCCGGAGGCTCGATCGAGCAGCCGCTCGTCATCACCGCGTCGAACACACCGACCAACGCACTGATGGTCTTCAATTCGCACGGCGCGCTGATCAGGCAGATCCCGACGCAAGGCCAGGGCGGCGTCTCCGGCAACGCAGGGGGGATCGCCGCAGCGGACGGCCGTATCGCGGTCGTCAACTTCGGTTCCTCCAACGTGTCCATCTTCGTGCACGACCACGGCGGCAATCTGTTCCGCCTGGAGCGCGTCGTACCGACAATCGGCAACCCCGTCAGCGTCGCCTTCGCGCCTGATCATCTCTACGTCATGACGACGACCCACGTCGAATCGCATCGAATCGGCCCGTGGGGTGTCTCGCCCACGGCGGATGGTGTTTCCCAACTGGTGCTCGCCGACGGCTCCGCCGCGCAGGTCGGCGTCATCAAGGGTCAATTGATATTGACCGAAAAGAACAATGCGATCGAACGCGTCAATCTCGCTGCCGATGGCGCAGTGAGGGGTGCCGCCGCGCTGGTCGCGAACATCCCGAGCAACGTGAATGCGCCCTTCGGCCTTGCGACTCGCGGCGACGAGGCGTACGTGACGATCGCACACGCCGACGAGATCAGCCTGGTCCGCAACGACACGGTGCTGACCGTGACCGGCTCGGGCACACAGCACGCGCCTTGCTGGGTGGCACTCGACGGGCCTTTCCTGTTCTCGGCGAATTCACCCAGCCATTCGGTCTCTCGCTATGCCGTCTACGGTCAGAAGGTGGTTCAGGATGCGGCGGTGATCGCGCAATTCGTCGGCAGTCCAACCGACATCACCTACAGCGGCGGATTCGCTGCCGTGGTCGATGGCAGCGCCACGAGTTCGCGTGTCACTGTCTTCAAGGTCGACGAGGATGGCAATTTCACGCAACAGGGAGTGGCCACCTTGAATAGTCCATCGACCAACGGCATTGCGATCGTCGACGCCGTCGACTGGCGATAAGCCGGATGCAGCAAACTGTGTCAAGCCATGGGCGTCGCACGGCGGCGGTGGCTCTTTTTTCGGCAAGCCTGTTGTTCGCCTGTGCGGCACCGACTCAAGATCCGCAGCGGACCGTGATCGTCATGCCCTTGAATCGCGCCTGGATTGACGGCCGCATCGTCGAGTACGTCACGACCGACATCTCTGACCCGGCGATGGCCAAAGCCCTTGGTGTCAATTCGGTTCCGCGCCTGGCGGACGCGGTTGCCGCGCCGCCAGGTCGTTCCGTGCTGGAGCGCGTCTACAAGTTCCCCAACGATGAGCAGATCAGCGTCTTCCAGTCGGCGCCCCTGCCGATTGGCCCCGACAACCGAGACCGCAACTACAGTCCCCTCTGGCGGATGGTGCTGGTGCATTGGATCCGGCCGGAGGCGGTTCGAGAGTTGAAGTCCGAGGAGGCCCTGTTGGCCGCTGAGGAACGGAAAGACCTCAGCCTGGAAGTGACTGACATCGTCGTCAACTGTCCCGTTGTCCGAGGAAGCGACGGAGCGGCGTTGCGCGGCGTACGCTAGGAAGCAGCCTCAGTC
>Ga0247779_1000429_pt1 | contig 27195 bp, 19 predicted proteins | sample UWRJL221509R5_FD_179925 | JGI IMG/M metagenome (GOLD analysis project Ga0247779, IMG submission 179925) | Plant litter microbial communities from Arlington Agricultural Research Station in Wisconsin, United States - UWRJ-L221-509R-5 | ecosystem: Environmental > Terrestrial > Plant litter >... | reverse complement strand
AAGCAGCGGTGCTCCGGCCGCCGCGGGCAGCTTTGCAGCGGGCGGCGTGGGCGGGATGAGCGCAAGCGCAGGTGCGGCCGGCTCGGAGGCCCCGTGCACCGACATTCAGATCCCCGACCCCGACCATGCCAAGGACCCCTGTTCGATTTGGCCAGAATACGACGCCGCTAACCCCCCCGGCACGGCAAAAAATTGCGGCGCCTCCTGGCTGACCGGCGCCGGCTACTGCTTGGCGAGCTGCGGCATTTGCAAATCGAGCAACGGCTCCGGCGGCACCGGCTCGGGCGGCAATACCGGCACGGGTGCAGCCGGCTTCAGCACCGGGCTCGGCCCCGGTCCGATGCTGGCGGACGTGAACCCCTCGAACAAGGTGATGTGGGCGAGCCGCTACTGGGATTGCTGCAAGCCTCACTGCTCGACCAACGGCAACATCAAGTCCTGCGGTGCCGATGGCGTGTCGCAGAACGGTGGCAGCAGCGCCTGCAGCGGCGGCTCCGCGTACGCTTGTTACAGCCAAGCGCCGCGCTACGTCGGAGACAACGTGTCCTACGGTTACATTGCCGTTCCGAACCCGAGCTGCGGTACCTGCTACCACTTGCAGTTCACGGGCACGGGGCAGCACAACACGAATGACCCGGGCTCGAAGAACATCGCCGGCAAGCACATGATCGTGAAGGTGACCAACACAGGCGGCGACGTCGCGGGCAATCAATTCGATCTGATGATCCCCGGTGGCGGTGTCGGGCAAAACCCCAATACCTGTCCCAATCAATGGAAGCTCAGCGCTTCGGATATGGGATCCATGTATGGCGGCTTCCTCTCGGCTTGCACTGGCACTTACGCCGCCAAGAAAGACTGCGTGCGCGCGAAGTGCTTGAAGCTTCCCGACGGCGACGTGCGCAAGGGCTGCCTCTGGTTCGTGGACTGGTACCAAATAGCCGACAATCCCAACTTCCGCTACGAACAGACCAACTGCCCGAGCGACTTCTGAGCGGTTGCTGATTTGTCGCGGGCGCCTTCTCGAGAGAGTGGAGCGCTCGCTACCCAGCATCGCACCTCGAAGCGCGCCCGTGTTTCCGTCGCGGGCCGTCAGTGTCGCGCTGTCCGACTAGGTGAGGGCCCCGCCTTGCCAGCTTCATGCCCAGGGCCGTAGCGAGCGTTCCCCGATTTGGTTTGACCTCGATCGATGGCAGCCACTAGCTTCGCCCAGCGCCCTGCGCGGCGGGATCTCACCGCTTCGTGTGTCACGAAGCGCGTCGAGCGCCCCCCAAAATGTCACTGAGCAGTCGAGCGACTGCTCAGGTCATCATTTCGCTGAGAGCGCCGGTGACGTTCGCTTTGATCGGTTGTGTGCCGAAGCTGTTGACCTCTTGCTCGAAGGCCTGCGCGATCGAGACCAAGATCTTGCTGTTGGTGGTCGGCGTGTACGTGGGCTTGCTGTCGCACCACATGTCCGTGCTCGGGCAATCGGCGGCCATCTTGAGCCTTCGGCCCATCTTGAACTTCCCGTTCGCGCCACCCGCGAGCACCGTCGGCACGTTGCGCGTGCTGTGCAAGGCGGGATTGCCCATGTCACTGGTCACGTAGATGATCGTGCTGTCCAAGATCCCGAGCTGATCGAGCTTTTGCATCAGCCGCGCGACCTTGCTGTAACAATACTTGTTGAACTTGGCGAGCGGCAGCCAGCTAGCAGCATCACCGGTCTGGGTGATGTTGTTGTTGCCCACGGTGGAAGCGTTGTAGGTGTGCGCGACCGATCCGTGATTGTCCGCCGGTAGCGAGAGCGGATTGCCGTTGTACGACAGATCATTCATGAACAACGTGCCGAAGCGGGTCACGTCACAGGCCAAGGCCTGCGCCAGCATGTCGATGTGCGCGTCGGTGATGGCGTCGAAGTACGGCTCGCCGCCGTTGTACTGCTTGAGCTTCGGGAACTTGCTGGCGTCCGGAGCGCTCGGCACGACGCATTTCACGCCGCCGCTGGTCATGCCTCCCCCGAGCTGCTTTTCCAGGTCGGTCAGCGCGCTCAGGTGCTGGTCGAGCTTTTGCTGCTCGGCCGCAGCCAAGCCGGTGCGCAGGCGATTGACGTCCCAGCGCACATAATCGACCACGCTTTGTCCGAGCTTTCGCTTGCGATCCGCGGCTGCCATATCGGCGGGGTTGGAGCTGACCGCCACGCCGTCGAACAGCAGGTGGAAGGCCGCGACCGGGTCGATGATCTTGGGCAAGGGCGCGCCGCCGTCGCCGTAGGACAGGGTGAGCCCCGGATCGGTCGCGTCGTTGCCGACTCCCAGGTTCACGCTGGTCACGCGCGTGCTGCTGCCTAGGCCCTTGGTCACCGCCAGGTACTGATCGAGCGAGGAGTTGGAGGGCCGCCGCAGGCTGCCGTCGATCGTGCTGCCAGTCAGGATGGTACCCGCCGAGTCGTGGCCGTTGGCGTTCGACAGGTGGTCGATGCCCTCCAGCACGAGCAGCTTGTCTTTGAAGCTCTTGCCGTAGGTGGCGGCGTCATCGAAGGGCTGCAGCGAGCAGTTGGCGTAGCTGAAGTCGAAGTTCGTCTCGGTGTCCGCGCCCTTCATCGCCCAGAACTCAGCGGACAGGCCGTGCGGGTGATAGATGGTGATGAACTTGAGCGGCAGCGTCTCGCCCGCGGCTTGGGCGACCGAATTCTCCAGCAGCCTGGAAAAGGGCAGAGCGGCCATGCCGGCGCCCATGGCGCGCAAGAAGTTGCGGCGTGTCGGACTGAGTCGTTTCATTGCGCTCTCCGGAGCGTGAAGTTGGGGCTGGTGATGACGGCGCGCATGGCTTCGAGAATGTTGCCCTCCGCGGCCGAGGCGGGAGTGGGGTGAGCTGAGTCGGGTGCGGGCGCGGGTACCGTTTTCCAGTAGTCGAGGTAAGCGGTCTCGGCGGCCTTCACGTCATCCGCGCTGCGACCCGTGGAAGCGCGGAACACGTTTCGCGCAAAGCATTCGCGCACCGCGGCGCTGCCCGCGAGCGCAGTCGCGAGTTGATTCGAGTCCGCGTAGTCACCGTCGAAATCCAAGTGCAGCTCGAGGGTGGTGTGGCTGTCGACGGCCTTGCCGTTGTCCGTCGTTTGGAGCTGGCCCATGCCGTCGAATTGCTCGAACGGAAAACCAAGCGCGTCGATCCCCTTGTGACAGGCGGCACACGCCGGATCTGCGGTGTGCACATCCAAGCGCTCACGCGTGGTCTTCGTGGGGTCGGGTTGCAAGGGCGGTACCGTGAGCATCAGTGAGGCAGGCGATGGGATGAAGACGCAGGCCAGACGACGCTCGACAGTGACGCCGCGCAGCACGGGTGCGGTTTCGCTGGCGTGCGCGTAGACGGACAGGAACGCGCCCTGGTTCAAGATCCCGCGTCGTTCCGGCAGCGTGATCTCGTCGTCCGTCGCTTTCGTGCCGTTGTACAGCGTGATCAAGTCCGAGCTCTGCGTGACGGTCCAATTGGCCCCGAGCAGCTCTCCGACGGTGCCGCTCTTGCGCTCCAGCAGCCGTTGCAGGAACGCGCCCGTCTCGGCGGCCATGGCCGGCTTCACCGTCGCGAATTTGGGATAAGCCGTGGTGTCCTTCGCGGTATCGGCCAAGCGATCGATGCCGAGCCACTCCTGAACCACGCGCAACACGCGAGCACGCGAGTCCGCGCTGGAAACCAAGCGAGCGAAGGCAGCACTGCGCTGTTCGGCGGTTGCCAATTGCCCGCTTTCCGCGGCGGAAATCAGCTCTGCATCCGGTGGGCCCGCGGTGACCATGTAGGAAATCGCGCTGGCGGTCTCGTAGGGGGTGAGGCTGACCTGGGCGCCAGGCGCGTTGTTGCCGGTTTCAGTCAGGTACAGAAAGCCTGCCGATTGCAGCACGCCCGTCGCGACCAGCTCGATGCCGTCGGCGTAGGTCGCGCCGTCGGCTCCGACGTGAAACAACTCGACCAGCTTTGCCACTTCGTCGTCGCCGATCGGCCTGCGAAAGGCGTGGCTGGCGAACGATTGAATGAAGGTCTTGGCGCAGGCTTCGCCGCCCGCGGCCTGGTCGGCGCAGGGGGCGAGCGTATCGAGCTTGCTGCGCACTTCCGCTCCAAGCTTGCTGGCCGCGCTGCCGATTTGCTTCACGAGCAGGGAGTCGACGCGCTGCGCGTCGTTCAGCGTGTAGCCGCTCTGACGGGTGTCCGGAGCGAAGTCGGCCGTGACCGGATCACTGTTGCCGACCAGCACGCGCGCCGAGCTCTCGTACTCGGCGTTGGAGAGTCGGCGAATGCGTGCGGGCAACAGCGGCGACGAGACGTCGCCCGAGCCCGCGCTGCCCAGCGGGCCCGCACCTGCGGTCGGAGCGGGGCCTGAACCGGCAGTCGAGCTCGAGCCGGCAGTGCCGCTGGGCCTGTCGCGCACTCCCTCGGTGAGGCCGCCATCCACGCAGCCGGTCATCCCGGCCAGCAGGGGCACGGTCATCAGGAAAAGTTTGCGCCGAAGCGGCCTGAGCATGCCTCGATATTTGGCGGAAGGAACGCACACTTGCAACGCATACCAGTGCCGTTGCACGAAGCGTTCGCTACTGGAATCGAGTCCGTCTCGAAAGGGAACGGCAAGCACTTTTACTTGAGAATTTGGCTCGAATATCGCTGTGTGCGTGCCCAAGCGCCAGTTCGCCCTCATCGGTGCCGCGCACCTACGCGTGCCTACCTGGAGGGTGAGCGCGCGCGCCGGCGACGCAGCAGCGCGCCGAGCGCGAGCAGCGCCGCGAGCCCGACGCGCGGCGTACGGTCGCGTGCAGGCAGCGAGCAACTGCAGCCTTCGCTCGACGCGGGCGTCGTGCTGCTCTCGCCGGCTGGTGCATTCTCCGAGAGCCCAGCGCCGGCAGCGCTCCCTCCGGCGCCGCTCGCCGCCGTCGACGGCGAGCCCGCGCTGCTGATTGGGCTGCCGGCAGCAGCGACGGCTGGTGCGCCTGCGCTCCCTCCTGTACCGACCCCAGCGCTCGCGTTGCCTGCGTCACCCGAGGCTCTCGCTCCCGCGCTGCTCGCGCCCGCGCCACTCGCTGCGTTGCCCGCGCCACCGCCGTGACTCTGGCCGCCGCTGCCGCTCGCGCCGCCGGTGCCTGCGAGCGAGTCGTCTTCACGCAGCACGGTGCCGTGTCGAACCACGCCGGACAAGCCGCCGGGCATCACGGACGTGCTCGACCAGGTGTTCAGATCCATGCTCGTCGCTTGCAGAAAACCGCAGTTTCCGTAGCAGTCCAGCAATAGCCGCCATTGGCCGCTGTCGAGCTGAAACAGCGCCGGCCCCTCTTTGCCCGAGCCCCAACCCGCCCAGTCACCTTTGCCCGTGAACGTCCACGGGCCGGTCAGCGCAGAAGCGGTCGCGTGCTCGATGAACTTGCTGGTCTCGTTCTTGGTGAACGCGTGATAGAGGGCGCCGATCTTGACCACGAAGGTATCGATGTAATTCGGTCCGATCCCGAGCGCCGTCGGTGCGTCCCACTTGCCGAGCGTGTCGTCGCTCGCGGTATACAGATAGGATTTGAACTGAGTGCTGCTGGTATCGATGCTCACGATCAGGTGAATGCTGCCGTCCGTGTCCTTGAACCACTCCGGCGCCCAGGTGTCCTTCACGCCGCTCACTTGCGCCGGCACCTCCGTGCGAAAGGTCCAGGTCTTGAGGTCAGGACTGGAGGCGATGGCGAAGCTGGCCGAAGTGGTCGTCCACGATTTGAGCGTGTACGCGATGTAGTACTGCCCATCGGTGTGCTTCATGATGCTCGGATCGCGCAGCACCCCGGTCGGGCCGGCGTAGCTGGTGTTGGCGAGCAACGTGAAATCGAGGCCGTTTTTGGAGCTGTACAGCGAGAGCTTTTCTTTGCTCGCATCGTCGCCTCCAAAGGTCGCGAACACGTAGCGCGTGGCCGCGCGGGCAGCGCTGCTGCTGGTCAACGAGCTGAGCGCGAGCATGAGCGCAAGAAGAGTGGAGCCGTGCTTCATCGAATGGGCAAAGTATAGGCTTGCTTCCGACGCTGCGCGCAGGTTCCGTGCGTGACTCTACTGATCGCAGCTGATGAGGGCAGCTGAACAACCCCACGCTGCTTTGGAGCCGAGATTTTTCCCGTTGAGCTAGATTTGAACGCGCTCTCGCGCGACCCGTGCTCGAGATGAGCTCGAGAGCTTGCGGCTCACGACGAGCTGCCCGTCGCCATGCGCGTGGGTGAAGGCGCTGAATGCTGCCGTGTTCGCGTGCCAGGTGTACGACGAGTCGCTGCGCGAGGACGACGGCTGCGCGCTACGTTCGTGTTCGTGTTTGTTGGGGCGAGCGGGCGCGCAAGCACGTGCTTGCGTCGCCTAGCGTCCGTCTCGCGAGAACGAGCCCGCCAGCACTCCTGACCACGCTGGGCTGCTGGCGAGCCTTGTATTTGACCGAGCTGCTCAATCGGTCGAGATCGCAGCGATCAGTCTCGGTCGAAGCGCTGGTTCTTGACCGTGGGGTGCAGAATGCGATTGGCTTCGGTTCGCAGGCGCTCGAGGGCCTTAGCTGGAAATTCCACGGATTCACCGGAGCGCTTGACGGCCGCGGTGAGGCTTTCTTCCCAGGTGTTGTCCCCGCTATCGAAGGCCGCGTCGGGAACCGACAGGCTCCAATTCGCCGCGCCGCGCTTGCGGAGGTTGAGGCTCGTGCCCACGGCGCCGCGGACGCGGTCTTTTGAAGGGGCTTTGACGATCAGGTAGTTGTCGGGGTTGCTCATTTGGGGACGCGACGTGTAGCACGGTAAGCCGAGCTGCGCTTGAGCCTCTTTCTTCCTTCCGGCTTCCGGCTAGTAGTCGACCAGGGAGCTCACGCACTCGAATTTGACGGGTCGTCCGGTGAGTTGCAGTTGCCGCCGAGGGGCCTTCGCCCCAGCGCGAGTGCGCAAACGTGGGGATGCTCCCCCTAGCTAGTGTGGTCAGTTCGCGAGAACGCGCGCTTTCGCCACTGGAACGAGAAGTGCTTACGTCCGGCGCATGAGTCGAAAGTTGCTTGTCGGCAGCGTGCTACTCGGAGCCGGTATCCTCGTCGCCGTGTTTGGCTGGGGCCGGCCCAAGTCCTCCGTGTACGCGCGCTCGGTGTCCGCCTTTCTCGCGCACCCCAGCTTCGACGAACCCGTGCGCGTCCAAGGTTCGCTCGTTCCCGGCTCGCTGGTTCGTGGAAGCGAGCCGTGTGAATACCGTTTTAGCCTCGTCGATGGCTGGTCCGCGTCGACGGACGCCGTCGCGATCGCCGAGCAACCTCAGCTCCCGGTCCGATACCTTGGCTGCGTCGTTCCAGACACCTTTCGAGACGCGCCAGGTTTCGAGATGGCGCCGGTGACAGTCGAGGGCAAGCTGTGCGAAAGCTGTCACCGCTTCGAAGCGTCGCAGATCTACGCCAAAATGCCTCGCAAGTATGAAATGAAGGAGATGCGTCGCGCGACCGACGCGTCAACGGCCCCGATCGGCCTCTGACCGGGCCACTCAGCGAAACGGCATGGCCGCGCTCGCGGCTCATCTCACTCACACGGGCCAGGTTCGCCGGCCGTCGAAAACAGGGCGAACATCGAACCCGGGGAGCGCCGTTCGGCGAAGAACACCTCGAGCGAGAACGTTTGCCCCTCTTGCCAGCCGTATTCGTTAGCCAACCGGTTCACCCAGATGTTTTCCGGGCCCATCCGATGCACCCCTCCCATATCGACCTCCAAGCGATCCGCGACGAATACCCACATGTCGTCGTCGGTCGAAAACGAGAACTCCATATTTTGGCGGTAGGTGAACGTGGTGTGGAGCTCGAGCGTGAAGTGATAGTTGTGCGCGAAGCCTTCATTTCCGAACAACTGGTTGTCGATCGGGAAGAAGTCGACATCGACGAACACGTTGTTGCCGATGTGGTCACCTCCCACTTTCAACGGCAAATCATAGCTGATGCTCTGATTGACACCTGGCGTGTCGTGGAACCAAGTATCGAAGCTTGCTTTACCCGAAGGCGTGGTCGGCGTGGAAGGCATGCCCGCATACACGGGCTTTCGATCTGCACCAAGGTTCGGCTCCACCATCCCGAGGTCGATCACGTTCCCGCTGACCGGCAACTCGAAGTCAGGCTGTGTCTTGTGAAAATCCCGAATGGTGGTGTGCAGCACCAAGCCCTTCGGCTGCGGCGCATCGCAAGCGCCCCACGCCCCAGCCTCACACTTCTCATGACCCATGCCACAAGTGCTGCTGCAATCGCGCTGCGCCACGACAATCACGCATTCCCCCAGCTTGCCATCGGTACATGTCTGCACGCCGACGCCGCACACGCCCGAACAGGGCACGTTCAGAACCTGACAACTGCCCCAGAAGCCTGCCGCGCAAGTCTCCACGCCCGTCCCGCACGCATCGTGACAAGCACGCGTTTCGCCGGTCTCCTCACAGGCCTCCTCGACTGCCTGCGTTTGCTCGAGCGACGTGCGCGCACCGCAGTCCGGCAAGATCGCCAACACGAGCAGACAAACCACCACACTTGAAGGACGTACGACCCGCGACACGACTAGCAGTGTAGCAGCAAACGGGCTGTCTGCCTCACCTTGGCGCCGCGTGGCAGACACTTCACGCGCTGCAGCTGGTTCGAGCGCCGCGCCACCGCCGCAGCTGGGCACGTCACTTCACTCACGAGTACCCGACCTGGTCCCCGCCCTTCGGCGGGGAGCGGCAGGTCTCGGCCCGCTTGAAACGCAGCATCCGTCTCGCTGGAGGGCTGCGCGTTTACCTGCAACGGCCCTGGTTCTCGTCGGGAGCGGGTAGCTGCCGATAATCACCCTCAGGAGTGATGGCAGTGCCGCGCTCGAACCTCCGCTCGTGACACGCTCGAGAGCTCGAGCACATCTCCGCCAAGTACAAAACCGGAGGCGAGCCTCGGCGCGAGCCCAACAGCAACGCCTCGCAGCTCTTCCGCCCGCCGGAACACGACGCCGAAGGCTGGGTAGCAGCTGGCCGCGATCGTTGACCATCCAATCAAAATCAAATGCTGGGTCTGCCGGGGACGGGCCGTTTCGTGGCTCCTGCGCATTTTTTCGCCACGCGGCCTTGCGCTCCTGCCCCAAACGCGGCGATTGTTTGTGGAGCAAAGCGGGAAACCATGAGCGAGCCGTCCCCGACTGACATCACCATTACTTTTGCGGCATTGTCGGATGTGGGCTTGACTCGCGCCGTCAACGAAGATGCCTTTCAGCTGACTGATTTGTCGACGGGCAGCAGTTTCGACACCAGCCCCTCGAAGGGTCAGTTCAAGCTGGGGCCGAGCGGTGCCTTGCTCACGCTATCCGATGGCATGGGCGGGCACGCCGCTGGGGAGGTTGCTAGCTCGACGGTGATCGCGTCGGTTCGGGCCACTCTTCAAACGGGCGGCAGCTCGCCTCCGGAGCAGCGGCTCGAGGCCGCCGTGCGTCGTGCCAACGCGGACGTGATCGAGGCGGCGCAGAGCCACGGCCGTCATGGCATGGGCGCCACGTTGACGGCCGTGTTGGTCGACCAGCGCACCGCGTACGTGGCAGAGGTGGGAGACTCGCGAGCGTATTTGCTGCGCGCTGGGCAGCTGAAGCAACTCACTCGCGACCAAAGTTTGGTACAGATGCTGGTCGATCAAGGCTTGATGCATCCGGACGAAGCGGAGCACTCGCCGCGCAAGAATATCTTGCTCCAGGCCATGGGCAGCGTGGAAGAGGTGCATGCTGCGATTGGCCAAGTCGAGCTGCGCAAGGGGGACAGGCTCTTGGTCTGTTCGGATGGCATCTCGAACGCGGTCACGTTCGAGGAGCTGCTCGATATCCTCACCACGCATGCCCCTTGGCCGGCGTGCGCGCAGCTCGTTCAGTTGTCCAACGAGCGCGGGGGTGAGGACAATTTGACCGCGGTCGTCGCGCAGTTCGATGGGCCTGGCTTGCCGCCCCCCTCGGAGAGCGAGACCGTGACCGGCACATTCTCCGTGATCAAAGACTTCGGTGCGCCGCTCACGGCAGCCGACGCCGCCGCTGCCGCGTCTTAACCGTTGTAGATCGCGGCTGCGATCGTAGACTCCGCCGCAATGACGGTTACGAGCGTGCCGCTTTTGAGTCGCATCTGGCTTGCTTGGCTGACGAGCTTTCGCATCCTGTTCGACGGTCGCTTTGCGGCCGAGGTCGCGCGGCTGGGTGATGGGCAGGAGCAACCGGAGTCGCTGAGGCCGGCCGCGGCGCCCGTCGAAGCGCGCGAAACGCCCCGCACGGAAGCCACGCAGGCCTCGGCGAACGCGGCGCTGCAGCTGCTGTCGCTCTTGCAACGCGAGGGGCGTTTCGTCGACTTCGTGCAGCAGGAGCTTTCGACCTTCAGCGACGCGGACATTGGCGCGGCAGCGCGTGTGGTCCACGAGGGCTGCCGCCGCGCCATTCGCGCGCATGCGCGAGTCGTCAGCGTGCGCAACGAAACGGAGGGTGCTTCGCTCACGCTCGAGCGAGCGAGTGAGGACGTGAAGCTGGTCGGCAACGTCGCAGGCGTTGCACCGTTTCGAGGGGTGCTTCGCCACCGAGGTTGGCGGATCGAAGAGCTGACGCTGCCCACGGTCGTCGGTGCGCACGACCCCACGCTCGTGGCCCCCGCCGAGCTGGAGTTGTCATGAGCGCCAAATTCGTAGTCGGGATCGATCTCGGAACGACCCATTCGGCCTTGGCGATCGCGGACCTGGGCGACGCTGACGCGCGCGTCAGCGTGCTTCAGGTGGAACAGTTGGTGTCCGCGGGTGAGTTGGCCAAGCGTGCGCTTTTGCCCAGCTTTTTGTACTTCGCCCACGAAAGCGAAGCGCCCCTTTCGTTACCCTGGGACGGCCAGCGGCGCTTCTGTGTGGGTGAGCTCGCGCGCTCGCGCGGGGCGGAAGCGCCGCAGCGCGTGATCGCCAGCGCCAAGAGCTGGCTTTCGTACGGCGGCATCGACCGCCGCGCCGGCAACTTGCCACTCGGGGCACCGGACGAGATCGAGAAGATCTCACCGGTCGAGGCCTCGTTTCGCTACCTCGACCATTTGAACGAAGCGTTTCGCGCGGCGCGCCCTGCCGACGGCGACCTCGCCGAACAAGAAGTGGTGCTCACCGTGCCCGCTTCTTTCGACGCGGGCGCACGCGACCTGACCGTGGAAGCAGCGCTCGCTGCGGGCTTCGAACAGGTCACGCTGCTGGAAGAACCGCAGGCCGCGCTGTACGCGTGGATCGAACAGAACGGCGAGGCTTGGCGTTCGCACTTGCAAGCCGGTGATCGCGTGCTGGTGATCGACATCGGCGGAGGCACCACGGATTTTTCGTTGATCGACGCGGTCGAGCAAGACGGCTCGCTCGGTCTTGCGCGCGTGGCGGTCGGCGATCACATCCTGCTCGGGGGCGACAACATGGATCTGGCGCTGGCTCACGTCGTGGGCCAAGAGCTTTTGGAGCAAGGCAAGGAGCTGGATCGCTTCCAGCTCGGTGCGCTTTCACACGCCTGCCGCGGCGCCAAGGAAAAGCTGCTCTCGGACGCGACGCTCGAGCAGGTGGCGGTGGTCTTGCCCAGCCGCGGCTCGCAACTGTTGGGCGGTACGATTCGCGGCGAGCTGCGGCGCGAGCAAGTCGAGCGCTACTTGCTCGATGGTTTTTTCCCGGTCGTCGCCGCTACGGAGCTGCCCAAGGCTCGTGCCCGGGCCGGGCTCACGCAAGTCGGGCTGCCGTACGCCAGCGACGCCGCCATTACTCGGCACCTGGCGGCCTTCCTGGCGCGTCACGCGTTCGCCGATGCCGCCGAAAGCAAGACCGATGCGCGTCCGCCCACGGCGATTCTGTTCAACGGGGGCGTGCTGAAAGCCGAGATCTTGCGCGCGCGCGTGATCGAGACGCTGAACGGTTGGCTCGAGCAGCGCGGCTCTGCCAAGGCTCGCGTCTTGCCGGGTGAAGATCTGGATCTGGCGGTGGCGCGCGGTGCCGCCTACTACGGCCTCGTGCGCCATGGCCGTGGCCTCCGTATTCGCGGTGGCACCGCGCGCGCCTACTACGTTGGCATCGAGAGCCCGATGCCGGCCTTGCCCGGGCTCGAGCCGCCGGTGTTCGCGCTATGTGTGGCGCCCTTCGGTATGGAGGAGGGCACGCACGCGGCTTTGCCGCCGCAAGAGCTGTTCGTCGTGGTCGGTGAGCCCGTCACGTTCCGCTTTTTCGGCTCGAGCACGCGTCGCACGGATGCCGCGGGCAGCGTGCTCGAGCGTTGGCGTGCCGGCGAGCTGGAAGAATTGCCGCCCATCGAGCTGGTTTTGCCGCCTGCAGGGCGGGCCGCGGGGGACGTCGTAGCCGTGCATTTGCAGGCGTCCGTGACCGCGATCGGCACCTTGAAGCTCGAAGCGATCGCGCAAGCACCCATCGTCCCAGACGAACGCTGGCAGATCGAGCTCAGCGTGCGGGGCGGTGCGAGCGGCAGCGCATGACCTATCACGTGGGGATCGATCTCGGCACGACGCACACCGTCGTGGCCTATGCCGCTCGCGACGCGGTCGATGCCAATGGCGTGCCGTCTGCAGCGGCGGTGTTGGCCTTGCCGCAGTTGGTCAGCCCGAGCGAGACCGAAGCGCTGCGCTTGCTGCCGTCGTTTTTGTACGCGCCCACTGCCAGCGAACGAACGGCTGATCCTTGGCAAGAGTTACCCTGGGTCGTCGGGCAGTACGCCAGGCAGCGTGGTCAAGAGGTCAGTGAGCGGCTCGTTTCGTCGAGCAAGAGCTGGCTCAGTCACGCCGCTGTCGCGCGCCGCGACGCCATCCTGCCTTGGGCGGCGGACGCCGCAGAAGTACCGAAAATTTCGCCGGTCGAAGCGAGCCGGCGCCTGCTTCTGCACGTACGCCGGAGCTGGGAGGAAGCCTTCCCGGAACGGCCATTGCCCGAGCAGAGCGTGGTGCTCACCGTTCCCGCTTCGTTCGACGAGGTGGCGCGCGAGCTCACGGTCGAGGCCGCGGAGCTGGCCGGAATGCCTGTGCGTTTGCTGGAAGAGCCGCAGGCGGCCTTCTACGATCTGATCGCGGGCGAACGTCGAGGCACGGTGGAAGCCTTGCTCGCGGCGGGGCAGAGCAGCGCGCGCGTGCTGGTGTGCGACGTGGGCGGCGGGACCACCGATCTGACGCTGATCGAGGTGCGGCGTTCCAGCGCGGGCGAGCTCGAGCTCGAACGCATCGCCGTCGGTCGACATCTGCTGCTGGGCGGTGACAACATCGATCTCGCGCTGGCCCAGCTGTGTGAGCAAAAGTTGCTGAACGGCGAGCGCCTCGACGCTTTGCGCTTCAGTCGGCTATTGCTCGCGTGCCGAGTGGCCAAAGAGGCCTTGCTCGGTCGCGAGGCGCCCGAATCAGCGCCGATTCGGCTGGCGTCGCTGGGCTCGTCGTTGGTGGGCGGCACATTGGCCACCGAGCTTTTGCGCGGTGAGGTCGAGACGCTGGTGTTCGACGGCTTCTTGCCACTGGTCGCGCGCGGCGAGGCGTTGCCCAAGGCGCGCGCTGGGCTGCTCGCGTTCGGTTTGCCGTACGAGCGCGATCCAGCGATTTCTCGGCATATCGTGCAATTTCTGGAGCGGCACGCGAGCCTCGGCGTGGACGCACTGCTGCTCAATGGCGGCTTGTTTCACGCCCAGCGCGCGGCCGAGCGCGTGCGAGACTTGGTCTCGGGCTTCGGCCAGCGCAAGGTCACGCTCTTGCCCTATCCGGAGCCGGATCTGTCCGTTGCGCGCGGCGCGGTCGCTTACAGTCGATCACTCACCGGACAAGGCTTGCGCATTGGCGGCGGCACGCCGCGCGGGTTTTACGTGGCCGTCGATGAACGCGCGGCACGCCGCGCGCTGTGTGTCGTGCCCAAGGGGGCACGCGAGGGAGAGCGCCACGTGGCGAGCACGGGCGGGCTTTGGCTGCGCGTGGGCCAACCGGTGCAGCTCGAGCTGTACACCTCCGATGCCGCGACCGCGCATCGGCCCGGCGACGTCGTCTCTCTCGATGACGACTTCGCGCCGTTGCCGCCCGTCACGACCTTGTTCAGCGCCGCGGACGGCGAGGGCGATCTGGAGGTCGCGCTGGAAGGTGAGCTGAGCGCCGCCGGCACGATCGAGCTTTCGTCGGTCGAGCTCAACCCGAGCGAGGGCAGCGCGCCGCGGCGTTTTCGGCTGGCTTTCGAGCTTCGCGGCAGCGATTCGCTGGCCCAAAAATCAACGCCGCCGAGCGCCTCACGCCCGCCGCCGGCGCGCTTGCCCGAGGCGCTCGAGGCCATTCGCCGGGTCTTCGGCGAGGGGCGTGCCGACGTGAAGGCGCGCGAGAGCAAAGACTTGCCGCGTGAGCTCGAGCGCTTACTGGGCGAGCGCCGCGCTTGGACGCTCGAGTCCAATCGCAGTTTGTTCGACGCGCTGGCCGAAGGTCGCGCTGCGCGTCGACGTTCGGAGGATCACGAACGTGTGTTTTGGATGCTCGCCGGCTATTGTTTACGGCCGGGCTTCGGCGCGCCACTCGATGACCAGCGGATCGCCCAGTTGGTGCCGCTGTTCGAAGCGGGTATCGCGGGCGCCGCCAACGCGCGCAGCTGGCAGCAGTTCTGGATCGCCTGGCGCCGGGTCGTGGCCGGTTTGCGTGAAGACACGCAGCTGCGAGTGCTCGGCTTGCTGGAGCCATTTTTGGCTCCGAACGAGCTCAAGCTGAAGCGCAGCAAGAGCCTGAAGGCCGCGGACTATAGCCATGAGCTGCTCGAGCTCGTGGCGTCTTTGGAGCGCGTTCCGGCGGCACGCCGCGTGGCGCTCGGCGAGTGGCTGATCGAGCGCACCTACCGCGATCGCGATCCCCGCCTGTGGAGCGCGCTCGGCCGGGTCGGCGCGCGCGTCCCGGGCTACGCCAGCGCGCACCACGTCGTGCCCGCGCGCCACGCCGAAAGCTGGCTCGACCACCTGCTCCGCGAGCGCTGGCACGAAGTACCGAGCGCCGCCGCCAGCGCGGCGCAGCTCGCCCGAAAAACCGACGACCGCGCGCGCGACATCGCAGATGCGCTGCGCGAAGAAGTGATTCGACGTCTCACGGCCATCAGTGCCGACCAGGATTTGATCACGTCCGTGCGCGAGTGTGTGCCGCTGGCCTCGGCCGAACGCGCCGCCTGGTTCGGCGAAGAATTGCCGGTTGGGCTGCGGCTTTCGCCATGAAACTCGAGGGCTCGAGCGTCGCGGGCGTCGAAACCTGCATTGAAGTGCCCGAGCTCCGGCTGGTTCTCGATATGGGGCGTTGTACGCGCGGCGCGATTCACCAGCCCTTGGTACTGCTGAGCCACGGTCATCTGGATCACATGGGAGCGGTGGCGCAGCACGCCGCGCGCCGCGCGATGATGCACATGGGCGAGAGCACGTACGTCGTGCCAAAAGCGGTGGCGAAAGACGTCGAGGAACTGTTCAACGCGGCCGGTCGCCTCGACGGCCAAACGATCCCGCGGCGCGTCGTGCCACTCGAGCCGGGTGAAGCGTTCCCAATCAGCAAGCAGCGCTGGGTTCGGCCGTTCGAGACGTACCACCGGGTGCCGAGCCAGGGCTACACCGTCTGGGAACGCAGACATCACTTGCGGTCGGAGTTTCACGGCCTACCCGGAGCCCGGCTGGGAGAGCTGCGCAAGAGTGGTGTGAGCGTCGATGAAACGCAAGATATCGCGCTGCTCTCGTTCACGGGCGATACACGGATCGAGGTGCTCGAGCGCACTCCGGAGCTGCAGCAGACCGAAACACTGATCATGGAGACCACGTTCCTCGACGATCGCGTAGACGTCGCGGGCGCGCGAAGCACCGGCCACATTCACCTCGATGAAGTGCTGGAACGCGCCGAGCTTTTGCCCCGACACGAGGTGGTGATGAGCCATTTTTCCGCCCGTTACGGCGACGAAGAGGTAAAGCGCATCGTTTCGCAACGCTTGCCCGATCAGCTGCGCGGCATGGTGAAGTTGTTCGGCGTTGGTCCCACGTGAACGTCGTAGGTTAGGGCATGACGCCGCAAACTGACCTGCAGCTCGATGAACGGATTCGGCGCGCCACCGGTGCGACCCGCGTCGAGTCGAGCGAACGCCTGCAATCGTTGTGGGGCAACTATGGCGAGCTCCGTCGCGTGCAGCTCGTCGGTGCGCGCGTGGCGAGCGCGATCGTGAAGAGCGTCAGGCCGCCCAGCGAGCGACAGTTGGCTCGTGATCCTGTGCAGCTGCGCTCGCATCGCCGCAAGCTGCGCTCGTACGCGGTGGAGCTCGCGTTCTACCAAGGCTTCGCGCAAAATTGCGACGCAACCTGCCGCGCGCCGGCATTCATTCACGGCGAAGCTTACGATGGTGGCTTCTTGTTCGTGCTCGAGGATTTGGACCAAGCCGGCTTCCCCGCACGCAGAACGCACTGCGCGCCGCACGAGATCGCCGCTTGCCTGGGCTGGCTGGCAGCGTTTCATGCGCGCTTTCTCGGGGTCGTGCCCGATGGGCTGTGGAAGGTCGGGACGTACTGGCAACTGGCCACGCGTCCCGACGAGCTCGCTCGACTCAGTGCGGGGCCGTTGCGGCGCGCGGCTGCTGCCATCGATCAGCGCCTCAACGCTGCCCGCTTTCGCAGCCTGGTTCACGGCGATGCCAAGCTCGAGAACTTCTGCTTCTCGCGTTCCGGGCCGGACGTGGCGGCGGTCGATTTTCAGTACGTCGGCGGCGGCGTGGGCGTGAAAGACGTGGCTTATTTCTTGAGCAGCTGCTTGTCCGCGGGCGAGTGTGAGGCTCGGATCCCCGGCTACCTCGAGCTCTATTTCGGCGCCTTGCGCGTGGCGCTCGACGCGCGCGGGGACGTGCCCGTCAGCGAGGTAACCGCACTGGAGCGCGAATGGCGTGAGCTTTTTCCGTGGGCCTGGTCCGACTTCTATCGTTTTCTCTCCGGCTGGGCGAAGGGCTTCGCCGGCGATGCGTACAGCGAAAAGCAGCTAGAGCTCGTGCTGTGCTCGCTTCGTTGAGCAATCGCTGGCGCTCGCAGCCGTCGGGTGTCGCGAAGCGCGCACGCACGCACACACGCATGCGCGCACGAGCGCTCACATGTCGTTCCGATTTGCTGGGCGGCGAGCGCTTGCAGCTCGACGCCAACCCGTTACAGTCTTTGGCGTGGAAATGCGTTCTGTGATGACCGGTGCGCTGTGCGCACTGCTGGGCACCGTCGCTTGCGGCGAGAAGAGTGACGGCGCGGGCGGCAGCCACGCGGGCAGCGCGGGCAGCGCAACCTGCGCAGGCGATTGCGCGTCGAGTGGCTCGACTGGGCTTCCGGGTGGCGAGTCTGGAGCCAGCGCTACCGGCGCGCCGGCGATTGGCGGCGCGTCGGCGACCGGCGAGAAGGGCAGCGTGTATGGGCCCGGCTACTTCCGCTTCGGCGATAACCCCGGCTTTTATGGCTCGGGCATCGATCGTCGCGAGAGCTCGCAGCTGTCGGTCGCGGCGGGCGCCTCGAGTCTGCGCACGACCCTGCCCGAGTACTACTTGCAGAAGTGGGGCGACGCGATCGAAGTCGACGATTACGCGTCGTACGGGCCGCTCGGGCTCGGCCACCACGTTTGCTTCTTGATTGGACCCAGTCACGAGCATTCGAACGCGCCGGCCGACGCGCAAGACTACGAGCTTGCGCACTACTCGCCAAAGAACCTGTACGAGCCGATTTTCGCTGCGGACGGCAGCGTGAACCCGAGCAACTATTGGGCGGCCTACGTGGCGCGCGTGGCCAAAACCTACGGTCAGTACTTGGACGTGTACGAGGTTTGGAACGAGCCCGACCAGGTCGGCGGCAATTGGCAAGCAACCCTTGCCTGGGAGTCGAGCGCGCCCAACGCCAAAGATCTGATCTGGTGGAACGACTCGATTTTTTCTTACATCCGCATGTTGCGCATCACGCATGAGGTCGTGCACCAATTCGACGCGGATGCCTCGGTGACCGTGGGCGGCATTGGCTATGGCAGCTTCCTGAGCGCGTTGTTGCGCTACACGGACGAGCCCAAAGCCGGCGCAGTCACCGCCGACTATCCCGAGACGGCCGCGAAATACCTCGATATTTTGAGCTATCACTACTATCCCGTGTTCGGTGGGGGCAGCTCGGATGCCGGAGCTTTGGGCTTGCTTTCGGCGCGCGACGACTACCGCGCACGGCTGCAAGCCGCGGGCGCTGGTGAGCGGCAATTCGTCGTCACCGAAACCGGGGCCCCACGCTACGCGGTGGGTGGCATGGTGGGCGGAGCTGAGTACGCCGCGGATTACTTGGTGAAGGTGATGGTGCTCGGGCATTTCGAGGGCCTGCTCGGCATCGACTGGTTTGCGCAAGGCGATGGCGCGGCAATCGGTGCCTCCACCGATTCATTCGCGTACATGGGCTTGTATTTCGACTACTCCAAGGCGACGCAGGTGAGCGATGTCAAGCTCAGCCCGCAGGGGCAGGCCTACGCCTGGCTGAAGGGCTGGCTGCCGAACACCACGGCAGACGCCGACGCGCTGGCCAAGCTCGCACTACCCGACACGGTGCGCGGCGCGGCCTTCCGCGCGGACGACGGCCGAAAGCTGTACGTGCTCTGGGCGCACACGACCACCGATGAGAGCGCGACCGCGAGCTATGCGCTGCCCGCCTCGGGGACGGCCAGCGTGCACACATTCAGCATCGAGAAAGGCGAAGGCGTCGCCAGTGTCGAGCCAAGCTCCGGCACGATCCCGCTCTCGCTGACCGGCATGCCGACGGCCGTCGAAATCCCCTGAGCGAGCCCGTATGCTACGGCGCGGGTCGAAGCGAGCGCACGGGCGGAGTCGAGCGCACGGGCGGAGTCGAGCACACGGGCGGCGTCGAAAGCTCGGATGAAAGTGAAGCTTCGGGCGCAGGGGCCTGAGGGGCGCTCGACGAATTCAGGACGGTGACATACCTGATGACTTCCACCGTCTTGGGTCTGCTTTTGTGGAACACGATGCCCGCTAGCACGCCGACCAAAGTGAGAAGCGAGACGCCGACCAAGGCCAAAGTGACCAGTGCGACCTTGAGCACCGTCCAAAGCAGACGCGCGGTCATGGCACCCGCTCATGGACTTCACAGATGGTCTTCTCGCCCTCGACGCCCACCACCACGCCACCTCGTCGCGCGCAATCGTCCTTCGCGTTGCGCTCTGCCGCTTGGTCGTAGGCGAGCGTCAAGCAGGTGCCCGCATCGAGCACGGCCTTCAGCATCGTGAGACCCGTTACGAGCGGGATCTTGCCCGCGGTCGCGGCCACCACGATAGACAGCTCACTCGGTGCACATTTCAACAACGCCGCGCCGCTAATCAACGGCGGAGAAGGCGCGCGGAGCTCCGTTTTGGAGACGAAGCTCGAGACCAGCATGGACACCGCCGGGCTGGCCGCTGACGGTGGTGACGGTGGTGGCGGTGTCGGGTCGGGCTCCGCTGCTTCACAGGTCAGCGACTCGAGCTCCGCCTCGAGCTGGACCTCACAGGTGAACGTATTGAGTGAATCCGCGGTGCAACGTACCGAATCGGTCAAGGTGATTCCTCCGGTGGCTTGGCAGAACATCGGAGCGCAGCACGCGCGAGTTGTCGGATTTCAGTGCGCTGGTGCAGAGGCCAGCTCGAGGCTGGGTTTGACGGAGCGCAGCAAGTCCGCGCCTGCACGGGTGACCAAAACGCGCCATGCCTTGCCCGACATCGAACCGCCGCGGCTCACCAGGCCTGCGTGGTCCAAAACCGCCATGGCGTGCCAAAGCGCCATGGCATCGAGCTCGAGGCTCGCGCCCACGTCATTCTGACTCACGGCATCCCCGGTCCGAGCGACGAGCGCCGCGGTCGCGTCGAGCACCAGCCATTCAGTGAACGTGAGCCCGGAGGGTGCAAGGCACGCCTTCACGCGCTGACGCCAGCGCAGCGCCGCCAACCATTGACGCTTCTTCAGCTCGAGCTGCAAGTCAGCAACCGCTCTAACCATCGCCGCGTCCACTGCGCCCATTGCTGCGCTCATCCTGCACCTATCCTTTCGAGCCCTGTTCTCTTGGCTTCGATCCCCAGTCGGTCAGCAGCGAGCCCAGGTTTCCCAAAAAGCTCGCACCACCGCCATTTCCTGAACAGGCTCGCCAAAGCCCGATCCAGAGCCGCGGGGTCAATAGTGACTGCACCGGGGAGACGGGTCAGCGGAGTCCCGCGCGTGAGCACACGCGCGGGCATTGCGAGGCGCGACTACTTGATGATCTTGAACAAGCAGTTCATGCAGTTATCGTTGCCTTCGCATTGTTCACCGAAGGCGGTTTGCACTTTGCCGTCGCCGCAGATGGGAGCGGTCTTGCAAGTCCGGGTACAAACGCCACTCCCGTAGGCGGTGCTGGCCGCAACGTTGCTAGCGCCCTTGTCGCATTGCTCGTTGCCGTTCTTGATGCCGTCGCCGCAGTAGCCGGCAAACTTGCACTCGGGCGTGCAGGTGCCGTAGGTGCCGTCGTTGAGGCCGTTGTCGCACTGTTCGGGCGGCTCGACGGTGGCGTTGCCGCATTTGAGACGGCACTGTTTGTCGCAGCTGCTGCCGGACGTGCCGTTGTTGGCGCCATCGTCGCACTTCTCTGGGGGTTGGAGATTGCCATCGCCGCACAGCATGCTCGGCACGTATGCGCTGCAATCCCCGGTGCAGGAGCCCGGCAAGCCGGTGTTCTTGCCGTCGTCGCACTTTTCCGGGCCGTTGATCACGCCGTCGCCGCATAGACCGCCGGGGAGGCATTGATCCGTGCAGCTGCTCGGGCCGTAGGCGTTACTGACGTTGGACGCCCCGTTGTCGCAACCCTCCGGGGGGTCTTGCACCACGGCGTCGCCGCAGTTGGGCCCGAACTTGCAGAGCGAAGTGCAGCCGCCGTAGTTGCCGTTGTTCTTGAGCTTGCCGTCGTCGCACTGTTCGCCGTCGTCGTGCTTGCCGTTGCCACACTTGAGTTGGCAGCTGCTGTCGCAGTTACTCGTGGCGGTACCGTTGCCGTTCGCGCCGCTGCCCGCGTCGCATTGCTCGCCGTTGGCGGTGTCGGTCACGCCGTTGCCGCACTTTTTCTTGCATGAGGTGTCGCAGCTGCTGAACGGGCTGCCGTTGTTGACGCCGTCGTCGCAGGCCTCGCCGTTGGTCATGGTGCCGTCACCGCAGCGCGCGCCCAACTTGCAGTTGGCTTGGCACTTGCCGTAACCGCCGGTGTTGTTGACCGTGCCGTTGTCACACTCTTCTTGGTTGGCCTTCTGCACCACGGCATCGCCGCAGTAGCTCGGCGTAGCGCAGCCAGGCGCGCACATGCCGCCCGTGGGTACGATGCTGACGTAGGCGTCGATGTTGAGGCCGTTGTCGCAAACTTCCGGCGGAGTTTGCGGCGTCTTGTCACCGCAATACGGGCCGAGCTTGCACTCGGTCGTGCACTTCCCGTACGTGGCGCTGCTCGGGGAGACGTTCAGGTTGCCACGGTCGCATTGCTCGTTACCTGCGGCGAAGCCGTCACCGCAGATCGGCTTGCACTCGCTGGGGGCCGAGTTGAAGCCTGTCAGCGTGAGCTGGAAATTCGACTGGCTGACATGACGCTCGGCGTTGAAGATGGCAATCTCGTAAATGTTGCCGGCAGCCAGGCCGAGGCTGGTGGTGGTGCAGTTGGTGTTCTGGCCATTGTCACCGACCAAGTTCTCGGCGCAGCTCGTGGCGCTGCCATTGGCGTTGAGCGTGAAGTTGCCTTTCACCTTCGAGTGAATGCCGCCAATGTCGAGCGCGAGCTGACCGTTGATGAACACCCACAGATCGTCATCGCCGTAGAAGGACAGCTGCTCGCCGCCCTTGAAGGCGAACCAACTCCGCATTTCGGTCGTGAAGTGGAAATTGTGCGAAGCGGTGGCGCCAGCGCGTGCCGTTTCCGCCACCGGGTTGGTAGCGACCCAGCCCTTGCCGTCGAGAGGGAAGAAGCCGTCGGTGTAGCTGTCGCAGCCGCCGTTGTCGCACGAGTACTGAAAGGCGCCGGGCACACCGGGCACGCCCTGCAGCGTGATGGTGCTCGCGAAGGACATGTTCACCGCGGGGGTGTCGATGTACCATTGATCAAAAGCTGCCGTGATCGCGGCGGCGGTGGTCAACGACGCAGCGTTGGTGGGCGTCAAGATGGCGTCGGTGCCCGAGACCCATCCAGGGCCGTTCATGGTCCAGCCAGCCACGCCGTTGTTGCCAGTGCCCCAGGTGGGCGATTTGAACGCCGGGTTGTAGTCGGGGACGTAGCGGTACGGCCGCGCACCACCCACGTTGATGCGCTTCAAATTCGCGAGCGTCATCCCCGGCATGCGGCGATCCGGGCCCGGGGTGATCTCGAACTGGGCGTGGCTGCGAGGCGAGAAATCACGCCAAACGACCGGCAAGCTGAGCAGCGCGCCCGGGGGCGGCTGACTGCAAGTCCAGGCCGGCAGCGTGCTGTTTGGATTCAGCTCGACCTTACAATTGCTGTCGCAGCCGTCGCCATTCAGGGTGTTGCCGTCGTCGCACTGCTCGGGGGGCAAGACCAAGCCGTCCCCGCAATGCGCAAAGCACTGGTAGGTCGTGGGCGTGGGATTCGCGAGGTACGTATTGGTCGTCCCGCACAAGGGTTCGTTGGTGCAGGTGGGCGAGCAGCCGTCGAACGGGATCTTGTTCCCGTCGTCACATTGCTCGCTGCCCAGCACGGTGTTGCTCGAATTGGAGGGGCCGTTCACCGTGCCGTTGCCGCAATACGGGGTGGCTGACTGCGAATGCGGGGTCTTGCTCGGATCGCAGACGTAACCGGCCTTCACCTTGCAGCTGGCGGAGCAGCAGTCCACGTCCGCCTTTTCATCGCATTGTTCGTCGCCCACGACGATGCCGTCGCCGCACACTTCCGTGCACGGCGCGCCGCCCAGGGGACACGCCCAGCCAGTCACGATCTGGCAAGTAGCGGAGCAGCCGTGTTTGCCGTCGTTCAGGCCGCTGTCGCAGGTCTCGGTCCCAGTCACCCTGCCGTCCCCGCAGATCATGGGCACGCAGGGGCCGCCGTTGGTCGGGCACGTGGCGTTCGGCGCGATCGTACAGCTCGGGGTGCAGCCGCTCGTGGTGTTGACGATGCCGTCGTCGCACTGCTCGGTGCCCGCCAGCACGCCGTCGCCGCATTGCTTGGCGACGCACGGTGTGTTCTGAGCCGTGCATTTCCAACCGGTCTCGACGGCGCACACGCTGGAGCAGCCGTCACCGCCGCTGGTGTTGCCATCGTCGCAGGCTTCGCCGCCTTCGATGGTGCCGTTGCCGCATTGAGCAGGGGGCGGGGGAGGCGTAAAGACGCAGCTTTGCCCAACGACGCTGCAGGTATAATTCACCTCGATCGTGCACGCGGCGCACCCGGCTCCGCTGCAGGTGCCGGAGCAGCCGTCATCGGAGAAGATGTTGCTGTCGTCGCAGGTTTCACCGGGGTCGAGCTTGCCGTTGCCGCACATGCGCTCGCAGGCGCCGCCGGTCGCGGGACAGGCCCAACCGGACTCGGTGAAGCAGGTCGAATCGCAGCCGTCGTAGTTCTTGAAGTTGTGGTCGTCGCACTGCTCGCCCGCCTCGATCGTGCCATTGCCGCAATACAGATCGACCACGCACACGCCGCCGGTGGGCGGACACTTCCAACCCGTGAGGCGCTTGCAATCGACGTCGCAACCGTGCGCGCCGTCGTTGGTGCCGTCGTCGCATTGCTCACCGAGGATGGTGGAGACCACGCTGTCACCGCAGAACGGATCTTTGGTACAGGCTTGGCCTGCTCCGGGACAGCTCCAACCGTTGACGATTTCGCACTTCGTCGAGCAACCGGCGCTGCCGTCGTTCAGGCTCGTGCCCGCGCTGTCTTCACCGAGGTCGCAGCCCTCGCTGTTTTCGACCTTGCCGTTGCCGCACACGGCCGGCGTGGTTTGATGTTCGACCTGGCAGTTGCCGTCGCAACCGTCACCGGGCTTGCTACCGCCGTCGTCGCACGTTTCGGGAGCGTCGACGTGTCCGTCGCCACAGACGGGGCCGCCGTCGCCGGAAGCGCCCGAATCCCCCGTCGCGCCGCCCGGGGCGTCGTCCCCCGTGGTCCCGCCATCATCGGGCAGTTGAAAGCCGCCACCGTTCGAGTTGGACGAGCCACCCTGGGAAGTGCCAGCGGTGTTCGGATCGTCCGGTCTACTCGAGACTTCTGGAGTGCCTCCGCAGGCGAGGAGCAACAATGCGGATGCGAGGAATGCCCCTGAGGCGGTGATGCGGTTCATGTGCCACTTACCCAATCAGCCGAAAAGCGAGGAAGAACTTGCTATCGCCAACCATAGCTTCCACCCCGCGCGACTTCAACAGTCTACACAATGCAGCGTGCGAGGCCAGGCGCTGCTTGATCGCAGCCGTTGGCACGCGCCGACACGTGTGGCTGCGCGGGCCCGGGCCCGTCGAGCTTTCGCCACGCGTCCCGGCTCCGGTGCGCGCGCGAGCGGGTTGCCATTCGACCCATGCCCGATTCCGGTCTCGGTCTCGGTTTCGATCTCGGTCCGCTCAGAATCTAACTCTGGTTCAACCCCGAATCTGACAAATCACTCATAGTCCCAGTAAAATGGCCAGATATCGTCAAAGTGCTGAGCCGCGACTGGTCGGGATGGAAGCGGGCGGGGCAGTAGGCATTGGACGTGGACCCAGGGTCAGATGAGCCGAGGGCTGTGCGGGCGCGCTGGGCTCGAACGGCAGGTTCGGTTCGCTGGGATGTAGAGCTGGCCACTCACGCCCGGAGTCGGGATCGACCAGCGTCGAGGCGTCTTTGTAGATGCGGGCGCTCCGGTGCAGCGCGCTCGCCGCGCACAACAGCGACATTGACTGGTATTTTCCTGGATAACGGACGCGAAGCAAGGCGCGCAGCTCCGGCGCGTGGCGCGCGCTCATGGCCGGGAACAGGTGATGCTCGACGTGATAGCCGAACCCCAGGGTGAGCCACTCCACGAGCCGCGGAGTGGTCACAGTGAGCGAATTCAACAGCGGATCGTTGACCTCGGTCAGGGGGCTCAAGCTGTGGTTCGTGAGGATGAAGCCCATGACGATGGCGTTTGCGACCAAAAGCGGCAGCACGAAGCCGAACACGAACGCGACGCCGCCCGCAGCGACGGCTACCGCCAGCCACAGCGCCACACCCAGGAGCGTTTCGCCAAGGGCATAGGCCTGTTCTTTGGCCGACAAGAAGCCGCGGGCTCGAGCGGCGCACAGCATATGGATGCTCTGCACCGAAAAGCCGATCAGCGGGGTTGACGCGCCGCGTAGCCGGCCCCGGCCGGGCGCGAGCTGGGTGGCCAGGCGGACCGCGCGACTCTGCCGGTACTCACGCAGCGTTGGATAAGCGTCGGGGTCTTGGCCCGCGCGCTGAGTGTTCCCGTGGTGCACGCGGTTGTGCCAGGCCGTCCATAGCCTGGGCGAAACCACGAACGGCAAGAAGCCGATCCAACCGACGAGGTAACGCAGCTGTGGCTGGCGCACGATCGCGCCGTGTAGCGTCTCGTGACCGAGGAAGGTCAGGCCGGCGAAGGCCATGCCGATCAGCAGGGACAGCAGCGGCGCGGCCCACCAGGGCAACCAGTGCTGCTGGAGCGCAATCAGACACGACGAGACGACCGTCAAATGCACCGGTAGCCACCACAGCCGGCTCCGGGCCGGTCGAAACACGCCGCGCTTCAAGTGCGGTCGGAGCTCGCGCGCATAGCTCGCGATCGTACTTTCAGTCATCTTTCGAGTGTGACGACGAAGCCCGCGGGTGCCGTCATGGCTCAGTCACGCGCGGTCACGACTCTGCACGGCTCGGCAGACTCTGGTAGCGTCGAGGGATGCGAAGCGTGGCTCCGGGCGATGAGTCGACGGTCACCGTCGAGCTCGCAACGCAAGCCGACAGCACCCTGCTCGCGAACCTGCTCGAGTTGTACATGCACGATTTGAGCGAGATCTTCCCCGTCGTTCAGCTGGGGCCGGAAGGTCGCTTTGGCTATCCGCGGCTGTCGTCCTATTGGTCCGAGCCGGAGGCTCGCTTTCCGTTCCTGATTCGAAAACACGGAAAGGTGGTGGGCTTCGCCTTGGCGCAGCGCGGCTCACCGCTGAGCGACGACCCCGAAGTCTTGGACGTCGCCGAGTTTTTCGTGCTGCGCAACGTTCGCCATGCCGGCGTGGGCGCCCGCGCTGCCGAGCTGCTTTGGGATCGCTTGCCGGGTCGCTGGATCGTGCGCGTGTCCGAGGGAAACTCGAGCGGGCTACCGTTTTGGACGCGTGTCGTCGAGCGCTACGCCGGCAGCGCCGCGACGCAAACGCAGCGCCACGGGGAGCCCTACCCCTGGCGTGTGTTTGCATTCGATACGCGGGCTCGCAGGTCGCGAGGCGAGCCGTGAAACCGGGCTACGCGCCGAGCTGGTCCGGCCGCGTCCGCTAACCAACCCCAGCTCTCGCTCGCTCGAGTCGAGTCGAGCGGGTGTGACTCAGCCGCGCGCGACGGCCCGAGTCGCGCGTGCTTGGGGCGAGGTAATGCGGCGTGTTTGACGCCGCGTGAGCTCGGTGGCGGATTTGGTGCGACCAGCGCTGCTGCGCGTCGATTTGCGTGAAGGCGTCGCGCTGCTCGAGATCTCGAGCGCAGCGCCGCCCTTGTTGTTGGAGCGCTTGGACAGATTGCGCTGCGCGGTGCCGTCGCCGCTCACGCCAGCGGTCGCCGCGCCGACGCTGCGATCGATGCTGTGCGCTTTGACCTTTTTCGGCTTCGCTTGGCTGCTGCTGACCTGTTGTTCCGCCCGGTACCGTTCAGCTCTGGTTGGCATGGTGAACAGGATAACGGGGCGGGTTCGCGAATGCACGTGCTGCTTGGCACGATCGCCGACAACGCGGAACCGCTAGCAAAATAACACGGCGCGGCTGCGCTACTGGTCAGTTGTGATGCAAATAGACACGCCCTTTCGTGGCTGCGCGAGGCTTGCCCGGGTGTACACGCATGCCTCGCCTTGTTATGAAGCAGACGGGTTTCTCCTCGGGGAGTCCGAACCATGATCATGCGATTGCGTGCGCTGTGCGTTCTATTGGCTTTGCCGCTGCTCAGCTCGTTGAGCGCGCAGGCGTGCTCCAGTTCGTTCGGACACGGTAGCTTGGGCGGTGGAAGCAGCGGTGCTCCGGAGTCGGGCGCAGGCGCAAGC
>Ga0247779_1000428_pt1 | contig 27248 bp, 23 predicted proteins | sample UWRJL221509R5_FD_179925 | JGI IMG/M metagenome (GOLD analysis project Ga0247779, IMG submission 179925) | Plant litter microbial communities from Arlington Agricultural Research Station in Wisconsin, United States - UWRJ-L221-509R-5 | ecosystem: Environmental > Terrestrial > Plant litter >... | reverse complement strand
GTTCGCGGATCTCACGGCATACTTCGAAGCCACTCTTACCGGGGAGCATCAAATCCAACACCACCACGTCGAACTCGGGCCGAAGCGCCTCGCGTGTGGCGGCCGCCCCGTCGCTCACCAGCGTCACGTCGAAGCCGTGCTGTTCGAGGTAGTCACGGGTGAGACGCGCGATCTTTGCGTCGTCCTCGACGACCAGAACCTTGAGCCGCGTGCCTTCCATGCGCCGAGAAGCGTACACGAGCACTCCTAATGCCGCCCGACCCAAACACAATCCGACACAATAAAGATACCTTTCGCGTCTGGCTGACCCTAGGCTAAATCTAGTGTTAATGAGCGCGAGACCGGACGCAGCTGCCATCTTGGCGGAAACCAAATCACGACGCCTCCGCGCCCGAATCTATCAACTCATCGGCGTGCTACTGGTGGTTGCGATTGCGGGCGGGGTCTTCTTCTGGCGTAGCAAGAGCAGCAAAGCGAAGGGGGTTCGCTACCTGACTGCCGTTGCGCAAGTAGGCGATCTGAAAGAAACCGTGACCGCCACCGGCACCCTGAAGGGGCTCGACTCGGTCGACGTCGGCGCGCAAATCTCGGGGAAAATCACGAAAATAAACGTCGATTTCAACGATCAGGTGAAAGTCGGCCAAGTGCTGGCGGAGATTGACACGGCGCAGATGCAATCGCGCGTGGACCAATCCAAAGCGCAAGTGAGCGCCGCCGACGCCTCGCTGGTCTTGGCCAAGGCGACTCAAGCCCAGACCAAAGCGCAATACCAGCGCGCCCTGGATCTTTCGCAAAAGGGCCTCATCTCCAGCAAAGATCTGGACAGCGCCAAAGCCGACGCGGACCGCGCCAGCGCCAGTATCACCTCGGCAACCGCCCAAGCCGCCCTGGCGCGGGCTTCCTTGAAGGACGTGCAGACCCAGCTCTCGTACGCCGTGATCCGCTCGCCCATCGACGGCATCGTGCTGTCGCGCTTGGTCGAGCCGGGCCAAACGGTGGCGGCGTCGATGTCCGCTCCGATTCTATTCACGCTCGCGCGCGACCTGACCCAGCTGCGTCTGTACGTGGACGTCGACGAAGCGGACGTCGGCAAGGTCAAGGAAGGGCAGAGCGCCAATTTCTTGGTCGACGCCTGGAACGGCCACGGCTTCTCGTCCAAGGTCGTGTCGGTCCACAACCTGCCGACTACCGGTCAAAGCGTCGTCACCTACCAAGCGGTGCTCTCGGTCGACAACAGCGAGCGTTTGCTCCGTCCGGGCATGACCGCCACCGCCACCGTTACCACCGACGAACGTAAGGGTGTGTTGCTGGTCCCGAATGCCGCCTTGCGCTTCAGCCCCCCGGCCTCGGCCAAGGGCAGCGCGGCTGGCGGCATCCCCTTCTTGGGTGGCGGGATGCCGGGCGGTACACGCACCGGCGGCGGCGGCGCGGCGCGCCCGAGGGGCGCGAAGAAGGTGATCACCGCGGCCGATGCACAAGGGCTGGTCTACCTGCTCGAGCAGGGGCGACCCAAGCGCACGGTAGTCGAGATCGCCGGCACGGATGGCGAACGCACGGAGATCAAGAGCGGCCTCAACGCGGGCGCCCAGGTGATCACCGAGATCGATCAGAGGAAGGTCGAGTGACCAGCGCCACTCAGAGCAGCGACGGCGAGGTGATCATTCAAATGCGCGGCGTACAAAAGCGCTATGGCGAAGGTGAATCCGAAGTCAGGGCGTTAGCCGGCATCGACTTCGACATCACCCGGGGTGACTTCGTGGCCATCATGGGCACGAGCGGCTCCGGCAAGTCGACCTGCATGAACATCCTGGGCTGTCTGGACGCTCCGACCGCTGGCAGCTATCGGTTGGCGGGCGTGGCCACGACCGAGCTGCACGGCGACGGCCTGACCCTGCTGCGTCGGCACTACATCGGCTTCGTCTTTCAGGGCTTCAATCTGCTCGCGCGCACCAGCGCGCTCGAGAACGTGGAGCTGCCCCTGATTTACCGGCGCGTGGGCGCGAAGGCTCGCCGCGAGGCCGCCTTGCGCTCGCTCAGCCTGGTCGGTCTCGCGGATCGCGCCGACCACACGCCTCAGGAGCTGTCGGGGGGTCAACAGCAACGCGTCGCCATCGCGCGCGCGCTGGTCACCGATCCGGAGCTGCTGTTGGCCGACGAACCGACGGGAAATCTCGATTCGGCGCGCACCGAAGAGATCATGAAGCTGCTCGTCGATTTGAACCGCACGCGCGGCATCACGATCGTGATGGTCACGCACGAGCCGGACGTGGCGGCCTTTGCCAACCGCGTGGTCGTGTTCAAGGACGGGCACATCGTCGAAGATTCGCGGCCCGAGCGAGTGCACTGATGTTTCTACAAACGGTGCTGATGGCGCTGCGCGAGATCCGTAGAAATACGCTGCGCTCGGTGCTCACCATGCTGGGCGTGGTGATCGGCGTGGGCGCGGTGATCGCGCTGGTTTCGGTCGGTCGCGGCGCGACGCAGAAGGTCACTGAGGACATCGGCAAGCTGGGCAAAAACCTGCTCATGGTCAGCGCCGGTGCGCGCGTGCGCGGTGGCGCGTCGTCTGCGGCGCAAGCCCTGAAGATGGCCGACATGAAGGCCATCGAGCAGGAGATTTCCGGCGTGCACGCCGTGGCACCCGGCTCCTCGAGCCAGCAGCAGATCATTTACGGTAACAAGAACGCCAGCACACAGGTCACCGGTACGGACAACAATTTTTTGGAGGTTCGCGGTTACACGATCGACCAGGGGCGCAGCTTCACCCAGCAGGAAGCGCAAGCCGGCATCTCCGTATGCGTGCTCGGAGCAACCGTGAAAAATGCGCTCTTCGGCGGCCAAGATGCGATTGGCAAGCAGGTGCGCGTGGGCAAGCTTTCGTGCCAGATCATCGGCACGCTGGTGTCCAAGGGCACCGCGGGCATGGGTCAGGATCAAGACGACCTGCTGATCATGCCGCTCGGCGCGTTCCAACGGCGGATCACCGGCAACAACGATATCTCGCTGATCTTGGTGTCGGCGGAAGAGGGACTCGACACCGCGATCGTAGCCGAAAGCATCCGCGCACTGCTGCGCCAGCGGCGTCACCGCCCGCTCGGCTCGGAGGACGACTTCAACGTGCGCGACATGGCCGAGATCGCAGACACCGTGACCAGCACCACCAACGCCATGACCGCGCTCTTGGGTGCGATCGCCGCGGTCAGTCTAGTCGTGGGCGGCATCGGCATCATGAACATCATGTTGGTGTCGGTGACCGAGCGCACACGCGAGATCGGCATTCGCCTGGCCATCGGCGCGTTCGCCAGCGAAGTCATGATGCAGTTCTTGCTGGAGGCGATCGTGCTCTCCACTTTCGGCGGCATCATCGGCGTGATCTTGGGGCTGATCGGCTCGTTCTTCGCGGCACGGTCCTTGTCGTTGCCGTTCGTGATCCCGCCCGAGATCGTAGCCTTGGCGTTCGCTTTTTCGGCGCTCGTCGGGGTACTTTTCGGCTATCTGCCCGCGCGCAAAGCGGCGCAATTGAATCCCATCGAGGCGCTACGCCATGAGTGAAAAGTCTCCTACCTTAGCCGCGCTCGCGCTGTGTCTGGCACTGACGCGGCCGGCGCTCGCACAAGACGCAGCAGGCGGCTTGACCAGCCGAGGCGCGGTCGAGATCGCGGTCAAGAACAACCCCAGTTTGCACATCGCGCTCTTACAGCAAGAGCAGGCGCGTTACGCCGTCGAGGCCGAAGACGCGCTGTACACGGCCATCTTCAACGCCAACGGCAGCATCGCCCACAACGGCAGTCCGACCCTGCGCGGCACCGACGGCACGATCGTGAGCGTGAGCGACATCGCCGTGCTCGGCGCTGGCTTGAGCAAGACGTTTTCGGTGGGCACCAACGTGGGCGTGAGCGTGACCGGCCAACGGCGGGTCAGCCGCTCGCCCCCAATCAACGTCGAGGGCGGGGCCACTGCGACCGGCCCCGCCTATTCCTTGGTCGGCACGCTCACCCTGTCGCAGCCGTTCCTGCGTGGCTTCGGCAACACCGTCGGCTTGGCCAGCGTGCGTGTGGCTCGGCTCAACCGGACCGCCGCCTCATTGGCCGCGCTCGCCACCGGTAGCCAACTGCTGCACGACGTGCTGACCGACTATTGGGAGCTCTGGTACTCGACGGAAGCCGTGAAAATCATCGAGGCTTCGCGTGATTTGGCCAAGGCGCTGGAGGAACAAGCGCACGAACAGGTCAAGAGCGGCACGCTCGCCAACGTGGATGCTTTACCGTTCTCGACGCAAGTCGCCGAGCAGGAAGAGTCGATGGTTCAACAGAGCACCGATCAGCGTCAGCGTGCCCTGGCCTTGGCGCAAGCCATCGGCCAAGTCGAGCGGGTTGGCCCCGACTTGAGGGCGGCGGATCTGCCGCCAGACGTCAACGTCGACGACGCGAGCGCGCAAGCGGTCGACGATGCGCTGGCCGCCTCCTATCAGCTGAAGCAGCTACAAGCCGAGCTGCAGGTCGCGCAGTACCAAGCCAAGATCGCCGGCGAGTCGCTGCGCGCGAGCCTCAACCTGGACGCCTCCCTGGCTGCGCAGGGGCTCGGCAACCGCGCGGTGTTTCCGGCCTTCGAGCAATTCGGCACCATGGAGGCGGTGAGCGCGCAAGTCGCCCTGACCTTCCAGACGCCGCTCACCAGCACCCGCAAAAATGCGCAGATTCAAAGCGCGCTGTTGAACGCACACATCGCCGAGAAGCAAATCGAGGGCACACGTCAACAGCTGCGCGCGGACGTACAATCCGCACTCGCACGGCGCAACGCGGCCAAGAGCCGCTTCGAGTTGGCGCAGGTCACCGAGAAAGTCGCAGGCGAGCTGGCGGAGGGACAGCGCGGCAAGTTCCTGGCCGGCACGGCGCTCGCAATCGAGGTTCAAAAGGCGGATGACTCACACCGCCAAGCGCAGCTGCGAGTGCAGCGCGCGCGCGTGGATCTGATCGAAGGCGAGCTCGACCTGCTACATCTGCGCGGCAAGCTACTGGAGCGTTATGCGGATATCTTGAAGCAGCTCACCCCGTACGCGCTCACACTCGACGATGCGCGTGAGCCAATGTAAGCGTGAGCCAGACTGAGACTGTCGAGACGCGCGCAGACGAGATCGCGAACGACATTCGACTACATATCATCACCTGCGAGCGCCCAAAAAAGCCTTCGCAATCACGGTGATCGTGAAGCTCGCGAAAAGGGTCAGAAATTTCCGGAAGCGGCGCGTCGAGACAAAAGCGATTCATTGGGCGGGAGTCGCCACCCCGGGTTACACTGCCCGCAAATGGCTCGTCTGCCCGAGACTGGTAAGCGCGACGGCGGCGCTACCACGCCTTCGGCGCTGAGCGAGCCAGGGCGCACTACCAGTATTCGCCCGCTGGGCGAGCCTCCGGCGAAGCGCTTCGCGAGCGGGGCGGACATCGTGCTCGACGAGGGAGCTACGGGTCCGCTCTCCAGCCGCCGCGCGGCGTACTACGTCCCGGGGCTAATCGTCGCCGACAAGTACGAGCTTCTGCGCCCACTGGGTGCAGGTGGGATGGGCGAGGTCTGGGTGGCCCATCACCTCGGTCTCGACATCGACGTTGCGGTCAAGTTCATCGGTGACGCGGGCGCAACGGAACCTGGCCTACCCGAGCGCCTACTCGAGGAAGCGCGCAACACCGCGCGCCTCGGTCACCCGGCCATCGTGCGCGCGCTCGACTTCGGACACACCGAGCGCGGCGATCCATTCATCGTCCTCGAGCTGCTCGCGGGTGAAGACTTGGCCACGCGCATCGAGCAGCAGGGCCCGCTCGAGCCGGAGCAGGCCGTCGCGACCTTGCTGCCGATCGTGCACGCGCTGAGCGTCGTGCACGAGGCCGGCATCGTGCACCGCGACATCAAACCCGAGAACGTATTTTTGGCGCAAGCGGAGCTCGGGTTACAAGCCAAGCTCCTCGATTTCGGGATCTCGCACAAGACCGACCGCGTGCGGCGACTGACCGTGCGAGACACGGCGCTCGGTACGCCGGACTACATGTCACCCGAGCAAGCCCGCGGCGAGCGCAGTGATGCGCGCACCGATCAGTGGAGCTTCTGCATCGTTCTGTTCGAGGCCATTACCCAGAACCGCCCGTTCGAGGCCGACAACTACAACGCACTGCTGCGCGCGATCATCGACGATGCGCCCAAAACGTTGGACTCCTTGGGCGTCGAGCAGCCCGAGCTGTGGAGCATCCTGACCCGCGGACTCGCCAAGGCCGCAAGCGACCGCTACGCCAGCATGCGTGACCTGGGCGAAGCCCTCGCCCGCTGGTTACTCGAGCGCGGGGTGACCGAAGACGCGGTCGGCACCTCGCTGCGCCGAGCCTGGACGAGCGAGGTCAGCTCGGTCGTGTCCATCAAAGATTTGGTCAGTCCTGCTGACCTCGCGCCTGCCATGGGTGTATTGGAGCGCGCGTCCACACAAGCTCTGAAGCCGAGCTCGACTCCAGAAGCGCCCATTTCGGTGCGCATTCGCCCTTCCCCAGCCGACGCACACGCGCCGGTCATGGTCGCGCTCGAAGAGGCGCTCAAGCCCCCGAACCTGCGCCATTCGGTGCCGGATCTGGAAGCCCTAGCCGAACTGCATCGCGGTGGCGATCCAGAGGATCGGCTGCGCCGCGACGCGCAGCGGCGCGTGGTCGTCACCCTGGCCACGATCGTGGTCATCGTATTCGGCACCGCGCTCTCGATCTTGATCGGCACCGGCGTGATCGCGCTGTAGCGCCCGAATCGAGAGTGCGCGTTCGCGCTCCCGCATCGCAGCTCGGATTGCGTTCCCGTTGAACCGCCAGCCAAGCAGCCAAGGGAGAGCGCCAAGTGGGAGATTAAGGGGTGCTTGGAGCGACCGTTCACGTCCTAACAACGGCTTCTGCGACTGTGCAACATCTGCGAGCCATCAAACGGCTCCCAGATTTTTTACCGCAGAGCCGCAGAGATCACAGAGAGGGAACAGAGTTTTTTGGGGTTTGCTCGGTGCAACCGCTCGCGGCGTAGATAACTCGAGCTACGACGTGCAGCGCGACCCCAACCTCCCTCCCTTCTGTCTCTGCGATCTCTGCGGCTCGGCGGTTAAATTCAGGGAGCCGTACGCGAGCGCAAAGCCGTGAACCAAGCGTGTCTGAGCGCAGTGGACTGGGTGGGAACACAGTCGCACTCTGAGGTGCGCTGCCGGGTCGCGATCGCCCCCTCTACAGGACTTCAGGAGAGGATCGGGCATGTGCACGCTTACGGCGGGAGGGGCGATGCACTAGGCTCGATCCATGACCGTGATCATTCGGGCGGCAGAGGCGCGCGATCTGCCGGGCGTCGCCGTGCTCGCCGGGCACTTGGTGCGACAGCACCATGGCTTCGATGCCTTGCGCTTCATGCTGATCCCCAACGTCGAGACCGGGTACGCTCACTTTTTCAAAAGTGAGCTATCGAATCCAGACGCGCTGATCCTCGCGGCCGAACGGTCGGGCAGTTTGGTGGGCTATGCTTATGCGCGGCTCGAAGCTCGGGACTGGAACGCGCTGCTCGATGCCTGCGGCGCGCTGCATGATATTTTCGTGAGCGAGGAAGTGCGTCGTCAGGGTGTTGCACGCCGGCTGGTCGACGCGGTTCGTGACGGGCTGCGCAGCAAGGGCGCTCCTCGGCTCGTTCTCCACACCGCGAGCAAGAACGCAGCAGCGCGCCAGTTCTTTGCCACCCTGGGCTTCCGCGAAACCATGGTCGAGCTGACCGCTGAGCTTTGACCCCTCGCGAAACAGGCCTGGTCACACGCGCATATAAATGAGCGTCGAGATCCTCATTTGGGGGTGGCGGATTTTGTTGCGGTCTAAAATCCCCGTATAAATACGATAGGTCCGATGGGACAGCGTGGAATTTCGACCCAGGGCGCGAAACAATCAGGAAACATTTCAGCAGTCGTGCGGAAAGACTGCTAGCGGTAGATGGAACGCCCTTCGGTGATTTCCCAGCCGAATAGAGCCACTAAGAGGAAAAAAAAATGAGCGGTAGCACGATCCGACAGCAGGCGATTTCCAAGATTTCGGCGTTCAAGACCAGCGCGCCGCCCCTCAATTACAAGGAAACCGCGTCGGGCACCTTGTTTGGCGCCAACGTCTTCGGCCTGGGCGCAATGAAGTCGCACCTCCCGAAGGACGTCTTCAAGTCGCTCAAGAAGACGATCGAAGGCAATCAGGTGCTCGACCCGGCCACGGCGGACGTGGTCGCTGCAGCGCTCAAGGATTGGGCCCTGTCCAAAGGCGCGACCCATTACGCGCACATCTTCTACCCGCTCACCGGCCTGACCGCTGAGAAGCATGACAGCTTCTACAATCCGGACGGCGAAGGGAACGCCATCGCCGAGTTCACGGGCAAGAAGCTCGTCCAAGGCGAGCCCGACGCCTCCAGCTTCCCGAGCGGCGGCATTCGCGCCACGTCCGAAGCCCGTGGCTACACCGCCTGGGACGTGACCAGCCCCGCGTACCTGGCCGAAACCGTCAACGGCATCACGCTCTGCATCCCGACCGCGTTCGTGTCCTGGACCGGCGAAGCGCTCGACACCAAGACCCCCGTGCTGCGCGCCACCGCCGCCCTCAACACGCACGCCACGCGCATTCTGAAGCTGTTCGGTCACGACAACATCTCGGCGGTCACCTCATACGCCGGTTGCGAGCAGGAGTACTTCCTGATCGACAAGAACTTCTTCTACGCGCGCCCGGACTTGCTGAACGCGGGTCGCACCCTGTTCGGCGCCAAGCCGCCGAAGGGGCAGGAGTTCGAGGATCACTACTTCGGCGTCATCCCCGCGCGCGTGCAGGCGTTCATGTTCGAGCTCGAGCGTGAGTTGCTCGTGCTCGGCATTCCTGTCGCCACACGCCATAACGAAGTAGCTCCGGGCCAGTTCGAAATTGCGCCGGTATTCGAAGGCGCCAACATCGCCGCCGATCACCAGCAACTGGTGATGGTGACTCTGAAGTCGGTCGCCGAGAAGCACGACCTCGTGTGCCTCTTGCACGAGAAGCCGTTCGCGGGCGTCAACGGCTCCGGCAAGCACTTGAACTACTCGTTTGGCAACGGCACCCAGGGCAACTTGCTCGATCCGGGCGCCACGCCCCACGACAACGCGCAGTTCCTGGTGTTCTGCGGCGCGGTCGTGCGCGCGGTGCACAAGTTCGGTGGTTTGCTGCGTGCCGCGATTGCCTCGGCCAGCAACGACCATCGCCTGGGCGCCAACGAGGCCCCGCCGGCGATCATCTCGATCTTCATGGGCGAGCAGCTGGGTGACGTCTGGGAGCAGATCAAGGCCGGCGGCGCGAAGTCGTCCAAGGCCGGTGGCAAGCTGCAGATCGGTGTCGATTCGCTGCCGCACCTGCCGCGTGACGCGGGCGACCGCAATCGCACGAGCCCGTTCGCCTTCACCGGCAACCGCTTCGAGTTCCGCGCGGTGGGCTCGAGCCAGGCTCCGGGCATCGCGATCTCCGTCCTGAACACGATCATGGCGGACTCACTCGATTACATCGCGACCAAGCTCGAGTCCTCCGTGGGCTCCGGCAAGTCGCTGAATCAGTCGATCCAGCAAGTGCTGCAGGAGATCTACACCGAGCACGGCGCGGTGGTCTTCAACGGCAACGGCTACTCTGAAGAATGGCATCAAGAAGCCGAAAAGCGCGGCCTGTTGAACCTGAAGACGTCCATCGAGGCGCTTCCGCAATACGAGACGAAGGAAGCGATCGCGGTATTCGAGAAGTACAAGGTGCTCTCGCCGCGCGAGCTGCACGCCCGCTACGAGATCTTCCTCGAGCAGTACGTCAAGACGGTCAACGTCGAGAAGAACTTGGTCCTCCAGATCGCCAAGACCCTGATCATCCCGGCGACCACACGCTACCAGACCGAGCTCGCGACCAACGTGGGTGCGCTCAAGGCTGCTGGCGTGACGGCCGACACTACGCTGCTGACCAAGGTCAGCGGCCTGTTGACGGAGCTCAACGCGGCCGTCGCCGGTCTCGACAAAGCCGCTGCCCATCACGGCGCAGCCAGCCTGTTCGAGGAAGCCAAGTACTTCCGCGACGCGATCCTGCCCGCGCAGCTCAAGGTCCGTGAAGTGGCCGACCAGCTCGAAGGCATCGTGGCCGACGACATCTGGCCGTTGCCCACGTACCAAGAGATGCTGTTCATCAAGTGAGTGACAGGTCCGGGGGACGCGTCATTGGCGCGGCTCCCGGCGACTCACCGTGAGTCTTCTGCCCCGTCGAGGTCACTCGATGGGGCAGTTTTGATTTTGGGGGGTGCTCCTGTGCGACAGTTTCTGTCGAGGGCTCGACATGGTGAGCCGCGCGCCCGATAGTCCGGCGCATGTCGATTCGTGAATTCGCCGCTTTTCCGCTGCTGATGGCCCTCGCTGCTTGCAGCCACGGCGCCCCGCCGTCGAGCCCCACACCGCCCGAGCCAGCGACGGTCCCCGCAACGCAAGCGGCCAGAGCAAGCGACGCCGCCGTCCCTGACTACGTGCGTGCGGCGGTCGATGCAGCAGATCGCAGTGACTCGGACCGCGCGCTCGACGCGGGACGAAAGCCCGATTTGACGTTGGCCTTCTTCGGCATTCAACCGGGCATGAAGGTGGCCGAGATTGGCGCCGGGCGTGGCTACACGAGCGAGCTCTTGGCGCGCGTGGTCGGCAAAGGGGGCAAAGTGTACGCCCAGAACTCGCCCATGATCTTGGAGAAGTTCGCGAACGGGCCCTGGAGCGAGCGGCTGGCACAACCCACGTTGGTGTCGCTCGGCAACGTGGTGCGAGCCGATCGCGAGTTCGACGATCCGTTTCCGCCCGAGGCCAAGGATCTGGACGTGGTGCTCGACGTGCTCTTCTATCACGACACCGTTTGGCTGGGCGTCGATCGCGAGAAGATGAATCGAGCCGTGTTCGCGGCGCTCAAGCCGGGCGGTGTGTACGGCATCGTCGACCACAGCGGTTTGGCAGGTAGTGGTGTGAGCGGCGTGCAGACCGTGCATCGCATCGAGGAGAAGGTCGTGCGCGACGAGGTCGAGCACGCCGGTTTTCGCTTGGTCGCGGAAGCATCGTTCTTACGAAATGCGCAGGACACTCGCGACTGGAACGACTCCCCCAAGGCCGCCGGTGAGCGGCGCGGGACTTCCGACCGCTTCGTGCTCAAGTTCCAAAAACCCTGAGCCCGCGCCTCGTGCCGCATTAAAATCGCAGGAACTGCGCCAAATTCGGCCACTTTCGCGCCACCGCGAATCCGATATACTCGGGCGCGATGAAGATTCGAACTTGGGTCTACTCGTGCATTCTCGGAACGATATGGTCGGCCTGCGGTGGAGCTCCCGTTCCGCATGAGGCCTTGAGCGCGGCGCAAGCCGACGTGAAGGGCGCGGAGGTGGGCGGCGCGGCCGAAAATCCAAAAGCAGCGCTGCATCTGAAGCTCGCGAAAGATCAGATCGCACTCGCCGAAAAGCAGATCAGCGACGGCGACAACGAGGAGGCCAAGCGCACCCTCGAGCGCGCGCAATTGGACGCAGACCTGGCCCTGGCCCTGGCCAAGGAAGTCAAGGCTCAGGCGGCCGCCAGCGAAGCCAGCGAGCAGGTCGGTAAACTGCACAAGGAGCTGAACAAGTGATGCCTCGGTCCACGCGATTCGCAAATGTTCGTTTTTCCGTCTCCGGTTCGTACGGCGTTCGACCGGCACTGGTCGGCGCGAGCCTGAGCGTGCTGTTCCTCGCTTGCGGCGGCGCCGCCGTTGCACCGCAGGAACTGCTCGACGCGCGCACGGCTTACGCCGAGGCGGCCAAGGGTCCCGCGGCGGACCTGGCGCCCGCGCAACTCGACACGGCCAAGGTCTCCTTGGACGGCGCGGAGCAGAGCTTCAAAGAAGAAGGTGCCGAGCAGGTGACCAAGGATCTGGCCTACATCGCTCAGCGGCGAGCCGAGCTTGCGGCCGCGGAGGGCGGGCGCGAGAAGGCCGAGCGCAAGCGCGCGGCAGCCGATAAAGACTTCAAGACCGCGCAGATCGAGGGCTTGCAGAAGACCAAGGAACAGCTCAACGCCGAAAAGGCCGCGCGCGTCGACGCCGAAAAGAAGGCCGCCGCCGCGATGTCCAGCCTGGCCGAGATCGCCAAGGTCAAAGAAGAATCGCGCGGCGTCGTGATCACGCTCTCGGGCTCGGTGCTGTTCGCGACCAACCAGAGCAGTCTGTTGGCGATCGCCAAAGACAAGCTCGACCAGGTCGCCTCGGCGCTCCAGGGCCAAGGTTTCAAGGCGATTGTCGTGCAGGGCTATACGGACTCGCGCGGCAACGCCAGCGACAACGAGCGGCTGTCGCTCAAGCGTGCGCAGTCGGTGCGTGACCATTTGGTGTCGCGCGGGCTGCCTTCGGACAAGGTGACCGCGGAAGGCCTGGGCGCGAGCAAGCCCGTGGCCGACAACGGCACCGCCGACGGTCGAGCGGAGAATCGGCGCGTCGAAATCGTGGTTACTCCGGACAAATAGTCGGGCTGGCGCGCCTGCGGCCTTTGCCGTACACCACCCGCTCGGAATCGACATGCACAAGATTTTCATCGACGGGCGCGAGGGTACGACTGGGCTGCAGATTCAAGAGCGCCTGCAAGCGCGTCCCGAGCTCGAGCTGTGCGAGCTGCCGGCAGATCTACGAAAAGATCCGGCAGCTCGCAAAGCGCTAATCAACCAGGTCGATTTCGTGATCACCTGCTTGCCCGATGCGGCCGCGCGCGAGTCGGTCGCCTTGCTCGAAAACCCGAACACGCGCCTGATCGACCCGAGCAGCGCACATCGCGTGAGCCCGGACTTCGTGTACGGCTTTCCCGAGCTGAACGCCGGACAGCGGGATCGCATTCGCAACGCGAGGCGGGTCAGCGTGCCCGGCTGCCATGCGACGGGCATGTTGGCGGCGCTCGCGCCGCTGGTCGCCCGCGGGCTCGTGCCCACGGACTACCCCACGGTGGTGCATTCCCTGACCGGCTACAGCGGCGGCGGGAAGAAGTTGATCGGCACGTACGAGACGGCCTCGCCCAACGAACGTGAGCACCTGCGCGGCCCGCGCCCGTACGGGCTCGGGCTCCGTCACAAGCATCTACCGGAGATGCAGCATTTCGCAGGCTTGGATTCAGCGCCGCTGTTCGAGCCCGTCGTGGGCGACTTCTACAAAGGGATGCTCGTCTCGGTGCCGTTGTTCTCGCGCTTGCTGCCGAAGAAGCTCGCCGCGAAAGACGTGCACGAGGTTTTGTCCGCGCACTATCACGGCCAGCGCTTCGTGGTCGTGCAACCGCTCGACAGCGAAGCACTGTTGGAAGACGGCTTTTTGAATCCGATCGCCTGCAACGACACGGACCGACTGGAGTTGTTCGTCTTCGGCCATGATCAGCAGCTGTTGATCGTCGCGCGCTTGGACAATCTCGGTAAGGGCGCGTCTGGAGCAGCCGTACAGAATCTGAACCTGCTGCTGGGCGTGGACGAAGCCAGCGGGCTCGTCACCTGAAGCCACGCGACGCGCCTTCGTGGCAGCAATGCTCGAAGATCGCGGCGCCGCTAGAAGCACATCCGCGCACAACGAACTTTTCCCGAAATCTCGGCCCCGCGCACAGGCGCGGTCCGTGTGCGGCGCATAGCTCGCTTGACGCTCCGTCGCTCGACCCGTACGAATGAAGGCACGTGAGTGCTCTGCAACGTTCCCTCGTCTCCTTTTCGTTGAGCGCGTGCTTGTTGAGCTGTGGCCAAACGCAGCATCCGCACTCGGGTTTTGCGTCGGGTGATCCGGCGCTCGACGAGGGAAGCAGCGTGCAGGCACACGCGACCAACGACGCGCACCACGGCGCGAGTGACATCCATGCCGACACGGTAGCTTCGGGCTCAGCGGGCGTGGCCTGCCCCGCGGGCATGGCACACGTGGACGGCTACTGCATCGATCGCTACGAGGCATACGTCGTCGAGCTCGACGCGGCGGGGCGCGAGCTCGCACACTCGCCATATACCCCCGTGGACGGCTTGAAGGTGCGCGCAAAGGTGGCCGAAGGCGTGGTGCCACAGGGTTACATTTCGCAAGTGCAGGCGCGGGGCGCTTGCCAGAACGCAGGCAAGCGCCTGTGCACCGCTTCGGAGTTCTCACTCGCTTGTCGCGGGCCGAGCCGCAGCGCAAGTTATCCGTACGGGGGCACGCATCGCCAGCGCGGCAAGTGCAACGAAGGCAAGGGCAGCGCGGTGACCGCGGTGTTCGGCCAAGGCGCACCCTTCGACCGGCAGCTGATGAACGACGCGCGTTTGAACCAGTGGCCCGGAGGCCTGGCCAAGACGGGTGCCTACTCCGCGTCAGTCTCACCCTATGGTGTCTTCGATTTGGTCGGCAACCTGCATGAGTGGGGCGCGGAAGTGGCCGGCAACGGGCACGGCGCCTTCCGCGGTGGCTTCTACGGCGACGCCGAGATCAACGGCCCCGGCTGCAACTACGTGACCACCGCGCACGCGGCGGCCTACCACGACTACTCGACCGGGTTTCGTTGCTGCCGGGACGCGGAATAATCAGTCCTTCACGCGCCGGGTAGCCGCGGCTGCTCGCCGATCAGCTTCAGATACAGATAGGCATTGCCGATCATCAAGATCGGGAACGACAAGAGCAGTGCGCCAACGCAGCAAGCGAGCAGGCCCCCGGCGACCACGAGCATCGATAGCAGCGTATAGACTAGGACGTTGGTGCGATGCGGCGCGGTGAGCTGAATGCTGGCTTTCAACGCATCCATTCCGTCCAAACCTCTGTCCACGATGAACGCGGAATAGGCGACCCAGATCGACATCAGGAACAGCCCCGGAAGGATACAGAACGCGAGACCAACGCTGCTACAAAACGTATAGATCAGCGTCGCACCAAGCATCGGAGCGAAGAAACGGCCGCCCGAAAATACCACGCCGAAATCGGGCTTTTCGCCGCGCGCGACGCGCAACGCGAACTGCACGACACCGCCTAAGATGAACGCCTGCACCAGCAGACCGATCAGGTAACTCAGCACTGAGCCGCCGACGTTGAGCATCGCCACGAGCGACTGATTGACCGAGCCTGACGCGGACAGCGCAGCGATGACTCCCCCGCGAACGCCGCCCAGAATCATCCCGGGAATCGCCGAGACAAACGCCGCCGCGACCAACGGCACCGCGACACCCGCGTAGTCTTTGGTCACGGCTGCCCAGCCAAAAGCGAGCGCCTCGGTCGCTTCGAAGCCCGGCTGACCACCGGGCGGAGGAGAACCGGGCTGGTACGGCGGTGGCGCAAAACCGCCGCCAAACGGCGGTGCGCCTGCTGGTGGTCCATGGCCGCCGGGAGGACCGTAACCGCCTCCACCCGGGGGACCGTAGCCGCCTCCACCGGGGGGACCGTAGCCGCCTCCACCGGGGGGACCGTAGCCGCCCGGAGGCGGAGCGCCTGGAGGGCCGTAGCCGCCCGGAGGCGGAGCGCCTGGAGGACCGTAGCCGCCCGGAGGGGGCGCACCGGGGGGACCGTAACCGCCGGGAGGATAGCCGCCACCCTGCGCCCGAATCGACTCGAGGCTATCTGGATAGTTCACTACTCCGAGACTGCCAGGGCAATGAATAGTCGTCTATAGCGTTCGGAACAGCGAATCAGCTTCACGTTTTCGCATTGCCTGGCGTCGCCGAGTGGACGCCTGTCTCGGCAGGGGTCGCGATTGCAGAGTGTCTATGGGGAAGTCCATTTGCACCTGCGCCGCCCATGGGGAACGAGCACCACCTGACTGCAACTTGAGCTCTAGGACGCCGCTGGTGTGTGCTAAATAATCGCCGTTATGTCGAAGTGTGCGCTGTTTTTGCCATTGCTTTTGCTCGCCGCGTGCGGGGGAACCCCTGCTGCGAAAACCCCAACCCCAGCTGACGCCGACCAGACGACGCCAGCCGAAAAGGCCGACCCCCAAACCGACGCTGATTCGAGCGCCGCCGACAAGTCGGACACGGACAAGAGCGACGCCAAGAAGTCAGACGCCAAACCTGCCAGCGACGCCCCGAAGGCCACGCGCTCGGCTCAAGATATCGTCAGCGCGCCGGACGTGGTGTTCATGCTGTCGTTCAACGACTCGGACGTGAAGCAGGCCGCGGAAAGCAAGTGCTCGGCCAGCGCCGGCAACGATCCTAAGAAGATGAACGGCTGCATGTCGAAGGCGCGCAAGGCGATCGACATCGACGGCTATCAATTCAAAGAGATCAACGGCAAGTGGTTTTGGCTGACGCTGCGCACGCAGGGCAAGACCCTCCACACCCTGCATAAATTCGAGTTCGAATTTGGGCCGGAAGCGGAAGGCAGCGTAACCATCAAACCCAAGGGTAAGGATCTGGGCTCCGCCCCCGGTCGCACTCCGGGCCCCGTGACCATTCAGGTCCCGAACGACTATCAGATCGCGCTCAACGATCCGAAGCTCGGAAAGCTGGTGTACGAAGCGAAAATTGGCCTATTGACCAATCAGTAGTCGTCCGCGCCGACGCGCGCGCGATTGGCTCGAAAGACGTTCACGAAGTAGGACACGGCCAGCATGAACGCGAACGGCCACCAGCCGAGCGCGAACTTCATGGCGATCGAGTTGCGCGGCTCGTGAAGCGCGTCCAGATCGAACGCCGGTGACAGCGTCGAGCGTAGGAACACGGGAAACATGGCGGCGCCGGCGGCTGAGAGCACGCCGGCGATCAGCCCGCACGAGCCCAAAAACGCGCGGGCATCGAGCGTACCGCGGCGCGAGCTCACGAGCAGCACGCAGCCGCCGACGGCCAGCGCAATGCCGAGCCAGGCCAGCGGACGACTGAAGAGATTGGCCAGAAAATCGGGACGAACGAAGTAGGTCTCGAGGGTAACCACCGCGAATAGCAGCGCTACCGCCGGCCACAGCCTGCGCTCGAGCAACAGACAACGTTCGCGTACGGCGCCGGCCGCACGCCAAGCCAGAAACGCGGCGCCATGGGCCGAGAGCAAAGCGACCGACAATAGCCCGACGCTCACGGTGTAGTAGTCGAGCAGGCCGACCTGACCGGTGGTGCCGAAATCGGTGAAGAAGGGCATCGTGAACTCACGACGTAAGTCGACCGGCACGCCCCGCACGACGTTGCCGAAAGCAACCCCGAAAAGCAGCGCCAAGAGCAGACTCGCGCCCGCGAATACGGCGTCCCACAGCGCGCGCCACATGCCGTCGGCGACGTGACTTCGCACTTCGATCGCCACGCCGCGCAATGCGAAGCACCACAGAACCAAGTGCAAGGCCAAGTAGAACGCTGGGAAGGCCGTGGTCAGCACCTCTGGAAAGGCCACGAACAGCACGCCACCCGCCGCGATCAACCACACCTCGTTGCCATCCCAGAAAGGGCCAATCGCGGCCAGCACGGTGCGCCGCTCGGCATCCGACTTGGCCACGAACAAGTGCAGCGCCCCCGCTCCGAAATCGAAGCCGTCGAGCACCACGTAGGCGATCAACATCACGCCCAACAGGGCAAACCAGAGCTCAGCCATGGGCCTCCTGGTCCGGGCCATGTGCGAGCTCACGCCCCACCAAGAACAGAAATACCAGCCCAAGCACGAAGTACAGGCCAGTGAAGCCAATCAACGTAAACAGCGTATTGCCGGAGCTGACGCTCGCGCTGTAGCCATCGACGGTGCGAAACAGGCCATAGACGAGCCACGGTTGGCGGCCAAGCTCAGCGGTCATCCAACCCGCGGTCGTTGCGATGTACGGAAATGGGAACGCCAGCATCAAGGTCCACAGCACCGGACGCGTTTGCTCGAGCGCGCCCCGGAACCCGAGCCAGGTGCTGATCCCCATCAGCAGAATGAACAGCGTGCCCAGCCCGGCCATGACGTGGAATGAATAGTAAAGGAGCTCGATATTGGTGGGCCAGGTGTCGACGGGGAACTCGTTCAGGCCGAGCACACTGCGCTGGGGCGTGCCATAGGCCAGGATACTGAGGATCATCGGTGCACGGATGGCATTGTCGATCCGACGCTCGCGCACGTTCGGTTGGCCAATGAAGGTGAGCTCGGCATTCTTTCCGCTTTCGAAGCGCCCCTCCATGGCGGCCAACGTGACCGGCTGTGACTCAGCGACCAGCTTCGCTTGGCGGTCGCCCGTAGGAAACGCCACGAGCAGGCTTGCGACGAGCCCGACGCGCGTTCCCCACTTCAAATACAAGCGCGCTTGCTGCTGGTGCTGGCCGCGTAGAAAATAGAATGCACCTACCGCGCTGACGACGAACGACGCGGTGACCACGCTAGCCATCATCGTGTGCAGGTATTCGACGATCGCCCAAGGATTGAACAGGAACTGAAAGGGTCGATCGAGCACCAACACGCCATCGAGCAAGGTGTGTCCGGTGGGGTGCTGCATGAACGCGTTGGTGGCGACGATGAAGTAACCCGAAAGCCAACTGCCCGCCCACACCGCGCACGCTGCGCCGAAGTGCTTGCGCCGGCTCAGCTTGCGCTCACCGAACACCAATGCGGCCACGAACGCGCTCTCCAAAAAGAACGCGATCATGCCTTCCATGGCCAGCGTCTGGCCGATCACACCGGCCGAGTAGCGCGAAAATCGCGCCCAGTTGGTGCCGAATTGAAACTCCATCGGCACGCCGGTCACGACGCCCAGGACGAAGTTTACCCCGAAAATCTTGCTCCAAAAGCGCGCGGCGCAATCATAGCGTTCGTCGCTCGTGGTGAGCGCACGCCACTTCCAGAGCACGATGAAGAGCGCCAGGCCCATCGTGAGCTGCGGAAATAAATAGTGGTAGACGATCGTAAAGCCGAACTGAAGCCGGTGCCAAAAGCTCGGGTCGTCCACTCTGATCTCTCCGACCGCAACATAGGCCCCGCTTGCCGGATCGGGAATCGCCAAAAGCGCGGGTGCGACACTTGGGCGCAGTGACGGTCAGGGAGGGCTCACGGGCGGCGGAGCCGCGCTTTGCACGGTGGGCAGCCGGTGGCGCTGATCGGCGCAGGCAATGTCGAGCTCGGCTTCGCGCACTTCATAGCGGCTGACACCGAGCTCGGCGCCATACAGGCTCACTTTGCTCATGCCTGAAAGCACGACGTAGCCGCGACCCTTGCACAGGTCTTCGGCCTGCTTCACGCAGTTGTCCAACGTGGCTCCGCACTTCAGGTGCCAGGAACCATCCGGCTTTTTCAGCGGAGGCAGGATCGTGGAGCTTGTGCAGGCAACGAACAGCAGCGAGAGCAAAATCGAGCGAGCCATGGATTTCCCCAATGCCGGAATGCGGGGCGGACGGCAACGAGCAAACAGCGCCTGCGCGACTCAGTGTACGCAGTGTTTCGAAATGGCGGCAAATCGACGAAATCGCGCCCGCCGCTGCAGGAGCCAGGCCAAGAAATCGCGCCGAAAGTCGCGCCGCGATCGCAGAGATTGCGGCCTCGTTTCGCAATCTTTGCCGATGAATGCTCGAAAAAATACCTTGCTCGCGCCGGTACGAGTGAGATCATCGCCTCGTGATCTCGAAACATTTTTACTATGTTTTGCGAAGTCCTGCGGGGTGTCATGTCCCTGCCCGCTGATCACGGCGCAGTCGATGACGATGGCTTTCGTGTCAGCCTCGAGGGCGCCACGTTGCCGGATTTCGTGCAGATGGAATGTCTGGCGCAGTCGAATCGCGTCTTCCGGATCACCTCGGGTCATCGCATCGGCTACCTGTTCTTCAGCAAGGGGCAGATGACTCATGCCCTCAGCGGCGATCATGTGGGTGAGCCGGCCGCGCTCGAAATATTGAAGTGGCGCGATGGCTCGGTCGAACCGTGCAACGTCGGTTGGCCGGACGCCCCTACGATCCACTCGACCTGGCAGCATTTGTTGCTCCTTTCGGCCCAAGCGCGCGACGAATCAGGGCGTCACAAGCTGGTGTCGTTTCCGGGCAATCGCAGCGCGAGCGCCGCAGCCATTGCAGGCACCTTGCGCGGAGACAAGACCAAACTCGTGAAAAGAGAAGAAGCCTCGATGAGCGCCCCGCCGAGTTCACAGTCACTGTCGCTCGCGCAATTTCGAGCATTCGTGCGGCTGGACCCGGCGGGCAACGTGGTCAGCGCCAAGGGTGACGCGGAAGAGCTGGCACCCGTCGCCGCCTACGCCGCACGTTTGGCCGAGCTGATCGGCAACATGCTCGGCATGGAGGGCTTCAGCTCGCTGGAGTGCAGCTTCCCGAAAGACCGAGTGTTTTTGCATCGCGAACGCTCGGGCAACCTGGTTGCCCTGAAGATCCCGGCCGACGCCGAAGTCGGTGCCCTGCGCGAACGCTTTGGCGTTTGACTCGAGAGCAAGAGGGAGCCGAAAAGCCCATGATCACCCAGATTTTAGCCGGAATGCGCGATGTCGACGGAGTGCACGGCAGCTTCGTCGTCAGCAAAACAGGCGTGCTCGCCGGCAAGGACCTGCCGCCCATGTTCGACGACGCCGTGCTGGGTGAGGTCGGACGGCGAATCGTGCGCCTGCACGAAGGCTTGTGCGCGGAAGGCGATGATTTCGATCAGTGTGTGATGCGCTTCGCGGATCACAAACTCTATCTGCGCAGCGTGCCGAACGGCTTCTTGTGCGTGCTGTCGACCAACGGCGTGAACATTCCCGCCTTGAAGATGGCGCTCACCCTGACCTCACGCCGAGTCGATCCGTTGATCATGGACGCGACCGCGGCTGCGCCGACGTCGACGGCCCATCCGTCTGCTGGTCAGCGCAACTCGGAAGCGCCGCCGAATTCAGGAGCGCCATCACGCCGCCAAGCGACGTACCGCGGACACCGAGTCTGAGGTCAGCGCTGCGCTGCGTATAGCTTCACACCCGCGACGTGCACGCTGCCAGTGACGCCGAGCGCAAGTGAGCCATTGCTCACCTCCACGCCATAGGGGCCGAGCAAGCCCCAGCGTGCACCTGCACTATTCTTGACGCCGAAAAACTTGTCGGCGACTGCGCTGCCGATCGTCAGCGTGCCTTCGTCGGAGCTCACGGTGGACGTGAGCCAAGCGTACGCCCAGTACTTGCCGTTCGGGACGGGCCAGACCACCGAGTCTTCCGTTTTCAGGGTACGCCCAGTGCCGAGCAGGCTGCTGGTACTGGCGTCCGTAGCGGGCAGCAATTTGCCAGTATCCGAGTAAGCCACGCTGCCGCTGAACGTGAGCTGCGCATCGCTCTCGGAAACCAGCGATTCGCCGCTGACCGACAACGCCGGACCGTTCATGTTCACACCGAACGAGAACGCGCAGTCGGGAAATTGTGCCAAGGGCGGCTCGACGCCCCAAAGCCTTTGCCCGGCGCGATAGACAGTGACAGCTTTGTTGGCCAGTGCCGAGTTGGACTTCACGAACGAGTAGTGGCTGTTCTGGTCGAACAGTGGGCCTTCGCTACCGGCTACGAAGTCTTGGGTGATGACGAGCTTGGTGCCGGTCGTGACCGTCATCGAGTCGTTGAAGCCGATCTCCAAGTAGCTATCGGTACGAAAGTTATTTTGAATGGGTCCGACTGGAAAGCGATGCACGCGGGTCAGCACTTTGCTGCTGATGTCCATCTGCGAGTTCCCGGGATCGATGGTCGCTTGCGAGTCGATGCCGATCACCGGTTCGGTCACGCCCTGGTGATTGTAGTAGTAGCGAATGGTGAAATCGCGCAGCGACATCGGCGCGCTATCCAAGTAGGTGAGGTTCAACTTGAACTTGGGCATTCGAGTCTGCGCGCTGATGTCGATCGGCGTGTAGCTCAGACTGACGAGCGGAACGCAGGTCTTCGCGGTTGCGCATTGCTTGCTGAGGCAATCCGAGGCTTGCGTGCATGCTTCCGCGCTGGAACAGGGCGCGCAATCAGTCCCTCCGCAATCGGTGCCCGATTCACCCGCCCCGAGGCTGTGATCGAAGCAGTGATCGGGGTACGCCACCGGCGACGGGAACACGCACGGCTCCCCACTAGAGCCGCCTGCGTCGCCGCCAGCCCCGCCCTCGCCAGCGCTGCCGGTGATGCCGGCCGTACCCGCGTCGTCGACGCTGCCGCCACCGACCGACCCGCCGCTCGCGCCAACACCGCCGCTCGCGCCAACACCGCCGCTGCCGCTCGCAACTGGCGTGCCGCCCCCGCTTCCAGAACCAGACGTGGCCGGGGGCATCCCGTAGTCGGGGAAACTGCAGTTGCTGACGCTCGCGGTCAGCCCCATGCAAGCAGCAAAAACCACGGGCGATCCGCGCCGTTGACTCGACGAGCTTCCCAGAAACGCTCCCAGGCGACGAGCGCGTTTTCGTCCCGGCATAGATCCAGTGGAGCTTAACACGCGGAACCGGCCGGTGCATTCGGGCAACGGGCCGCTGGCGCTTTTCGCCGCTTCGGGCCTCCGCGCTTGGCCCTAGCCTAGCCCGAAACCGGACCACGACCCCGCCAAGCATGGACGACGGGGAGTGCCTATTCCGCGAGATCGATCTGATTGTCTAGCAGGATCGCCCCTTTGGACACGACCGTTTCGCCGGGCGCGATGCCCTTGAATACCACCACTCGCTGCTCACGCACGGCGCCAGCAATCACGTCTCGGCGCACGAAGCGCCCGGCAGCGTCCTTCACGTAAGCATATTGGCGGGAACCATCAGACACCAGCGCACCTGCTGCGACCTCGACGCTACCCGGCGGAGTGGACGCTTGAAATTGCATCTTGGCGTAGGTGTTCGGCTTGAGACGACCGTCTGCGTTGTCTAGGCGAACGCGCACCGGCACGGTGTGACGCTCGGCATCGACGACCGCGGACACCATGTCGACCTTGCCATCGATCACGACCCCGGGTAGCGAGGTGATGGTCACGCGCGCGGACACTCCCGGTGCCACGCCGTCCGAGTCGGACTCGAACAGGTCGGCCACGACCCAGACCGTCGACAGATCGGCGACGAGCATCAACGCAGTCTCGGCGCCGGGGGTGAGCTCCTGACCGGGGAGCACGTTCTTCTCGACGACGCGGCCGGCCCGCGGCGCGTGCACGATGAACTCGTTCTCCGACTTGGAGGTGATGTCCAACGACGCAAGCTTGGACGAAGCAACGCCGAATGAGAGCTCGGCTTGACGCAGCTGCTGCGCGGCCGCAACGGCTTCTTTCTCCGGCAAGGCCCGCGCCTCGACGATCGCCCGGGTGCGGTCCAAGACGTTTTTTGCCGATTCGACGTCGACCTTGGCCTTGCTTTGCTCGACGTGGAGAGCAGCCAAGTCCGCGCTGGCCACGGCGAACAGCGGTGCGCCCTTGTCGACTTGCTGACCGAGCTCCGCATACACCTGAGTCACGCGACCCGAAAGCGGCACGCCGATGCGAGCCGCCTTGGTTTCATCGACTTTGACGAAAGCCGGAACTGCGTCCGTCCAAGTGCTGGCAATCGGCTTCGCGCTTTCGAGCGCGAGCACCTGCCACTGCGGAGCGCCGGAGGCGATGGCCACCGATCCGTGCTCGACGGTCAAACCGGTTTGCGTCTGCGCCGGTGGCAGCGCCTTGCGCACGAAGCGCGACGATGCCCAAACCGTTGCGGCACTGACCAGAACGGCCAGCACGACGCCGATCCGCGTAGTCGGGCGAAAGCGGAACACGGGGTCGCTCGGCGGCGGAGGCAGGCCCGCACCATGACCTTGTGAAGGTGGGATCTGGTTTTCGGCGTGAGCTTGTAACATCAACTATCCTCTCGCGGCTTTTGGCCGACCAAGTTCTGATCGATCCCGAGCGCGCGGCGCAGCTCGTTTTCGACGCTGAAGAGCGCAAAGCGTGTATCTGCCTCTTCGAGTTTGAGAGCCGCGTGCTCTCGGCGCGCGATCAGCAAATCCGTCAAGCTGATTTGACCGCGTTCGTAGGCCGTGGTCGTGGAACCGACGACTTCGTCCGAGCGCGGTAGCGCGGTATTCTGAATGTTTTCCAGCTTGGTTTGCAGCAGACCTCGCCGAATCAGCAGCGAGCGCGCATCCGAGGCCGCGTGACGCTGCGCCGATTGCAGAATCGCGGACAGCTCTTCTGCGCGATGGTCCGCTGCGCGCGCTTGGTACTGACCGTGATCGAAGAATGGCAACGGAATCGAGGCCGAGACACCGATCGTGTACGGCTGAGCGCCGGCAGCCTCGTAATGATCCCGCGTGTACGCGACGTTCAATGTCGGATCAGGAATCGCGTTGCGACGATACATGGTGGCTTCGGCCACGGCCGCGCGTTGTTCGAAGCTCAACGCCCGCAGATCGGGACGCGCCGCGATCGCGCCATTCAAGTCGTCCGCTGCGAATCGACCGCCCGCTGACCGCTCGGCAGCGTCGAGTGTGGTTCCGTCCGCCTGACAGGGCGCGAACAGCAACGCCTCGCACTGAGCCAAGGCGTCTTGCAAGTCCGAACGATTGTCCGACGCGTCACGACCCACGCGATCGGAGTCCAAGACCAAGCGCGAGTGGTCGACACCGCTCACGTCACCGCGATCCATGCGGATTTTGGTGAGGCCAGCCATGGACTGTGCGGACAGCAAGCTCTCATCCAAAATTTGCTGACGCGCCGCGAGGTAGGCCACGCGAGTCATGGCCGCACGCGCATCAGTCAGCAAGCCGAGCAAGGTGCCGCGGTAATCCTCCGCCGATGCGTCGCGGTGCAGCTTGGCGGCATCGCTTCGCGGCCCGCGCTTGCCGAGCTCGAAAGTTTGCGCGACGCCGATCGAGTACGACAACGTGTCGGCCCGCGTCAGACCCGGGGCCGCCTGATTGAAGCGGCCGACCGAAATGTTGTTTAGCCCGACCCCCAAGCTGGGATTTTGCCATACCCGACTGGCCCCTACCTGGTCATTTGCCTGCGCGACCCGCGCACTGGCGGCGTGCACATCCGGATTCATGCGCGTCAGCCAGGCGACCAACGCCTGCGGATCGGCGAGCAACGTAGCAATTGGCGCCGCTCGACCCGGCGCGGATGGGGACGGCTGCACCGGGGGCGATGTCGGTGAGGGCTCGACCGGCTGCTCAGCCCAGGCGGAGCGCCCCAGCAAGATGCCGAAAGCAGCGACGAAAACCGGCAATGAGGCGCGAATCAAATGGGGAGCTGGCGGACGTGACATTGAACCTGAGGCACTGTGGACACATACCGAAGCACAGCGCGTGCCAGCCGGGCCATGCAGCCAGATGCTTACCTTTCAGGTTGCTGACACGCGACCGTCACCTCGCGCCAGGAACGGTCCGCAAGCGCCTAGAACCATTGCTAAGACCGACGTTCCCGACGTACCCCGCAGGCAGCAGCACTGGCGCGAACGGCCAGACCGTGAGCCCGGACGCATACCTGGAGCTCAGCGTCAGCGGCGATTCCTCGAGCGACGGAGCGTGCAACGGGAACGGCGAACTGAGCTTCACCGTTCAGGGTTCGTTCTGCGGTTCGGTACCGAAGCTCGCTGTCACGTGGCCGGCAAATGTGCAGACCAGCGGGTGCATGTGTCGCGCCGGCGCTGAATAGCGAGGCGCGCGGGGCTCAAAGCATGCCGCGCACGAGCGATTGACTGCTGCGTCGCCCCGGCGCGGACTTTGGAGGCGCCGGGGGCACGACACGCAGTGCCTCTTGGAGCATGAAGCGTGGCAAGGCCTCGAGGTCGTCGAACTCGATAGCCAGGGAACGGCTGAACTCGCCGGGACGGCGACCATGTATGACGCGCGTCACCGTCGCCTCTGCGTCGACCCAAACCGTACTACGCGGGATCCGAAACGACACCAAGATGCGTTCGCCCGTGAGCGCGGGGTCGGCAGGGCCCACCAGCGCACCGGTCGCCGAGAGATCGACCACACGGTCCGCAATTAGGCTGAAATCCCGCTCTCGCACCACCTGACAAGCGATTTTGACGGTGTGACGAGAAGAACGTCGAGGGGTCTTGGGCAGGCGACGCATGCGCGATCTCCAGGGTGAACAGAAATGGTAGCGACCTCGAGCACGTCCTGTCCAAATTCTGGTGAAATGCCATTTCGTCGGCTTACTCCGTGGCCGGCCTCGCCCTCGCGAACGCGCTATGCTGGCAGCAGTCGATGCGGAGATTTTCGGGGTTGTTATGGGTGCTGCTCGCGTTGCTTGCGAGTCCCGCGTTGCGCGCGGCCGAACCAGGCGCGGAGCTCCGCATCTCGCTGCTCACCATGGGGCCCGGGAAGCACCCATTCACCAAATTCGGACATACCGCGATCTGGGTTCATGACTCGGCCGCGCGCCGCGACGAAGTGTTCAACTACGGCACATTCGCGTTCAACTCGCCGACACTGGTGCTCGATTCGGTCGCAGGCAAGCTGCCCTACTGGCTGTCCGTGCAAAGTATGCCCTCGACGCTGCGTACCTACAGCGAACAGGGTCGATCACTGCTTGCCTCCGAGCTCGAGCTGACGCCGACTGAAAGAGTGCAACTACACGCGGCGTTGCGTGACAACGCGCGCCCCGAGCACCGCTACTACCGCTACGACTACTACCGAGACAACTGCTCGACGCGTGTGCGGGACGTGATCGACCGCGTGCTCGGTGGGCAAATCAAACAACAGCCGAGCGAGCCGGCAAGCATGAGCTATCGCGCACATACGCAGCGACTCGTGGCAGGCGATCGGCTCTTGTACGCGGGGTTGGACTTGGCCGTGGGTCGCGAAACGGACATCCCGGTGAGCTTCTGGGACGAAGCCTGGCTGCCCGAACGGCTGCACGCGCTGTTTGCACGAGCGACCGTCAATCACGGCGGGCAAACGCTGCCCTTGATCCGGAGCGAGCAGCAGCTGCTGCCGACGCGCTTTCCTGCGCCGCTTTCGGCGCCGCCCAGTTGGGGCGGCTACTACGCGGCATTGGGGCTGACGCTCGGCCTCTCTTTTGCGCTTTTGGGCTGGGTCGCCAGTTCCGGCGGGCGGGCGCCCAGAGCCGCGCTCGGCGCGCTGTACTTCGCGTTCGGTACGACCTTGGGGCTGCTCGGCTGTGCGCTGTGCTACCTGACATTTTTCTCCGCGCATTCCGCCGCGGCCTCGAACTACAACGTGCTCTTGCTGCCGCCCTGGTTGCTCGCGCTTTCGGTCGCCGGCATCGGAGTCATGCGTGGCAAGGCGAGCGCGTTTCGCATCGCACGTTGGGCCGCGTCGGGCGCCTTGCTCTCGAGCGGACTCGCATTCCTGATTCACGTCTCGAGCCAAAATCCGCAAGCCAACTTGCAGGAGCTGGCGGTCGCGCTGCCACTTTGGCT
>Ga0247779_1000427_pt1 | contig 27299 bp, 28 predicted proteins | sample UWRJL221509R5_FD_179925 | JGI IMG/M metagenome (GOLD analysis project Ga0247779, IMG submission 179925) | Plant litter microbial communities from Arlington Agricultural Research Station in Wisconsin, United States - UWRJ-L221-509R-5 | ecosystem: Environmental > Terrestrial > Plant litter >... | reverse complement strand
ACTGATAAACCAGCAGTTCTCTCAACAGTTGTTATAGTTTGGGTCAAGTTCGGGAGGCACACATGAGGCGGATTTAGAAGAGTAGATAAGAGGACAATAATCGGTATGAATCCGAGTACAAAGATCCTGCAAATATGTGGACTTTATGCGGAAGTGATAACCACCGTATTTTGCAAGTTGTACAAGCTTAAGATTCTGTGTCGTCATAAAAGACATCATGAACGGTATGAAAAGCGAGCTTCAGACAGAGGAAGACCGGACCTTTCAACGTTTGGGGAGGAGTTCCTGCCAGATATTTTGTGCGAGCGAGAAAGGTCGGAGAGGATGATCCAGCAAAGAGTACCGACGTGTAAGGCCAAGTACGGGACAACAGTGGAGCATTGAGACTCGAGAGGGACAAAGCGACAAGACGATGACTACCCAAGTTGAAGATGCCCGTTTTCTAGATCTAGGGACACATGCAAGAGAAGCAGTTCATCTTGGCAATACTATGTTGAAGATGCGGGTCTAACTGTAGAGTAAATGTAGTCTTAGGATCTCAGAAAAGATCACTTGCGAACAGAGGTACCGAAGATTAAGTGTCGTATTTGCGTGGCCGAAAGGCGACAGGCAACAGCGCTCATGCTTAGAGGAATCATGCGCCTTTTTCTGTTTTGATTTTGGTAGACAATTACTCAAACTTGAAGCTCGAAATAAGAACAATTGTCACAGGTATAAGTATTTTGCAGGGAACGACAAGAGTTAAGAGAGAAGAGGACTTTGTCACAGTTGTCACCGTAAGGTACGACATGTCATCGACTGCTGACCAATTGTAATTGACAAACCATCATCGCGGTGTTGCAATGAGGACGCGGGGTTCAAGTGACGCGATACATTTCAAAGCGCTCGTTTACCTGCACCTTCAACAACTGAATTTGAGTTACACACCACTTCCGTCCGGCACCAACACAACAAGAATATAATGGTTGCTGGCTGGCTTTCAACTCTCGCCTCTATAGGCATGGCGGTTGGCCCACCTTTGGTACGGTGTTCCCGTAGACTTAGTCATGCATCATGGGCGACCCAACTAATTCTCTTCAGGTGTATGCAGACCAAGCCATTTCAATTGTTAAAAAGAAGTGAGGAAATGTTACTTTCCGTGAAAGTAAAAAAAATCACCCAGACAATGTCCATTTCAGAGACTCGACAGGATTCTCGCGAGACGTCTGCGCAATACTGTAAGTTCACATAAATAAAGAATATACTATACGCCGTTCATACCTTTTTAGATTAATTGCCAACATTACAAGATGCTTCTTCTGGCTTGGGTAGGGTCGGTTCTGAGACGGTTCTCGTCATTTATGCTCAACTACTGTTGCAGAAATCATTTCGAAACAGCTTTATTAGTTCAATCAATTTTTATGATATTGGCCCAAGTATGTATCTGTATCCTTAGTAGCCATTTCAACTATACTTACTTCTTTTCTGTAGCTTGCGTTGCTCTACATTTGCATCCTTTACCGACCGCATATTAGCCCTGAGACCTTGGGCACCTCTACCCGTCCTCTATCCTTCTGGCAGTGGCCAACATACTCACAATACATTGAATTCCTAGCTGGTCTCATGTAATTGCTTTAAGATCTTGCCGAATTTGCTCTTTGACTCAATTCTTGTCCTAGTATTTGTCAAGCCATCCTCTTCTTGATTTTTGGGCGTTCAGAGTTCTTTGTTGGAGTACTTGGGTTCATAGCACTTGGCCTCGAAAGTACTTTACCCATACCACAGCTGATCAGGTTCGTTATCCATCCATCTTCGAGATAACTCGCTCTGAATATTGTAAAGTAACTATCACCAGCGATCTTTATACGGGTTCCGCATGTCGACGCTGATTGGTTGGGTCGGGGGAGATTCATTCAAGTATTTCACTTCACTTACTTACTGAATTACTTATCCTGAACCACTACCTCAGAACGGTTTATTTTTTCCTTCAGCACACACCGCTTCAATTCCAGATTTGTGCCATCTTTCAGCTGTCGGTTGATATCGGTGAGTCGCCATAATAACTATTTCGTAGAATTCGGTCATCATTAAAGTTATAATAGCTATCATAGCACAGCGCGTGATGTATGGAAACGCACCTCCGGTATCCGCCCTTCTAGCCCAAGATGACGATTTAGAGCAAGCCTTGGTCCTAGGAGAAGAGTTGTAAGGATGTACAATTCCAACCTCCCACGATATTCTTCATGTACTTTATACATATTATATTATAATACAACGGGTGTTCGTATATATCTCAAGCATACAAGTGAGAATGTGGCGTCAAAATTACTCTAAATGAAGAAAGTCATTTGTCAAGAAGAAACGAAGACGGAACTTCCACTTTAACAAATTGTGGCTGTGCGATTATTTGGTTACCCGATTGAGAGGCAATGACAACAAAGACAAACAGCTAGTTGCCCCTCTCCTCATCCTAATCCAACGCGCAGTCCCGTCGAGAGTCCTCTAGGACGCCTTATACCTCACCATGGCTGCCGTCGACACCTCAAAACCCATTGCATTCTGCGAGCACCTTCAGCTTTCAAGTTTGGGCGTTCAGCCAGCCTCTATCTCTTTCCAGGTGAGTTGACGCGACACTGTTATGCTTATGTCTGGTGACGACAGCTCATCTATGTTATTTCTTAGGTCTGTCTTCATACTTATTAGCAGTTCACAGACACTCATTTTACGGCTACTTAAAGACATTAACACTAGAATCTGATCACTTCATATGTATACGTGAAAAAGTTAATGAACAGGGTCAAGTCGTCATCATAGACTTGTCCGACGCCAATAATGTACTCCGACGCCCCATTTCTGCAGACTCTGCCATCATGCATCCAAAGCAGAAAATTTTAGCTCTGAAAGGTACGCTCATGGTGCTGTATCATTCATCATCACTTCTCTGACACCCATGCCCAGCTGCTCGTACATTACAGATATTCAATATCGACACTAAACAGAAGGTGAAGTCGCACGTCAATAACGAGGATATTGTTTTCTGGAAGTGGGTATCGGACACTACTATTGGAATGGTGACAGAGACAGCCGTGTACCATTGGACGATCGCGGATCCTACATCACCCCCTCAGAAAATATTCGACCGCCATGCCACCCTTGCCGGCGCTCAAATCATCAATTATCGTGTAACGCCAGATGAGAAATGGCTGGTTCTTATTGGTATCTCTGGAAACTCAACCAATCCTTCTGCCTTCAAGATCAAGGGGTCAATGCAACTGTATAGCAGAGAGCGAGGCGTTAGTCAACCTATCGAAGGTCACGCAGCTGCATTTGCTGAGATGAAGCTTGATGGCCATCAAAAGCCTACGAAGCTCTTCACATTCGCTGTCAGGACGGCGACTGGAGCTAAGGTATACCTAACTAAATCATCACTATGAATATTGTCTCAAACTAATTCCACGATAATAGCTGCACATCGTTGAAATCGACCATCAAGCCCCCGACCCTCCATTCACCAAGAAGAACGTTGACGTCTATTTTCCTCCGGAGGCTGTTAACGACTTCCCAGTGGCAATGCAAGTGTCCAAGAAACACGGCATCGTCTACCTTGTGACCAAATACGGGTTTATTCACTTGTATGATCTGGAATCTGGTGCTTGCGTGTACATGAACCGCATTTCTGGCGAGACTATCTTTGTAACCGCCGAACACGACGCTACAAACGGTATTATCGGCGTGAACAAAAAAGGACAAGTACTTAGCGTTAACGTGGACGAGCAAACCATTATCCCCTATATTTTAACGACTCTCAACAATACCGACCTGGCTTTCAAGCTGGCTAGTCGCGCAAATTTGCCTGGCGCGGATGACCTGTATGTCAAGCAATACCAGCAATTGTTCCAATCTGGACAATTCGGTGAAGCCGCCAAGGTTGCAGCCAATTCACCAAGGGTGCGTTTTACTCACATGTCCTTTTGCATGACACCTTAAAAAGCTTTAATGTAGGGCATTCTCCGAACTACTGCTGTCATCGAATCTTTCAAGACAGCGCCCGCCCCACCAGGTGGCCTTTCGCCAATCCTACAATACTTCGGCATTCTTCTGGAGAAAGGCGAACTGAATCATCTGGAATCTCTTGAGCTTGCCAGGCCAGTGTTGCAACAAGGAAGAAAACAACTTCTTGAGAAATGGCTGAAGGAGAATAAGGCAGGTATCCATTCTTTCTAATTCCGGAATTTATTAACGTGGATGTAGTTAACATGCAGCGAGGAACTTGGTGACATTGTTCGACTCCACGACATGACATTGGCACTCAGCGTCTACCTTCGCGCCAACGTCCCTAACAAAGTCGTTGCTTGCTTCGCAGAAACTGGACAGACAGACAAGATTGTCCTTTACTCAAAGAAAGTCGGTTACACCCCTGACTACGTCGCTCTCTTACAGCACATCATGCGGACCAATCCTGAGAAGGGTGCCGAATTTGCTGCTCAGCTGGCTAATGACGAGAACGGCCCTCTGGTCGACATCGAACGCGTATGTAAATGTCATAATATTTTTTGTTTTACTCACATTTCTTTGATACAGGTCGTCGATATTTTCATGTCTCAAAACATGATCCAACCCGCGACATCATTCCTCCTTGATGCTTTGAAGGACAACAAGCCCGAACAAGGTCATTTGCAGACTCGTCTCCTAGAGCTGAATCTCGTGCATGCGCCTCAGGTCGCTGATGCTATTCTTGGTAATGAAATGTTCACCCATTATGATCGTCCAAGAATTGCCAATCTATGCGAAAAGGCCGGGTTACTTCAACGCGTACGTACTTCGTATTATTGTTATGCTCTATATTATCTTACTTCAAGCAATTAGGCTCTCGAACACTATGAGGACATCGCTGATATTAAGCGAGCGATTGTACACACAACTGGCCTCACTCCGGACGTATGCCCTTTCATCTCTCTTGTCCATGATATTTTTCTTGACAGTGGCTTTCTTACCAGTGGCTTGTCAACTATTTCAGCCGCCTGACAACTGAGCAGTCGATGATCTGTTTGCAAGAAATGTTAAGAGTGAACATTCGTCAGAATCTCCAGGTGGTCATCCAGATCGCAACCAAGTATTCTGAGATTCTGGGCCCCATTAAGCTCATCGAGATGTTCGAGTCCTTCAAAACATTTGAAGGACTCTACTATTATCTGGGCTCTATTGTCAACCTTAGCGAAGATCCTGAGGTTCACTTCAAATATATTCAGGCCGCCACGAGAACTGGGCAAATACGGGAAGTGGAACGCATTTGCAGGGAGAGTAACTTCTACAACCCAGAGAAGGTCAAGAACTTCCTCAAGGAAGCCAAGCTTGCGGACCAACTCCCTCTCATTATTGTCTGCGATCGGTTTGACTTCGTCCATGACTTGGTGCTTTATTTGTACCAAAATGGGCTAACCAAGTTCATCGAGGTCTATGTTCAGCGCGTTAATTCTGTTCGAACTCCTCAGGTTGTTGGTGGTCTCCTCGACGTTGACTGTGATGAGGGAACAATCAAAAGCCTGCTCAGCTCTGTTACCGGCAATTTCCCTATTGACGAGCTAGTCCACGAAGTTGAACAACGCAACAGACTCAAGTTGATTTTACCTTGGCTTGAGGCCCGTATCCAAGCTGGCAGCCAGGACCCATCTATCTTCAACGCAGTCGCTAAAATTTATATCGACAGCAACAATAACCCCGAGCAATTCCTCAAAGAAAACAACGTGAGTCTCATATTATCGATATGTAACATATTCTTACCAGTTCAAATAGCTTTACGAACCTTTGGTTGTTGGTAAATTCTGCGAAGCACGAGATCCTTACCTTGCATATATTGCTTATGCTAAAGGTCTCTGTGACGATGAGTTGATTTCCATTACCAACGATAACTCGATGTTCAAGCAGCAAGCCCGTTACCTCATCAAACGTCGTCAACCGGATCTTTGGGCTCAAGTTCTCGTTCCTGAGAACGCCCACCGTCGCGCTCTCATTGACCAGGTAATTATTTTCTAGGAGTTTCGTATCCCATTGATTTGACTTATTCCTTCCAAGATTGTTGCAACCGCCCTCCCAGAATGCACTGATCCAGACGATGTGTCTATCACAGTCAAAGCGTTCTTGCAGGCAGACCTTCCCATCGAACTGATTGAACTTTTGGAGAAAATTATTATTGAACCCTCGCCATTCAGCGACAACAAAAATCTCCAGAATCTTCTTCTCCTTACTGCTATTCGCGCTGACAAGGGCAAAGTTGTTGGTTATATCAACAAACTGCAGAACTACGACGCTGCTGACATTGCCAGAATCGCCACCGAACATGGCCTGTATGAAGAGGCTTTGACTATTTACAAAAAGCATGAACAGCATGCCATGGCAATGAATGTTTTGGTGGAACACATCGTCTCCATCGATCGTGGTTTGGAATACGCCACGAAAGTCAACCAACCTGAAGTCTGGAGTAGGCTAGCAAAGGCTCAACTCGACGGGCTTCGTATAAAAGATGCTGTTGGTAAGTATCAGTGGCGCGTACTATCCTTTCCAAATAGTTCAACTCATTCCTTTTACAGATTCTTATATTAAGGCGCAGGATCCTTCTAATTTCGCAGAGGTCATTGAAATAGCCAATCATGCAGGAAAGCACGACGAACTCGTCAAATATCTGCAAATGGCTCGCAAGACTCTTAGGGAGCCTAAGATCGACACCGAACTTGCTTATGCGTACGCGAAAACTGACAGACTTCATGATATGGAGGATTTCCTTGGTATGACCAATGTCGCTGATATCTTGGAGGTTGGAGAGAAGTGCTTCGAAGATGAGCTCTACCAAGCAGCCAAACTTCTCTTCACAAGTATTTCCAATTGGGCACGTTTGGCAACAACCTTAATTTACCTAGGGGAAAATCAAGCCGCAGTTGAAAGCGCACGCAAGGCTGGCAATACACAGTGAGTAAATATTGTTACTTTTGCAAATTCCTTGCTCACATTTCTGCAGGGTTTGGAAGCAAGTTCATGCCGCTTGTATCGAGAAGGGAGAATTCCGTTTGGTGCGTTGGACTCGTCAATTGTGATGGTGGTCACGATACTTACTTAACGCTAATTAGGCACAAATTTGCGGTCTGCATATAATCGTTCACGCGGTAAGTTATTTGACTTTGAGGACTAGTTATTTTATTCATCATTTCATTCTGACTTACAGGAAGAGTTGGGTGCTCTTATTCAATTGTATGAACGCAGGGGGCACTTTGAAGAAATCATCAGCCTTCTGGAGGCTGGTTTAAGCTTGGAACGTGCTCATATGGGTATCTTCACCGAGTTGTCTATCCTTCTCAGCAAGTACAAGCCTGCCAAACGTGAGTCACAAAACCAATACGCATACTGTATGAAATTGAATCCATCTCCTTCAGTTATGGAACATCTTAAACTCTTCGTCGCTCGCATCAACATTCCAAAGGTCATTAGGGCTAGTGAGAAGGCACACCTGTGGCCAGAACTCGTATTCTTATACATCAAATATGACGAATTTGTGAGTATTTTCCCCTTGCGAAAGATGACTTAAACCAATGCGACTTTAGGATAATGCTGCTCTCGCTATGATTGAACGCTCGGCCGATGCATGGGAGCACAATCAATTCAAAGATGTTATTGTTCGTGCAGCCAATGTTGAGATGTAAGTTTTGTCATTCTCATTGCTGTTGCATTTGCTCATGGTTTCCGTAGCTATTATAAGGCCCTGACTTTCTATCTGCAAGAGCAGCCCACTCTCCTAAACGATCTTCTTACTGTCTTGATTCCCCGAATCGACCACAGTCGAGTAGTCCGTACCTTCAGGCAGATTGATCACATTCCTCTTATCAGGTCATATTTAATTGCCGTTCAACATGTAAGCAATGACAACCCTATTTTATAAATGTTTAAAGTCTAATCAACCCCCTTCTAGTTCAATCTTGAGGCTGTTAACGATGCCTACAATGATCTTCTTATCGAAGAAGAAGATTACAAGACTCTCCGAGATTCAATTGATAGCTTCGACAACTTCAATAACATCAGCCTGGCTAAACGGCTGGAGAAACATGAGCTACTGGAATTCCGTAGACTCGCAGCACACTTGTACAAGGTGTGTAGGACTTTTATATTTTTATATTCGTTTCGTTTACGAATGTCTTCAGAAAAATACTCGCTGGGAAGAGTCGATATCACTCTCCAAGCAAGATAAACTGTACAAAGATGCCATGGTCACCGCCGCAGCGTCAGGCTCGACAGAAGTTGCCGAAGAGTTGTTATCCTATTTCGTCGACATCGGCAACAAGGAATGTTTCGCTGCTCTTCTTTACATTTGCTTCGACCTTCTGCGCTCAGACGTCGTTGAAGAGTTATCATGGCAACATGGATTGAACGACTTCTATATGCCCTACAAAATTCAAGTGCAACGCTCGCTGGTTGAGAAGGTTAGTCGTATTAATCTGTTTATATTGGGTGTTTCGGTTAACGTGCTGGTATCAGTTGGCACAACTCGAAAAGGAAGTCAAGGAAAGATCCCAAAAAGATGCCCAAAAAGAACAGATCGAATCGGAAGCACCAATAATCAACCCCGGTGGCTTTGGAGGTCTACTTCTCACAAATGGGTAAATCCACTCTTGTTCTTAATACTGTTTCATTTGCTAATCTATGCTTTGACAGGATTGTCGGGACTGCCCCACAGATGAACGGGAATGGGATGATGCCTTCTATGACTGGCTATGGTTATTAATTTGCTTTCGTCGTACTTGTATAGTTGGATATATAATTTTCACTCTAATCGGATTTTTCTCTTTTTTCGCTTTGGGTGTAAGGATTGGAAAGAGTCCAAATATATGTGAAGAAAGTATTATGAATTCTATTATACCCGCAAAAAGAATAAAACAGATGGTATAGATCCATCAACAAATGGACTAAGTAGGTACTACTGGTATAATTGTACAGGTGTCCAAAGCAATATGCAACTACGATAACGAAAATACAAGTTGACGAGAGCATAATTGAGCTATGATAGCTGGAAAGCATGGGACGAAGATCAATGCAAGGAGAAATAGTTGTACCCATAATATCGAGAGAGCATCCGAAGATGCGTAATCCTCTCATAAGATCCATTAAAAAGGAAAAAAAAGGACGGAAGAGCAAAAACCACTCAGCCAACCGCCCCTACATCACAGCGCATCCTGTATCCCCGGATCCAGAGCCTTTATTGCGCGTACTTAATGACACCCTCGCAGCTTCGTAGAATACTTCGTTTACTCCTCGATTGTGTTTCGAACTACATTCTGCATAGGGAAAGAAATGGAGGTGAATCGTGTGGCAGAGAACACAAGAGACGGCTTACCCAGATAACGTGAGGCTCGTATTCGCCGGGCAACAGCTAGCCCCTCTTCATACTGAACGGTATGTGTCCCGTAACGTTTTAGCCTTTCTTTTATTGTTGGATCGTCGCGCAGGTCACATTTCAATGCTTATGGGAAAAGTGAGGAAATCGAATTGAGATCCATTGAAAATGAAAGAATTACGAACCAACAAGAATCAGCTTTGTCGACGAGAGAGTTAGACAGATAGAACTAGTTGAATATACTCGATGAACATACCTTCACCCCAGGACAAAATTCCAGAATCTCGTCGAGCCACTAATGTCATTATGAGGCGGGAAACTGAAATTCGAGCGTGGTAAAACGAACCTTTGACTCCACGTTTTCTAGTGATACAGGATTATCAACAGAGAAGCATATCATGATCACATTGGTTTCGGCGTAGGATAGTGATCTGAGTCGGTCGAATTCTTCTTGGCCTGATAACAATGGAGTATCATCAATGTTTGCGAAAGGTTGGGAGTGGAAAGGGGTTGACGTCCTGGACAGTAAGAGGCATTACGCGATAATAAAGCGCACAGAATGCGTACCTGCAGTGTCCCATAGACTTAGTTCCACCAGTTGCTCGTCGACGTAAATATCCTGGACGTAATTCTCGAATACGGTCGGCTCACTGGAAGGTGTCGCGGAAATCAATTACTGGGTTGATATCAGACCGCTTTAGATATACTTACTAAACTTGGGTGAAGAATCCACGGGTGAAGACATTCAATAAGGATGTTTTGCCTGAAAGATAACATCGTGACAGTGGTCAGAATGGCTCCCAAACATTTCCGAACGGAAGCAAACATACCACACGCGCCATCCCCACACACAACCACCTTAGCGAAAACAGTGACCGCGTCAACTACAAACCACATTCTAAAAGTAGCAACTTCAAAGTCAAACCTTTCGTTGTATCTTGAAATGGGTAGTAGTGTTGGTTTAGTGCAGTTAATGTGTAGATTTATTAGAGCTCAGACGCACTGGTCTTCCGCGTCCAAAAGAAGTTCCTTTGCTTGAAGCGCCGCACAGAGACATAATTTTCTTTCCTTCGCGTGTAGGTATAGTATCAGAGCCGTTAGAATGCCAGGAAAGAGGAAGTTATGGGAGTTATGCGGAAACAAGGCAAGAGGTCAAGAGAGAAAGTGAAGGAGGAAACCACATTACCACATTAACAGTGTACACTTTGTCACGTGATCTAAATCATCCATTTGAATTTAAAATCGGAATCATGTTTATTTAATCGCCACCGTCATCACAGCGTACTCCAAAGAAGATTTACTCCACCTAAATTTAATTGACTTTGCGTGCAAAATGGAACAAAAACACAAACATACATTAATTTCGATTCGTCGGTTATAAAAACACAGAACAAGACAATCATACACGGTAAATCAAGGACCTAAATAGCTAAATAGAAAGCAAGACTGATACATGTACTTAATAGAGTTATACAAAGCATCATCCATGACCGATATCATACACATCTCTTCGCGTCCTTCAAGCCAGAAAAAATACAGTACGTGCATCTAGCTACATCGCCATCGTGTTGACAAAATCAAGCCATGTTGATTGCATGTTCGTGTCTGGCGAACCAGATGCTCTCCGTTGAGACGATCCAGTTCCGGTATTCGTATCAAGCATCAATGTGTGCTGCTGCTGCTGTGGTTCCTGGGAGAACACAGTTCCATTTGATGAATACGAAGAAGATGCAAGACCATAATCGTAAACCGGGAAATACTGCGGAAAGTTAGATTCATTCTGGCCGCCCCCCGATGTGTCCATGGCAGATGACGCTTGCTGCTGCTGTGACGATGACGACTTTTGCTGTTGAACTTGCAGAATATTCTGCATCGACTGCGGCGGCATGTATGATCCAGATTCGTTTTGGAACGGAGGCGATGGTAATGTAGACATCCCGTATATCGAGACTGGAGATATTTCTGTTCCGTCTGATGAATACGACCTTTGTGGGTTTCCATACGAGCCGTGGCTGGATGATGACTGGTGCTGATGCTGTGGGTACAATTGCTGCTGCTGTTGTGGTGCTTTGAAAGAATCTAAATATTCCCGAACGCTAAGTGGAAGTTGATCATGGATCCCAGGCGACAAAGGAAGAGGAACGATCGGATTCTGGGAAATGGGCGACCTTTCCATTAGAACCGGCGAGGACGGCTCTTTCTTGGATACGAGCCTAGTTTTGCCGCCCAGAACAGCCAATTCATCGTCGTCGGCGTCAGGTGAGCTTGGGCTAAAGCTGGGGTTATGTCTGGTTAAAGGGGATCCTTTACCCCTTCGGAACTCCTCTAGGCTGAAATGGGCCTTCTCTTGCAAATGCAACATGATGTTCTAGAAGAGAGCGGTTCAATGATGAAAGAACATCAAGGCTTAACGACATTGATACATACCAAGACCTTTCCCGCTCTGAAACCCCGTGCCGCCTTTGAAAAGAGTTCACAAGCAGAATTTAGTTGAACGAGTGCAGAAGGGGCCAGGCTCATGGATGGGCATCTTGTTACTATGGATCCTAATACGATCTATAAAATGTGGCCGGTTAGAATATGACTGTATCTTTAAGGGTGGCTCACTTACGGCACATGAAAACATATGGGTCCACAAGAACCACATTCGTTCACTAGGTTCCTTTAATTGTGTATGTAAGTTTCGCATCATCGCTACGAGGGAGCCGGCACTTCGATAAGCAGCAATGACAGACGTCCCATAAGGGCTTCCAAGGGGATCTTTCGGGTGATCACTAATTGCCCGGGCGAAGAAACTTCTGTGCAAATAAAGCAGGTCTAATATACCGGTGATGTAAGTAAAAAAATATTACGGGGCCAATATAACGTACTCATTTCACGAATAGCCAAGACAATATGGCGTTGCAAAGTGAGCATGACTGTGTCCGGATATCCACCCGCTCGTGGCTCAGAATTTCCGAAACCGGCTACTTGAAGTATCGGCGGAACAGGGAAGGCCCGCAATTTCCTGTCAAGCTGGAGGATAGTTGCATACGTTGGCATTTTAGCGCCGAAGGCTTGATCATGAAGCAGGGTCATGCATTCCGACGAGTAACGATGCTTCCATGAATTGACTGGAATGAAGGTCAGTACATATTGTTCACCAACGACTGACACACATAACTTACATGCTTTGTCGTCCGCATTATCATCCAAGTGAGGCATTTTGCAATCAAAGTGAGGGGGGAAGAACGACGGAGGCCTGCCGAAGGTCCAACATTGCCACGAATCGTACGTAAATAATTCCCAAAACAACTCCCTGCGCCTCGATGTTTCTACTGGGTCGACCTTCCATTTACCACTGTCCCTGTCTAGATTCCAGGTTTCAGCTGTGTGGAATCGTGAACGAATACAGGAAAGGAAATGTACTCACGTAGGCCAATCTTTTGTGGGTCATTCGGCTAATCAGATATTGATGTGCATCAGAACTAAAAATAACTCACGCTTTGGGCAACTTTAACAGCAAGTCCCATTGTGGCCCAACGAGCGCCGGAGCTTGTTCCATGCCGATCCACCAAGAAAAGATAAAATGTCATCAGATACTAGCGAGATATCAGCGAACCATGTGATGAAGTCTATGTTCAAGTACATACCAAAGCCTGCACTGCATTGATGGTGGGGTTGTCGAAGAAAGAATGATGGAACAGGGCCGCCCTGGCCAGTTGATGGTATTTTTCCGCGTCGAGGTTATACGCAGGTAAATTAGAGTTCATGAGGGAACCAATCGCAAGTATCATGAACATCAATGACAGGCGATGAGCGAGAAGTGGATCATCAGGTATAGGCCCGACGTTTTGGCTGTAAAACTGGACGTAGACTTCGCTATCAAACGATTCCATATTAATAGGGTTGTACCTTAAGGCAACAGCTATCAGCAGTCATCACGAGCGCAGGCAGATTACTGATTAGGAACACTTACATCCATGCAGCGTGTGTGAAATATATGGAACGCAACTCCAGGGCAATTTCTGCTGGAGGGAGATACCAGTACAGAGTCTGAAGCCCCACATTCCCAGCAGTAGAAAAGTCAGAGATGGGCAAAGAACCCGCGCGAGCCAGGATCTCAGGGGGCAGAATATTTTGCAAATTAATCAAGTGGTCGTCTTGCTCGACCTCCTCTGGCAGTTCATTCTAAACCAGATCAGCTTTGTTAGCAACAAAAGTCGATCGAGAGAAACTCACTTCTAAGAAATACTAAAATGGGCGGTAAGTCTATGAGAACCACTTTAGGAATCAAAAACTCACCCAAGAATTTGCGGTATGGCCGTAATACTTGGTCTTTCCCGATATTGCAATTGACAACGATCCAAAGGCATCGACAACATCTGGATTTTCTTCTTCCTTGATAGTGATGGTACTGCCTTTGTTATTCACGTCTCTTTGTAAAGGCATTTTTATTTTCAGTAGATCCTCTGAGAGCAAAGGATGCGGTTCGGTAGATAAGTGGTGGTGAGATGCGCGCAAAGCATCTTCCAATTCTCGAACACGGTTTGCAAGTTCAGATATTTTCTCGTGGAGTTCTTGAGTTGAAGCGAGTACAAATCTACATTCCATTCCATTAGTGTTGGATACATATCACAACCTGGCGAGTAGTGTAGAAAAGCTTACCGATTTCCTTGTCCAGTCGTAAGCGATCCCTGATTCATAAATTATTTGGCGAAACTCCCTAATAAAGTCCAAAAACTCACATCAGGACAAATGGCCCCACACCCTCGCTTAACACAGGAGCTACATGGGATTTGACGATCGCAACGTAGCTTAAGTCTGTGTCGCAGATTTTAAGCATTATAACAAGTTGAGATGGGATGACGTCCGAACAAGCACCTTCGGCATTCCGCACAGCTCAGACGAGTTGCACCCTTTCGGCGTTTCTTGGTCGGGTTATCTGAGCCTCCAAGGCTATCCAGTCTCCTCTCGTACGGTGGAGGGGATGGCATAATACAAGCAAAGCAGTGACGGTGATGGGAGAAGAAAAGGAATGGATGATTCTTTACAAGCCCTTTGCCCGATTTCTAATAAGATAGCCGTATCTTGTCTACCATACGGGGCGGAGATGGCCGATCTGATCACTACCGATCTACTTCCGTCCCACGCGAGCGGCTGTGTCCCTTTTCCTCCTTTTTGCCTCAAAATTACTTAGACTCTCCTCCTTTAGTTCATCATACGTGTTACACAATTTTTTTTAGAAAAAAGGAATGAGTACTTCACAAAGGCCTTGTATTTTCTTTGGGAGTTTTTTGTGCTCCACCTCGATACCCTTATAATTATTTACTGACCACTCTTCTTTATAGAATCTTTAATGGAGTTCGCCTAATGAATCCCGATTTATTTGTCTCATGGGGTCGATTGGTAATTCTCGGCTTCGAATTGTCACGAAAAAGGGCAAAATATAACGTATTACACAAAGGTTATTGTGGAGATGCTCTCCTACAGACGGACTGCTCATTCTTCTATGCTCACGGTTTGAAGCTAATTTGCGACAAGTACGCTTGTCAACGTCATGCAGCAGTCGACAATCTTCATCTAAATACCCCGCCTGATTCACGTAGGGTACACGTTTTTCTCTAAATCATGCCATCGACACTTGATGAGTTTTTGAATCCTTGAAATACTCCGCGACTGGCGGAACCATCGATCAGGATCAGCGTCATGGGCCGAAAAAAATCACTGCACATCGAGATAATGATTAGTATGTCAAAAAATATCGAGGGCGACGCGACTGTTTCATGTACTGTCTTCTATCCTTCGTTAGATAACCGTTAGTACTCCTTTGATCCGTTTGCCTATTACCATATTACAACCATTCCATCACGAAAGACAGCCCCCTTCAAGAAGGATCCGAAGTGTAAAGGTAAAGGTTTCCGAGTAAAAAATATAAGATGACTACAGAGGATGTTGATCGTCTTATGGTTATCAGAAAACGAGTTGCAGTAACTCGTTTCTTAGTCAGTCTCGAGGTAGATACCGTATAATTTCCTTGCAATTCTATTTACGCACATCTGTAAAACAGGGCTAACTAGGGGGGAAGGTCATATGGAGTCATCGCAACTCTTGAATACCGTTTATCATTTCTGGGATGATTCTCTCAAGGTTATTCTAGTACCACGGACTCTCTTGCGTTGGGATTACGTTACGGGTCCGACTATCCGAAATCACAGACAGGCTGTGCAGTATTTCCAGTCTGGAGAGAGCTTTACTACCTGCTCAAGACGGAGCTAGTCCGTACAAGGTAGCTAGTCTTAACCACATTGCACGTTCTCTTTATTTGAGGTCCATTGATCAACTGCTAATTCTTAGAGGATCATGATCATGATCCACTAATACACTGTACTGTTTCAAGGCGCATTGCGACGGCGAAGCGATGGCGAAGCAAAAGCTTGACAAGATTTATGACTGTGTCCAGACCATGGTTCTCTATTTTATTAATATACTTCTTCAGAGGAACGTGAACGGGCAAAATAACGCATCATAGTTTTCCCGGGGTGCATTATCACAATGATTCTGAAACTCGTGTTGTGTTTATGAAGTCGGTGAGAAAGCATCATTTTAAGATACTCTTCTTTGGTTCTTCTAGAAGCCTAACGGCGGACACAAAAAGGTACGTCTCTACTAGTATGTCAGAATTTGGGGTGCAATGGATGGAAATGGGAGCGTCCTCGTAATATGTATGAAACTTTTGGGGTTCTCCATATTTTGCCTTGTACTTTGCGTGGTTGCGACGGAGAATACCCCCAGAGACAAGCAGGACTTTCAAGTTCTCCACACGGAGTACGTACTTTACACCACTCTGCGGGAATCGTCTGACATTCGCCACTGGGACGACAGGACACGCGCTTGAGATAGTACGGTCGGTTGCCTGTATCTCCTTAGAGCTATAGTATACGCGTATCAGGACCCTGTCCGAGCGCGAGCACCATCAGGCGCGTCACTGAGGCCCTCCAGGAGTCCGTCAAGCAAGGAGAAATGAGCGGCGCACTTCGAAAGGCGACGCATGTTCTTCTACGCGTTTCAAAAGAATATCTACAGTATTTTAAATTTGGGCTACATTCATTTGTGGCTCTCGGAGAAGGCTCAACCAGTCGGTAAGGTGAGCCTCCAATCATCACAAGTGATAGAGTCCATGAGGCCTGTCTATCCGGCCTATTGCTCAATGTTAGGCTAATTGATGACGGTCGACATAACTATGACGCCACATATTTTTGACTCAATAAGGTGTATCATCCAATCACCAGTACTGAACTAAAACCTTAAATCGGGCTTTCTCACTTCGCATTATTATCGATATAGTAAAAAAGGGTCATCATAACGCGCCTTTCATACCCTTTAGTTATGTCAGAATAAGAACCATGTGGTATTGCCGATCGCACAGGTACCGGGTACCGCTATTTAAGGATTATTTCTTCCCATTCCGAGATATTTCAAATTAGTTTGAATCACGATGGTCGTTTTTCCAAGCGATCGGGAGATCATCCTGAATTCCATTCGACCCCTTAACTGTACAGAAGGCCTGTATGATAATGCTGTTTTAATGAGTTGTACTATATCATAGCAGATTGACTGAACCCTCGCTTTCCGAAGTCGAAATTGTAGTAGTACTGAGCTATATTGCTATTGTACTAATTTTCCGTTGGACTCGCCTACAGGAACCTTGACAGTACTGTCCGGGTGTCAATTGTAGGAAATTTTATGAGATGTCTAATGATTGTGTCACCACTCGCAGGAGACAACCTACACGAGTTTGTGTTTCAGATTGCGATGGAAACAGGAATAAGATTTTGGCTTTCAATCATCGAAGCTATCTGGCCATTTGCCCACATAATTATTGCTGCACGCTGCGATTTCCAACTCAACTATCCATAGAAGTAATTGTCTCTGTAGTAGTATGCACTGACTTTTTCAACTCGCATAGACCAGCTGGAAACTCATTTACAATTTTTTACGTAGAGGTGGTGGCTGGGCACATACTACGTACAGGATTTCTTTGCCATTATGAATTGACTCTGGCATGTTTGAATAGCAATCACCCATGATAATGTGACAGTCATGCGTTCTCAGGGAGGCAGTAAATATAAAAAAGGTACGACTATAATACATAATATCACGCGCAAATAAAAAATGCTTCAAGTAACTGTCGAGATAACATCGAGGAATAAGAGGCGCTTAATTGTTGATTTATAAATAGATCAAAATTTATCGGATCTAATCTGTGATCAACACGCGACAGGCGCGCGTCTCTGTCTCTCCGTTTTCTTGGGAAGATCCAAGCTACCGCATTGACTCCAGGACTTTGTCAACCTGTCGTTATACTGTAGTCTATGACTCCGTGTACGAGAATGAGTCTAAATACAGTGCCACTAATAGGTAGTAGGAGACACCGTTAAGGAATCTTAGTCTTTTTTGGACTTATGTTGGTACGTTTACCCAGAAATTTGGATGCGCCTTTTTTTGATAAATAGAGCTTTAAACCACTAATATATAGACAGTAATATTAGTAATATTGCTCTTCCATTTTCACTTCTCTAGGAAGGAAAGCATCCCCAGGCCTTTGTTTAGCCATCTTCTTGCCCTCCTGCGGCGTCTTCTACGGCGGCCGCCCCATCTGATGATTCATCAAATTGGTATAACGGGAAATCCAGGAGAAGTGTTTTCTTAATGAAAGTCGGGATTGGTCGGTACAAGAATGGCGGTAGGGGGACCAGGATGGACGTTTGTTGGAGATAGGTTTTGTAGTTGTACCATGCCCCAACTTGTGGATTGGGTCCATGAGAAAGTAAATAGAACTTTTTAGCTGTGGGTTTCTCCGCTGTAGGTATTCCGGAACCGAACATTAAGAGTCTGTGATGATCACGGTTAACAAGTTGAATGGAAGTAAGGGAGGGAGAGGCTGACATGACCGTGAATATAGGAGACATGACAGCGCCGTATTGAGCAGCTTTAGCCGAAGATGACAAGTCTCCATTCGTTGTAGGGGAAAGGCAGAGAATCCAGATTCCCCACCAGGACATAATCCTGATTTTTTGGAAAGTTAATGAAGGCAGATGTGAACACGGATATGCTGCAAACTTACTCTCCGAAGTAAGGTGGGTGTCGAGACCACTTCCATAGACCCTTCTGAGAAAGACAGGAGGTGTGAGGGAACATTTTCATAGCATAAAGGAAGAAAGAAATACTTACATTGGTGGGCTGGTCTTTTGGAATGGCTTTGCTAGCTTTATAGTGATACTATATAACAGTAAAGGTATTCAGGTTAGCCGCCAAATGAAAGCTCAAAGCTTACTTTCTGGGCATCCGCTACAGATTCAACCACAAATCCTATAGCCCAGAGAATGACCCCTGCTATATCTCGTGATGTCCCGAACTCAGGACTAGACCCTCCTCGGTTCAAGTTAGATATGGCTGGGGAATTGAGGATGGTTAAAGGGAGGGACACAGTCCATATCTTTAAGTTCAGTTCAAGTCAGCGACGAAGGGTATTAGGCAAAGGGATGAGCACGGTACCCAGATTATTTGCCCTAGCACGGAAAAATGAGTCAGTTGCATCGGACAACACAGTCGTCAAAATGTATGCACCTATCCAGAATCCTGAAGGAAGTAGCTATTGAATGGGTGTCATGTTGAAATTATCAACGAGAGTTACTTGCCTAAGAATTTCCAGAAATGAGATCGAATTTCGTCGAACCGATTGTCGCTTCCCATTTTCAAAACACGAAAGAGGAGAAAACCTAAGTTCAAGTTTAGGTGAGATAACTTGGCGTGTCCTATGCACGCACCGGCAATTCTGACGGCCCATATCATGACCAAGACCGTGGCCACTATAAAGAAACATTCTGAGCAGAACGGTATGGAATGTCAGAAGCAGGTCAGAAGTACGCACCAACATTTCTTGAGTGGAATGTATTTCCAGCCAACAACGTCAAAAGCGCTGCACCGAGTCAGCCATTGCACGCAAAAAACAGGTGGAATCGTGGCATACCTAAGAAGAAGAAGTTGGATCCTAGTATGTGTCAGAAAAATAGAGCTGCGGACATGAACGAAGACTGACCCCCTGTAAAATCTGTAATTTTATCGAATTGCAGGGTCCATGCTATCGCAAAGCCTAGTAATTGATAGCCTACAGTGACAAGGAGAGTCAAAGCGAGATAATAACGATCCAGCGCATATACAGGTGACATGAGGGTCCTAAGCAGGAATTACTCTGGAATGAACGCATCGATAAGCAGGCAGATATTGAATACGACGATGGCAGGACATGATCGCGAGACGGAAGCAGTGCTATGATGTTGCCAAGGCGTCTATTTTAGGAACAAGCCCATTGTCCCTGTCTCCCATTGTTATGTCTTGTATTGAGCTTATGCATTAGATCGTCGGTTTCCTCTCCACTCTTTCTCCAACTCCAGCTAGCTTCTACTTTCATTTTTATTTCGCCCTGGTGGCTTTTTATCTGTAACTATGGCTCTAAATATCTGTGATCCTGAAGTTGTCATGTCTGTGTATTCATCAATCCTGAACAATGAAAATAACTGGTCAGTTTTCCACCTTTCGTTTTTTTACCTGATTCTGACGTTCCTACCACATGCAAATAGGCTTCTGCTACATTATTCTAACGATCAAGTGAGTCAATTCGCCTTGTCAGCTCCAGGAAATCGGTACTGAGCCAACACCACATTCAGATCAATGAACTGGCTTTGCATTCATATGGGAGGGACGGTCTGGAGGAATTAAAGACCAAGTTGCATGATTTGAACGAAGTCTTCATTGCATTTTATCGAGAAGAAGTCGATGTTGATCCAGGATTTGCTATCGTCAATTATGTGCCCCTCTCTGTGTCGGGAGTCAAGCGAGGTACGCCAAGCTTTAGCCCATGAGATTCTGGAATATGGATGAGTCTTGACATTTCAATTCAAATTCATTCTCAGCCCGAGCGTTAGTCCACTCTCGAAGAGTCGGAGCCATCTTTAAGGTAGGGCATCTTTCCACTTCTGTGCGAGTTATTGGAAGGATATATTTTACCATTCTGTGCTTAGAAACATCAAGCTATCTACACTGTTGAGAGTCTTTCCTACATCACCGTCCACAATATCCACCACGCCATAGTCAATCCTGATCCTGTGTATCCTTCACCGAAATTGCAATCTCCTACAGCCTCTTTTGAACCGCGCGAGAGACCTCCTGCCATCCCCCCTAAAGTTACATCCCCTGTTCGACCTCTACAGCCACTGCGTGCCATGCAACCCAATAACAATCCATCTCCCACAACACTTAGTCCTCGCAAATCATTCACTGCCATCTATGCTCCTGAAGTCGACTTACATGCTGATTCTTCCCCGGTTCCTCCCCTTCCTAAAGGAAGCAACCTGTTTTCCAAATTCTTGCGGCGAAAGAAGAATGCTACGATGGATACCACAATGGAAGATATTCCGCCTCCGACTCCTCCAAAGGATGTGAAGCCTTTCAATCCACATCCTATTTCCTTAACGCGATCTTTGTCTCCTTCGCCGCATCCTATAATCCGTCATCAACGGTCCCTTAGCATGTCAGACTTTGCCGTCATTTCTCATGTGCATGATAATGAAGTTAGGCCAGACATGGGGCGACGGGAAAATGACTTTCAGATAAACTGTTTCACTCTTCCGCTGAAAGGGAAGTGGTCGCAGGATAGTGCGTTACCGAGCGATCCTGTTGAAAGGGCCCAACGACGCAGAGAAATGAAATTGCAACGGGAGAAGGAGGAGAAAGAGGCGTTACGAGAGGAGGCTGAAAGACAACAGAGGCTAAAGATGGAAAAAGACGAACTTTTGCAGCAAGAGATGGAGGAGGAAGCGAAGAGGAAATACGAGGTCGACCAGGAAATACGGCGCATAACTGCGGAACGCAGACGGAAAGAACAGCTTGAGAAGGCGGTAGAAGAGCGACGCCGGCGAGAACTGGAGACTCGGAAGAGGCTGGACAGGGAACGCAGGCTAGAGGAACATCGTCGATTGGAAGAGTGGAGAAAGGAACAGGCAAGGAAAGAAGAAATTGCAGCTCGCCGAGCTGCTGAAACCCGGAAGAAGGAAGAAACAGAGCGCAAAAGGAAGATACAACAAGTGGAAGCTCGAGTCAAAAATGGCGCTGAGTCGGACATGACGGGCTGGATAACGATTCTCAACAAGGACTCCCTTTCATGGAAAAGGAGATTCTATAAAGTGACGGGAAGCACATTGTCTCTTTATCGAAGTCCAAAGGTTAATACTGAAATTGCCATGTCGAAGCGGATACTAAAACGTCCTTTTCTTCAGGACACGAATGTAGAAACAATTGAATTGCATAGAAAGGTACGGGGATTGAAGGAATGGAATGAAGGCTACGAGGATCTGGAAGCCATTTCCTACTCGTTTGTCGTGGAATTTATGGACGGGAATTTTTGGTCCATGTATGCAGATTCTGAAGAAGAAAAGGTGAATTGGTGATTATTTCAACTGACTTTTGAAGGGCGCTAACTGTTTTATTTGCAGTATGTAGTTTTAGGATTATTAAAAATTGCATCTGGCCTGTAGGACCGTAATTTATATTTCCAGCGCATGTACTATTCGTGTATTATATTTTATATACCCTGTTCCGATGTACTCTATTATTCTGCATTAGTAGTTTCCGTAACGTATAACCGTGACGTGTTTATGCGTGACATAACGGTAACCCTAATGTTCAGCAAAGTCAGCTAGTGGTCTTCCTGTCTTCCGCCTTCCACCCTCGCCATGGCGGGCCTTCTGTCCCCAAAACCACTTTCATATCTACAGCAACAAGGTAATGGGTTTTCTAACTATGCTCGTGGCCTTTCCAATTTCTCTGAAACACCACCACTCTCGTCGGGATCCGCACAAAATCAAATGGTCTCTACCTTTCCTAACACCAATCTTACACAAAACCTTGGCCTACATGAAGATAGCAAAATCTACTCCTTGGTTATTGACCTAATGAATGGTTCTGCAAGGGAAGGCGCTTTGCTAGAACTCAGCAAAAAACGCGAGCAATATGATGATCTTGCCCTCATCCTATGGCACTCATTTGGTCAGCGGCACTCATTGACCGAAATTTAACCTGTATCTGACCCTTATTCTCCAGGAGTAATGCCAGCCCTTCTACAGGAAATCGTATCCGTTTATCCATTGCTCTCTCCTCCTAATCTTACGGCCCATGTGTCAAACCGAGTTTGTAATGCATTGGCCTTACTCCAATGCGTTGCTTCCCATACCGAAACTCGTCAGCTATTCCTCAACGGTTAGATCCATTTTTATGAGCATTTTGTATCCCACGTACTAAATTCAACACCAAGCCCATATACCCCTTTTCCTGTACCCGTTTCTCAACACTACTTCAAAAACGCGGCCATTCGAGTATCTTCGCCTAACTTCTCTTGGTGTTATTGGGGCCCTTGTTAAAGTGCGTTGCTTAGTACTCTCTATTCGTCTGTATATTGAAAGACATTCGTCCAGCAAAACGACAACAATACTGTCATTCACTTCCTACTTTCGACTGAAATCATACCCCTTTGCCTCCGCATCATGGAGACTGGATCAGAGCTGTCCAAGACTGTCGCTATCTTCATTGTACAAAAAATTCTCCTGGACGAGACGGGCCTCACCTATATCTGCCACACCTATGAACGATTCTACGCCGTCGGGACGGTTCTCAGCAACATGGTAAATCAGCTCGTTGAGACCCAGGCCGTGCGTCTACTAAAACACGTTGTTCGCTGCTATCTTCGCTTGAGCGATAACCTGCGGTATGAGGACTTTTCATCCCGCTTCTTGACTGTATTCTGATTTAAACGTCATAGTGCCCGCGAAGCACTGAGAGCATGCCTTCCAGAACCATTAAGGGATCAAACGTTTAGCACCCTGTTAAAGGTTCGTTTGTGAGATTGCGTGTCCCAAGCTGCTGTTATTGACGTGCAAGAATTAGGGAGACATGGTTACCAAAAGATGCCTTACGACACTTCTGAATAATTTGAATGAACCATAATCTGGACACTTGTGCTCATATTGACTCATATTCATTACATTGTTATATTTTGCATGATAATTATTGCACGGTAGAAGACAAAAGAATGATGTACGACCTAGGAATTTTTATAAATACTTGTATTACGTGTTTGTTGTGATGTTTAAATAATTTGTGTTGACAGAGGTTTGCCGATGAGCCGGGACACTCCCAGACCTTCTCCAAAACTTGTTCGAAAATTGACTCATGAGCAGACCATCATGAACTCGACCATCTGCCCCCCCTCCCTCCACGACGACCCTCTTTGCTTCGCCCATGCTCCCTTTCCTTTCTATTTCTCCCCTAAGGCTAGGTTAGTCGACAGCGTTCCTGATGCCGTCCTCACCGTCGCTGCCCCATTGCCCGCATACTGGATATTATCCCTTTTCTTTCACTTCTTGGACACGTCTGGATGGCAGTGGTTGGAGAAATACAGGATTCACGAATCAAAAGAAGTTAAGAGCAGGAATCTTGTGACGCGTTCCCAGGTGGTATGGGCCGTCATTTTCCAGCAGATAGTTCAGACTGTCCTCGGTCTCCTATGGTTGTCCAATGAAGAATCCATTCACACCGCCAACCATGCGCAACAACTTCGCTCGATTGCCATTGCACTTCAACCAGTTGCAATGCTGTTTGGAGGGGACTCACATCCGGTCTTGCTCGCACGTATGTCTGGATTTGTTTATTGGTGGGCAATTCCTGCGCTCCAGTTACTTGCCGCCATGTAATGTCTCCTATCAATTTGCGTTTGTCTTTCGTTAACAATTGTTTTAAAGGTTCATCATAGATACATGGCAGTACTTCTTGCATAGGCTTATGCACGTCAACAAGTTCTTGTACAAACAATTTCATTCGTGGCACCATCGCCTCTACGTCCCCTACGCCTTCGGTTCGCTCTATAACCACCCGGTGGAAGGCTTTCTCTTAGACACTCTCGGTGCATTACTCGCTGAATGGGCCACGGGTATGAGTACTCGCCAAGCCATGGTACTCTTCACCTTCTCAACACTGAAAACTGTCGACGATCACTGCGGGTACTCTCTCCCATGGGATCCACTCCAAATGTTGACGGGGAACAATGCTGATTATCATGATATCCACCATCAGGTGAAACTTGTTCGATTATCGAGGGAACGATATGAACTGACTAAATGATCCCAACAGGTTGTTGGTATCAAATCCAACTTTGCGCAACCGTTCTTTATTCACTGGGACACGATCCTCGGAACACGGATGACACGACAGGATATCGAGCGCCGCCGCCAAAAAGTCTCGAAGGACCAGTAATTGGTGTCAATACTGTTCTTTACGATTAATTAGTATAATATTACTGCAACCACCTTCGTGTCACGGTTCACCACTCATATTGTATTTGCATCTGTAATTCCGTCTTGCCTTCGGTGCCTTACATAGGAACATTTAATGTAGAGAAATAAACGATCCGAATTGCCAGAGCTAAAGAAGCCAGAAGTCTGACTACCAGTTCGCCAAAGCAGATTTTGATATAGGAACACTCTCCATTTCCTGTTCGTATTCCACTTCGACGCGTGGACCCTCTTTAGATGGTTGTCAGTTTGTCATTAAAATGATAAGAATCAGATGGGTACTTACTCTTGGTCTTTTTTTCGGGTCTCGTCTTGCGCGACGTCTTGGTAGGGGCTTTCCGCTTCCCAAGGGATGAATGTGGCGTATTATCCTCCTCCTCGCTGTCGCCCGATTCTTCTCCGCTCTCACTGCCTTCTTCAGAACCATCATCCTGAAAGCATTATATCGGCACTGATGCTAGGAAGGAAAGGTAATAATGCGTACCGCAATTCCTTCTAGATCACTTAGATCGTCATCCTCGTCCTCGTCACCACTGATATCACTCACAAACTCTCTCTCTCCCCACTCGTCTTCCATCTCGTCCTCCAGCTCTTCCTCATCTGTCTCATCGTCTAGTAGCTCCAGGTCTTCCGCATCCTTCTCAGCGTTAGCGTTACGCTCGCGGTCGAGGATTGCTTGCCAAACATTTTCGTTTACGTTCAGAGGCGCGTCGCCGTAAGCTTTGGACTTCAAACGTTCAATCAACTCCTTCTCAATTGAACGTTCAAGGTGAGCAGCGGAAAGCGCTTTGCGTTCGCGCACTGCTTCGCGGCGATCAAGTTTTTTCTTCACCCCAATGAGTTTGGGCCTGCACAAAGTCAATACAGAATGAATACAAAAAAGTGGTTATGCTTACTGTTGACGTAGTTTTAATCGTCGCATTTTAATCAAATACTGCGTGATCTTGGTCACTCGCTGCTTGCATTTGTGGATGGTGAAATTTGGCCAATGGATGAGTTCGGCGTCTATCTAATTGTCCATAAAGTTGGATCAGGCCCGTTCACGGAATAGACAAACGAAGATAGCTCACCTGTTCCAAAGCTTTCGCGTAACTATTCGATAATCTTATGCGTTCCCACATATTGGCAGGAGAATGTGCTCGTTCGATTGTTTTAACGTATAGATATAGAACTCCTGGAGGGATGTCGACATAGGTCGCTAACCAGGATATATAGCTCGCACCTTCTTTCTCGCGGACTGTAGCATATCTTGAGTTGGCTAACGGACATGACTGACGATTGCAAAAGCCGGTGACATTGTATTCATTCCGACAAAAATTCTGTGTCGTCGTTCTTCAACCAAGAACCAGATGAGCCGCAATTGCAAAATTTGAGCAATTTAACGCACTTTACTTTGTAGGAACAGAACTGATGATTTATGACTGACCAAATCACGTCGTCGCTTTGCATTTTGTGTTAACGAAGTGAGGGAAGGACGTTGGCTATATAAAATCCGGTGTTCCAAAATCGAAGAATTTGAGTTGCTTGGTTCTGCTTGCAGCGGCCTCTCTCCAACGGTGCACGTGGCTTCGGCGACTACAGCATCACCCGTCGCTCACATTTCTAACACTACCTACATTGTTCATCGTTCATGGGCATTCTCAAACACTCTGTTTCGTGACTTAGGTATTCATACTGCTCAACTTATCTTCTACGCAATGTCTATTGCATCCGTTGGTTTTTGGAGCACCGCATCGCGTCTTTCGCGCTCATGTAGAACATTCTCCACCTCCGTTCGCAGATCCGACTTCCATTTCGACACGCACCACTTCGTGCAGCGCTTGGAACGCGAGGGTCTTAATAGGGCACAAGCAGAAGGTATCATGTCTGCCATGGCCGAGGTTATTGATGAGAGCATTCGCAACATGACGAGCAATATGGTGACTAAGGCGGAACAGGAGAAAGTGTGTACCCGAATGCAGTCGTGGTTTATGTCTTAAGCTAATTATGACGCGGTATACCTTGAACTAGCACCACTATACACAACAAGTAGACTTTGCGCAAATAAAATCCGAACTTCAACTAATGGAAAAGAATGATCTTGCCATGATCAAAGCAGAGAATGATCGGCTTATGAATGACATCGAGAAACTCAAACAGCGTTTGCGAGAAGAAATTACTCGAACTCAAGCCGGCGTGCGGCTTGATTTGAATCTGGAAAAGGGTCGCATGCGGGAAGAAAGTAGTGGTCAAGAATTGAAGATCAAGGAAGTCGATACCCGGATTGAACAGGAGATAGCTGGGTTAAGAACCACTATACAGGCATCAAAGGTCATTCTGCTCATAATCAGATTCTGTGCAGAATACTCACCACTACACACACTTAAACAGGCGACTACACTACAATATTTAGTTGGTTTCGGTATGCATTCATCTTTTTTTGATCCTCAAATACCTGACTTACTATTAATATGTCCAAAGTTACTGGCTGCTCAGCTCTTCTAATGGCTTATATGAGATTTCGTGCCTAATCAAAGGTTGTGGTACTTTGTGTATGTATACTCGGGGTTGCAAAAAGTAAC
>Ga0247779_1000426_pt1 | contig 27308 bp, 25 predicted proteins | sample UWRJL221509R5_FD_179925 | JGI IMG/M metagenome (GOLD analysis project Ga0247779, IMG submission 179925) | Plant litter microbial communities from Arlington Agricultural Research Station in Wisconsin, United States - UWRJ-L221-509R-5 | ecosystem: Environmental > Terrestrial > Plant litter >... | reverse complement strand
AAGCGCAGCACGCCCGGTCTCGGGGCCAGGTCTTGCGCGCCCGGCGCGTCGCGCACCGCCGGCTCGGCATCGAGCACGGCGAACAGCCGCGCGCCGGCGCCGCTGGCCCGTGCGCTGGCATTGACGATCATGCCGACCTGGCGGACCGGCTGCTGCAGCAAGGTCATGAAGGCCAGGCATTCGCTGAGCAGGCCCACGCTGAGCGAACCCGCCGCCACCCGCTGCCCGCCGACCCACAGCACCGCGGCCATCGCCAGGTAGAAGGCCAGGTTCATCTGGCTCATCGCCGACATGCGCAGCGTGATCCGCTGGTTCGACAGCCGCAGCGCCGCATCGGCATCGCGGTCGAAGCGCGCCAGCTCCTGCGCGCGGGCGTCGAACGCGCGCACGACGCGCTGGCCCTGCAGGTTCTCTTCCATCGACAGCGTCAGCGCCGACATCATCTGCTGCAGCTTCTGCCAGCTCAGGCGCAGCAGGATGCCCATGCGCGCCGCCCGCCAGACGACGAAGGGGATGAAGCTCAGCGCGAGCAGGCCCAGCTCCAGATCGCTGCCCAGCAGGCGCCACACGCCCAGGCCCAGCAGCAGGCTCAGCGAGATCACGCGTAGCGCGCCGGTCTCCAGGAAGCCGCGCACGCCTTCCAGATCGAGCATGCCGCGGGTGATCAGGTCGCCCGAGTGGTTGGCATCGTGGAAGGCGGCGCTGAGCTGCTGCAGCTTGTCGAAGAAGGCCAGCCGCAGGTCGTGGCCGACGCGATGCGCGATGGCCTCGCCGAAGTAGCCCTGCAACCCGGTCAAGGTGCCGCGGGCCGCCGCCGCGCCGACTAGCAGCCCCGCCAGCGGCCACAGCGAAGGCGCCGCGGCCGCGCCGACGCGCAAGTGGTTGACCTGGTCGACCGCGCGGCCCAGCAGCATCGGCAGCAGCAGGTTCAGCGCCGCCGAGCCGAAGGCGCAGGCCACCGCCGCGGCGCACAGCCGCCGGTAGCGCAGCGCCAGGCCGACGAGCCGCGCGAGGATGCGCGGCATCGCGCGGAAATCGAGCCGGCCGAGCGACTGGGCGCTGAGCGAATGGGGGACGGGGCGGGAGGCGGAATGGGCGGCGGTCGTGGTGTTCATCGGTGACGGGCAGTGCAAGCGGCATGCCACGGGCGGCAGCCTACGACGCCGGAGTCAAGGCTCCATTGCCGTGCTGTTGCGCCAGCAGCAGCGCAGCGATCACAGCACCGGATGCGCGTTCCGCAGCAGCCCGCAGCAGCGAAAAACGCCACGAGCCCGGAGCCGCGGCCTGGCACGGTCCCTGCGAAGTCCGCCCCGTCATCGCATCCGCCGGAGCCCCTCCATGACCCGCATCGTCGCCCTCAGTGGCAGCCTGAGCCGTCCCTCGCGCACCCGCGCCCTGGTCGAACTGATCGCCGAGCATGTCGCCGCCGGCCTGTCGGCCCAGGTCGAGGTGATCGACATCGCCGAACTGGCGCCCGCGCTCGGCAACGCGCTGGTGCCCGGCGACCTGCCGCCCACCGTCGCCGCCGCGCAGCGCACGCTGGCCGCGGCCGACCTGATCATCCTCGGCTCGCCGGTCTACAAGGGCTCGTACAGCGGCCTGCTGAAGCACTTCCTCGACCTGGTCGATCCGGGCCTGCTGTCGGGCAAGGTGGCCATCCTCGCCGCCACCGGCGGCAGCGACCGCCACGCGCTGGTGCTCGATCACCAGTGGCGGCCGCTGGCGAGCTTCTTCGAACTGGTGACGGCGCCGTCCGGCGTGTTCGTCAAGGATAGCGATTTCGTCCAGTACCAGTTGCCCACGGACCGGCACGAGGTGCTGGCTCGCGTGAACCTCGTCGTGGCACAGGCGCATCGGCTGCTGCACATCACGCCGACAACGCGGAAGCTGATGTCCACAGTCGCACTGGCAGCATAGAAACTGGTCCGAAGTTGTCGCCGGTTCAGTCCATCGGCGCGCCGGCGCAGGCCCGCACAACGACCAACGGAATGATTCGTTCGAGACACCTGATTGGAACTCTATCGTTCGGGTCATGAGTTCCGCGGCCGCTGACGTACTGAGGTTCGGAGCGGGTAGCTTGTCTCCTTACCTTCAACGGTAATTTGCGCCTTCACGGGGATGTCCGGCCCGCCAGTCTGATTGATCAGAGGTTTTGCAGGATGACCCTAGGCACGCGAGCCAAAGCGGACAGGGTCATTGGCTTGCACGATGAGCTTGAGAGCACCGCTCTCTGAAAGCGTACAAAGACAACCCGCTCTTCACCGAGGCTGACTGCGTCGACACCATAGACCCACCACCTTGGTGGCGAGCCTCCTCGGCAAGTCGAAGCGTTGAAGCGTTTCGCTCCACTGCTGATAGGTCCGCTCTTGCCTGGTACCGATCCAGTGGATCGGGGCCAGCTATCTTGGGATCAGTCCTTGCGCCTTGGAGCCGTCCTGACCTCGCCTTCCGCTCACCTCTCCTGTCGGATCGAGAACGTGAGCATGCGGTTGCGTACGCGACGTGACTGCACAACGATCAGCAACATCTGGGAGCAGTAGCCCCCGGGACACATTCCGCACCGCTCCCTGCCGTTTAGATACAGCGTAAATACTGTTTCTTGAATTTACAGCTTATAGAGTGTATAAATAAAATACACATCAAAAGCTGTATTCAACGGATACAGCTTGAAGCCTGTATGACTCAATTCCCCGTCCGCACTGCTGAGCAACTTCCCCCGCTGCTCCAAGCCTTCCGCAAAGACGCCGGCCTGACCCAGAGTGAAGTCGCCCTGCGCCTGGGCGTCTCGCAGCAAACCTATTCCGCCATGGAGCGCAACGCGGACAAGGTGAGCACAGCAAGATTGCTGAAGCTGCTGAACATCATGGGCATCGAATTGGCGCTCGGCAAACCTTCACCGCAGCCGACACCGGCCCCATCAGGCCCGGCGGCCTCATCCGACAAGCCCATCTGGTAAGCCCATGGGCCGCCTGTCCCACACGCGCACGCTGGGCCTCTGGATGAACGGTGCCTACGTCGGCACATGGAGCCTGGCGCCCCATGCGCCCGACACGCTCCGCTACGACTTGGCCTGGACCCAATCTGAACAAGGGCGCCCGCTGTCCCTGTCCCTGCCTTTCACGCCAGGCAATGCACCGCATCGCGGCCCCAAGGTCCGCGCCTACTTCGAGAACTTGCTGCCTGACAGCACGGACATTCGCGACCGGCTGGCGCGACGCTTCAACACCGGATCGACCGGCGCATTCGAACTGCTGGCCGAGATCGGACGGGATTGTGTCGGGGCGCTCGAGATCCTTCCTTACGGCGCAGACTCCTCCGGTACCTCACCGCTGCAGGCCGAACCTTTGAGCCAGGCGCAGATTGCCCAGGTCCTGCGCGGCGCGACGACCCCGAACGCCATGAGCTGGGGATTCGACGATGACGAGTTCCGCATATCGATCGCCGGCGCCCAGGAAAAAACCGCCCTGTTGCTGAAGGATGGACAGTGGTGCCTCCCTCGAGGAGCAACGCCCACGACGCACATCTTCAAGCTGCCGATGGGCCTCATCGGCGGCATGAAGCTCGACATGCGCGACTCGATCGAGAACGAGTGGCTGTGCGGCCAGGTCCTGAAGGAGTTTGGCCTCCCCGTCGCCGCCTGCCAGCCCATGCAGTTCGAGGACATCAAGGCCCTGGTTGTCGAGCGCTTCGATCGCACTTGGTGGACAACGCCGTCTGACGGAAGCCGCCTCATCCGTCTACCGCAGGAGGACATGTGCCAGGCCACCGGCATGTCGCCTGAAGCCAAGTACGAGGCGGATGGCGGCCCCGGCATGGATCGCATCCTCGACGTGCTCGATGGCTCGATCACGCGCGAGCAGGACCGCCGCAATTTCTTCAAAGCGCAGTTGCTTTTCTGGATGCTCTGCGCCACCGACGGCCACGCCAAGAATTTCAGCATCTTCATCAGGCCCGAAGGGCGCTATCAGTTGACGCCGCTGTATGACGTGCTGTCCGCGTATCCTGTGCTGGGTGAAGGACCGTCGAAGATATCGCCGTTCAAGGCCAAAATGGCCATGGCAGTACGGTCGAAGAATGCGCACTGGAAGATGCGCGACATCGTGCGACGGCACTGGGTGGAACTCGGGGCCCGTCACGGCATCCTGACCAAGGATGGCCAAGAGATGCAACTCCTGATTGATGACATCGTCATGCGCACGCCCCAGGTCATCGCGGCGGTAAGCGCTCGACTACCCACGGAGTTCCCAGAACAGGTGGCCAGCACCATTTTCGAAGGATTGCGGGACGCTGCACTGAAACTCAACAGTTGAGGACGACTTCGACGTGCTGCAGCGACGCATTCGATTGAGTGGCGCCAATCGCAATCGATTGGGCCCCTGAGGTGGTGCGAAGGTGTGATGACCAAAGGGCGAGTTGGCACGAGTCGCCGAGCGAAATCTGGCGGTGCGGCGCTGGTTGCAACCAGCGCCGCAGAGCGTGGTCGGTGCGCAAGCCACCGCGGTGCCTTGAGCACCCCAGGGCCACCTGTTATCACGTCGACCCAGGTGGCATGCATGAGAGTACGGTACTGACCGGCTCGGCAAAGGAGGGGAAGGCGCTTGCGCCGCTGGAGGCTCCCGATACCAAGGTCGGTCGCTACAAAGCGCCGGACTTGCTGCTGCGGTTCCTGCAGACGTTGTAACTATGCAGAGAATTCGCCGGCCCGAACGACGGCGCGTCATGGAGCCGGCGACGGGCGATATCGGCGCCGGTGCATATAGTGGCGACCTGTGCATAGGGGTCGGAAGCTGGAGCAACTATGGCCAGGCGCAATGTACGCGGACCCAACCCAAGGCTCGTGAAAAGTCCGGTCTAGAACGGTGTCCATTTCATTGATGAGCCGGCTGACGCTACCGTACGCTCAATAAACCGGACGCCTCGCGCACCGTCCTCCACCCGCGGGTACTCGGCATCCGCCGCGGATGCTGGCGCGCCGGTCGCCACGCGGGCGTGGATGTCGGCGGCGACGCCGATGTAGACGTTCGCAAAGGCTTCGATGAAGGCCTCGGGATGGCCCGTCGGCATGCGGCAAGCCTTCAGCGCGGCCTCGCTGAGCCAGGTGGCGCCGCGCGTCAGCGTCATCCGCGGGCCGTCCAGCGGTGCATGGATCAGGCGGTTCGGATCCTCCTGCTGCCAGTCGAGCATGCCGCGCTCGCCGAACACGCGCAGGCGGATGTCGTTCTCGTTGCCGGCCTCGATCTGCGAGATGGCCATCACACCGCGCGCGCCACCCTTGAAGCGCAGGAGCAGGTTGCCATCGTCGTCGACGCGGCGGCCGGGCACGAAGGTCGTCAGGTCTGCGCACAGCGATTCGATCTCCAGGCCCGTCACGGTGGCGACCAGGTTCTCCGCATGGGAGCCGATGTCGCCGATCGCGCCAGCGATGCCGGTGCGGGCCGGGTCGGTGCGCCAGTCGGCCTGCTTGTGCTTGCCGGCTTCGAGCAGCGTCGCCAGCCAGCCCTGGTGGTACTCCATCACCACCTTGCGGATCGGGCCGATGACGCCGGCACGCACCATCTCGCGGGCCTGCCGCACCATCGGATAGCCGGTGTAGTTGTAGGTCACGCCAAAGACCACACCGCGGCGCGCCACCGTGTCGACCAACTGTTGCGCCTGCTCGGACGTATGCACCAGCGGCTTGTCGCAGACGACATGAATGCCCGCATCGGCAAAGGCCTGGGCCACCTCGAAATGGATGTGGTTGGGCGTGACGATCACGACGAGATCGATGCGCTCGTGCGCGGGCCGCTTCAGCTCGTCGTTCAGCAGTTCCTGCCAGCTGCCGTGGTTGCGATCGTCGGCAAGCCCCAGCTCGCGGCCGGAGGCGATCGATTTCTCGCGCGTCGACGACAGCGCGCCGGCCACCAGCTCGTAGTGATGGTCCAGCGCCATCGCGTGGCGGTGCACCGAACCGATGAAGGCATCGAGGCCGCCCCCCACCATCGCGTAGCGCAGCCTGCGCGGGAATCGGTGCAGGGCGTTCATCAGAACGGCGAGTCCGGGAAGTAGTACTGCTTGGCGTTGTCCTTCGTCACCAGCGGCGACGGGAAGATCGTCGTGGCCGGCAGCTTCTCGCCCTTCAGGCGCGCCTCGGCGGTGATGCGGATGGCTTCGTAGATGAAGCGCGGGCTGAACCAGATATTGCCCTGGATGCGCGGGTCGGTGCCGTCGATCAGCGTCTTGATCATGCCCTTCATGCTGGCGCCGCCGAACACCAGCTTGATGTCGGTGCGCTTGGCCTGGTCGATCGCCTTCAGCACGCCCACGGCCATGTCGTCGTCGGCCGCCCAGACGGCATCGATGTGCTTGAAGCGGGTCAGGTAGTCCTGCATCACCTTGAACGCATCGTCGCGGTTCCAGTTGCCGAACTTGGCATCCATGATCTTGATGCCGGGGTGGTTCTTCATCACCTCGTTGAAGTTGTCGACCCGCTCGGTGTCCACCGTGGTGGCAATGCCGCGCAGGATGACGATGTCGCCCTTGCCGTTCAGGGACTTGGCCATGAACTCGGCCGCGTTGCGCGAGAAGGACACGTTGTCGTTGGAGATGTAGGCGTCCTGCGCGGAGGTGTCCGAGAGGCCCCGGTCGACGACGACGGTGTAGATGCCCTTGTCGTGGATCTGCGCGACCGGCTTGGTCAGCGCGGCCGATTCGAAGGGGAAGACCAGAAGGTTGTTGATCTTGTTCACCGACAGCAGGTCTTGCAGCTGGTTTGCCTGCTCGGCGGCATTGGCCGCGGTGCGGACGGTGATCTTCAGGTCCGGGTACTTCTTCTCCAGGTCCTTCTTGGCCTCGCCGGCCCAATAGACGACGGCACCGGTGAAGCCGTGCGTGGCGGCCGGGATCGACACGCCCAGGTTGACCTTGTTCTGCGCGAAGGCGCCGGCACTGCTGGCAGCGAGGAGCGCGGCCACAGCGATTCTGCGAGTGATCTTTTTCATCGACTTGTCTCCGTTGGTTTTGGGGTGGGACTACTGCGCTAACGTCGCCGCTGCATAAAGGCCACGGCGATGATCACGAAGCCTTGGACGGCTGCGTTGAGGTACACGCTGATGATGCTGGTAAGGTTCAGCAGGTTGCTGATGACCGAGAGCAGGATCGCTCCGACGACGGTGCCGGTGATGGAGCCCGCGCCACCCTTCAGCGCGGTGCCGCCGACGATCACCGAGGCGATCGCCTCCAGCTCCCACAGCAGGCCGGTGGTCGGTGAGGCGGAGCCGAGCCGCGGCACGTAGAGCAAGGTCGCGATGCCGACGCAGGCGCCCAGCAGCACGTAGGTGAGCAGCTTGATGTGGTCCACGTCGACGGCCGCATAGCGCGCCACCTGCTCGTTGGAACCGATCGCCTGGACGTAACGGCCGTAGGCCGTGCGATTCAGCAGCGCGGCGCCGAGCGCGGCGACGACGAGGAACACCCACACCGGAATGGGCACGCCCAGCAGCGCGCCGTAATAGACCGGCGCGTAGGTGTCGGCCAGCTTGTTGTCGAGCGTCAGCGCGCCGCCATTGGAGAAGTAGGTCAGGTAGGCGCGGAAGATGCCCAGGGTACCCAAGGTCACGATGAAGGGCTCGATGCGCCCACGCGTGATCAACAGGCCGTGGGCCAGGCCGAACAGCGCGCCGAGCAGCACGGCGAAGCCCGCGCCGATGACGACGATGGCCAGCGGCGCGAGGCCGCCTTTCTCGCCAAACCTTTCGCCCAGCGCGTTCATCAGGATGATCACCGCGCCGGCGATCAGCGCGGCCATCGAGCCGACCGACAGGTCGATGCCGCCGCTGATGATCACGAAGCACATGCCTACCGCGATGATGCCGATGAAGGCCGTGCGGGTGAGCACGTTCATCGCGTTGTCGAGTGTGGCGAAGTCGCTGTTCAACAGCGTGCCGATGATGCACAGCGCCAGCAGCCCGGCCACCGGCCCGAGGCCGTGCAGTTTCACCCACCAGGGCGCGGATTTGGTGTCAGTGCGTTCCGGTTGCATGGGCAATCAAGACCTCTTCCGTCATTTGTTCGTTGGCCGCCAAGGTGGCCTGCTGGGCACCGCCGCGCATCACGACGATGCGGTGGCAGATGCCGATCAGCTCCATCAGCTCGCTGGAGATGACGATGACCGCCCTGCCCTCGCGGGCCAGGCGCTGGATCAGGAAATAGATGTCGCGCTTGGCACCGACGTCGACGCCGCGCGTCGGCTCATCGAGCACGATCACCCGCGGATCCGAGTGCAGCACCTTGGCCAGCGCCAGCTTCTGCTGGTTGCCGCCGGACAGCGACGAGGCCTTGATGTCCAGGCCGCCGGTGCGGATGCCGAATTCGTCCACCGCCATCTTCAGCGCCACCGTCTCGGCCGCCGCGTCGAGCAGCGGCTTCGTGTAGCGCTGCAAGGCCATCAGCGTCAGGTTCTGCCGCAGGCCGAAGTCCACATGCAGGCCCTTGCCCTTGCGGTCCTCGCTGAGATAGGTCAGGCCCAGCTTGGCGGCCTCGCGCGGGCTGCGCAGGCGCACCTCGGCGCCGTCGATCTCGACCCGTCCGGCGCTGGCCTGGCGCAGGCCCAAGAGCCCTTCGAAAAGTTCCGTGCGGCCGGCCCCCACGAGCCCGGCGAAACCGAGGATCTCGCCCGCGGCGACCTCGAAGCTCACGTCCCTCGCCCACCCCGGCACCGTCAGGCCGGAGACCTTCAGCCGGGGCAAGCCGGCCGGGGCCGCGCTCTTGGGCGGATAGAGATCGCTCAGCTCGCGACCGATCATCAGGTTCGCCATCTCGCGGCGCGTCACTTCTGTCGTCTTGCGCCCGGCGACGAAGCGGCCATCGCGCATCACGACGATGTCGTCGGTCACGCGCTCCACCTCGTCGAGCTTGTGGGAGATGTAGACCATCGTCACGCCTTCGGACTTCAGCCGGGCGATCAGCGCGAACAGGCGCTCCGTCTCGCCGGGCGTCAGCGTGGCGGTGGGCTCGTCCATGATCAAGAGGCGCGCCTGCTTCTGCAGCGCCTTGGCGATCTCCACCAGCTGCTTCTCGGCCACGATCAGGCGCTTGACCGGCGTGTCCGGCCGGGCCCGCAGCCCGACCTGCTCCAGCACGCGCGCCGTCTCCGCATGCATGGCCTCGTTGTCGAGGAAGAACCCGCGCCGTATCTCGTGGCCGAGGAAGACGTTCTGCGCGATGGTCAGGTCTTCGGCCAGCGCGAACTCCTGGTGGATCATCGCGATGCCTAGCGCCTCGGCGGCGCGCGGGCCGTCGAGCCGCACGGCCTGCCCATCGATGCGGACCTCGCCCCCGCTGGGCGACTCGTAACCCGCCAGGATCTTCATCAGCGTGCTCTTGCCGGCACCGTTCTCGCCGAGCAGGCCGACGACCGTGCCGGGCCGGATCTCGAAGCTGACGCCGTGCAGCACCTGCACCGCGCCGAAGGCCTTGCGCACATCGGCGAAGGCCACGGACGCACCCGGCCTGCGATCAGGCAAAGGCGTCTCACTCATCGTGCGCTGCGGCTGGCCCATCTTGTCTCGCTGTCATGTTCTCTTTTCTGTCTTTATGTTCGCTCGCAAAACAAACTAAAAGAACAGTGGTTTTCCCGGGGACGGGCGCCGAGGCCCGTGTCCATCGGAAAGATCAGGCCTCGGCGCCTTCGGCCAGCGCCGCCCCGCCGCCAAAAACGAGGCGCTTGTCGAAGTCCAGCATGCTGCGGTGCAGGGTCATCGCCGCGCCGATCGCGCAGGCGTCATCGCCCAGCGTGGACATCTCCAGCGGCGGCAGCGGATACGGCGTCACCGAGTGCTTGCGGATCGAGGCGATCACCTCCGCCTCGACATGCCGGCAGATCTGCGCCACCGCGCCGCCCAGCACCACGCGCCCCGGATTGAGCACCGAGATCAGCGATGCCATGCCGCGCCCAAACCACCAGGCCCATTCCTCGGCCACGTGTCGCGCCGCGGCCTGTCCGGCCTCCAGCGCGGCCACCACGTCGGCCAATGACGAGGCCTTGCCGCCGTGATGACGGTAGCGCGCCAGCACGGCGCTGCGGCCGACGTAGCTCTCGAACGATCCTTCGAGCGCCGTCTTCGGGTCGAAGCCCTGTTCGCCCAGGTGGATGTGGCCGATCTCGCCGGCATAGCCGTTGTGGCCCCGCTGCAGCTTGCCCTGCGACACCAGGCCGCCGCCCACGCCCGCGTCCACGTAGACGAACAGCGCATCGTCGACGCTGCCCCAGCGGCGTCCGTAGACCTCGGCCGCGGCGAAGGCGTTCGCGTCGTTCTCCAGCGTCACCTCGTCGTCCCACTTCAGCGCGTCGCGCACCAGGCGGCCGACCGGGAGATCGTGCCAGTTCAGCATCGGCGCGCGCATCAGCACCTGGCGATCACGGTCGATCAGGCCGGGTGCGGCCACGCAGAGGCCGCGCGGCGTCTGCCCTGCCGGCAGCCGCTTGACCGCGCGGCGCACCATGTCGGCGAGCTTGCGGACCGTCTGCTCCACATCCGATTGCACGCCCTCGAACTCGACGGTCTTGCTCTCGATCAGCCGGCCACCCAGGTCGACGGCCACCACCGACAGGTGGCCGATACCGATGTCGGCACCGAAGATCGCCGAGTGGCCCGGGTTGAGCTGCACATGCTGGCCGGGCCGGCCGGCGCGCCCGCCGGGTGTGCTGCCGGAGACCTCGCGCTCCAGCACGATGCCCTGCTCCACCAGGCCGGCGATCAGGTTGCCCACGGTCGAGCGCATCAGCCCCAGATCGCGCGCCAGGTCAGCCCGCGTCGAGGTCCCCTGGCGGTACAGGGCATCGATCACGCGGACCTCGTTGATGTGCTTGACGGCGCGCGGCATCGACATATTCGTTGGCCCAGGAGCTCCGGTTGAAGAGCCGCAATGCTACCCGCGGCCTGCGTCGGCCAAGGACATGAAGGCCAGCGCCGCGGCGCCGACCAGGCCCGAGTCGCTGCCCAGCGCCGCGCGCACGATCGGCACCGAGCGGAACGGGGGCATCGCGTAGCGGTCCACATGCTGCCGGATGATCGGGTGCAGCAGCTCGAAGCCGTTGGAAACGCCGCCACCGATCACGATGAGCTCGGGGCTGTACATGTGCAGCAGGTTGACGATGCCGACGCCGAGCCAGCGGCCCTCGTCCGCGACCAGTTCCTTGGCGATCGCATCGCCCTGCGCCGCGGCTTCGAAGACGTGCTGGCCGGTCAGCGGCTCCGTCAGCGCGGCGAGCCGGCTGGCGGGATGCTGCAGGACGGCGGCGCGGGCATTCGCGCCCAGCGCGGTGCCCGATGCCAGCGCCTCCCAGCAGCCGGGATTGCCGCACTGGCAGACCGGGCCGCTGGCCTCGATGGTCATGTGGCCCAGATGCGAGGCCAGCGAGCGGCGGCCCTGCAACACGCGGCCGTCCGCGATCACGCCGCCGCCGATGCCGGTGCTCACCGTCACGTAGACGAAGTCCTGCAAGCCGCGCCCGGCGCCGAAATGCCATTCGCCGATCGCCGCGACCACGCCGTCGTTGCCCAAGGTCACCGGCTTGCCCAGCCAATCGGACAGCCATGCCACCAGCGGGATGTCGACCCAGCCCGGCAGGGTCGGGATCGTCAGGATCACGCCGGCCCGCGCGTCCAGCGGGCCGGGCGAGGCAACGCCGACGGCGGGCACCTTGTCCAGGCCGACCTTGCGGCTAACCTCGTGCACTAGGCTCTGCATCTGGCCCAGCACGGCCTTCGGACCACCGGCCTTGTCGGTCGGCTGCGCCGCGCGGGCCAGTAGGGTCCCGCGGCCATCGACCAGCGCGGCGCGCACCTGCGTCCCGCCCAGGTCGATGCCGACCGCGAAGGAGTCGTCGGCAACGGCCAGAACATTCATAGGGCGGCCAGCCACTTCATCCGCGCCGGCAGGTCCGGGTCGCCGAAGGCGAGCGAGCCCAGCACCACGCCGTCGGCCCCAGCCTCGCGCAGCTTGGGCACGGTCTCGTGCCGGATGCCGCCGTCGGCGATCAGCACGATGCGCTGCTCCTGAGCGTGGCGCGCGATCAGGGCATGGGCCTCCTGCAGGCGGTTCAGCGCCTCCTCGTGCAGGCCCTTGCCCTTGACGCCGATCGCCGTGCCCAGCAGCGTGATGAACTGGACCCGATCGAGAAAGGGTTCGAGCGTCGCCACCGGCGTCTCGACCTGCAGCACCAGGCCCGGCATTAGGCCGCGGGCGCGGATGCGCTCGATGGCCTCGGCGGTGTTGTGCGATTCGGCGTGGACGGTGATGACGTCGGCGCCGGCATCGGCGAACTGATCGATCTGCGACATCAGGATCTCGGGCGACACCATCAGGTGCACATGGATAGGCGCTGCGCTGACGCTGCGCACGCGCATCACCTGGTCCGGGAAGAACAGGAAGGACGGCGCGAAATGCCCATCGGCCACGTCGACGTGCAGCAGGTCCGCGTAGGGCTTCACCCGCTCCAGGTCCTCGCCGAGGCGTAGCGCATCGGCGGACCAGGTGGAGAACTCGGCGATGGGCCGGTCGGTAGGCAGACGGTCGAACCAGTCGGATTCGGGACGACTCATGGGGGGCAGCTCCGCAGGAATTGTTCGATGGCGGCACGGATCTCGCGCACATAGGCACTGCGATCGACCGACTTAGGCGTGACCTCGACGAAGCGCGCGGCGGGCAGCAGGTCTGCCAGCTCGCGCGCCATGTCGATGGGATGGATGGCGTCGTCGAGGTGGCCGATGACCAGGGCTGGCACCTGCAGCTTGCGCAAGTCGTCCGCAGAGACGCCGGGACCGTCCAGCGAGATCCGACGCAGCAGTTCGCCGGTGATGTCGACCGGCTCGCGCGAGAAGAAGCCGGTGAGCGAGGCCAGATTGTCCGGCGCGTCGCGCGCCAGGCGCCGTGCGGTCTCGCCGGCCAGGAACTCGGCCTTGGCCTGCGCCGCGGGCAAGCGCCCGAGCAGATGGCCGACCTCGACGTTGGGCGCCGTGTTGGACGGGGCCCGCTCGCAGATCCAGGCCGGCCGGATCAGGATCAGGCTCCGGACGAGCGCCGGGTGCTTGACCGCCAGCCGCGTCGCGATCGCCGCGCCCATCGATACGCCGCCTACAACGGCGCGCGCCAGGCCCGTGACCTCGATCAGCGCGCGGATGTCCTCGGTGAAGGTGGCGATGGACAGCTCTTCCACGGCGCCCGCCGCCGACTGGCCGTGGCCGCGGCATTCCAGCGTCAGGAAGCGCGCGTGGGTATCGGTCGGGAAGAGCTCACTCGTCTGCTCGGCACTGCCGCACAGGCCGTGCTGCAGGAAGACCGGCGCACCACGACCGCCGGTATCCACATAGCGCAAGCCGGGTCCGAACGGGTGGCGGGTCAAGGCCTCGCTTACCGAAGTACCTTCGCCTGCGGCTACGGAGCGAGCGCCTGCGGGCGGCCGGGCGGCGCTCATGCGGCCCGCCCCGTGACCAGCAGGATCCCCAGCCCGTCGCAGGTGCGCTCCAGGAATTGCGCGACACCGGGTGCCTCGCTCTCGGCGAGGCCGTGGGTGATCAGCGGTCCGTCGAAGCCGGCGCCGCGCAGGCACCAGAGGTAGTGCGCGTAGTCCAGCACGCCGGTGCCGGCGGTGGCGAAGCGGCCGTCGGCATGGCGGTCCTTGGCATGGGCGAGGCTGATGCGATCGGCCAGCAGCTCGATCGCATCGGCCACGATGCGGCGCTGCTGCTCCACCGGCTGCACCTCGAACAGGTTGGCCGGGTCCAGCACGATGCGCAGGCGCGGACTGCCGATCTCGTCGATCAGCGCCTTCGCTTTCGCGGCCGAATCGATCACGTTGGCCAGCTCCGGCTCGATGCCGAGGTCCAGGTCGTGGCGATCGGCGATGGCGATGGCCGCGCGCATCGATTCGACGAGGTCGCGCCAGGCCTCGGCCGTGTGGTTGTCGGGATGCTCGTGCCACATGTCCTTGGCATCGCGCGTGCCGGTGCACAAGGTGATCAGCCGCGTGCCCATTGCCGCGCAGGCGCCGGCGATCGCCTCCAGCCGTGCGTGGCCCGCCCCGCGCACAGACGGGTCAGGATGGATCATGTTGTAGGTGCCCGAGACGGCTGCCATCGACACGCCTTGCGCCTTCGACTGCGCGCCGACGGCTGCAGCCACCGCGGGCTCGATCGCATCGGGCATCGACGGCAGGCCGGAGCAGGACATATTGTATTGCACGGTCGCGTAGCCGGCGCGCCGCGCGGCGGCGAGCACGGTGGCCGGACCGGCGCCGGCGAAGGTCTTGGCGAAGATGCCCAGCTGCATCAGACGCTCCCCTCGACGTCGGCCAGGCGCACCCGCTCGCCGCTGTCCACGCTGCGCACGATGGCCACCATCGCCCGCACCGAGGCGATGCCGTCCTCGATCGTCGCGCCGGTCATCGGCTTGCCGTGCAGCAGCACGTCGGCGAAGGCCTCCAGCTGGCGGCGGTAGAAGTGGCCGTCGGCACCGAGCACGCGGCGGCTCGTGCCGTCGCTCTCATGGAAGATGTCGACCTCGCTGCTTTTGTAGTACCAGGGGTTGTAGGTCTTCGCGAGGATGCTGCCGTTCTGGCCGTAGATCTGGAAGCCCTCGTGCCAGTCCATGCGCACCGCCACCGTCAGGTCCAAGTGGCCCAGCGTGCCGTTGACGAACTCGGTCTCGACGAACCAGCAGCGTGCGCCGAAGCGCTCGGACAGGCGCGCCCGCACGGCGGTGATTCCGCCGCCGAGGTAGCGCGCCGTGTCGGCCAGGTGGCAGCCGTGGGCCAGCATCAGGTACTGGCGCATGTCCGCCTTCGGATCGATGGCCGGCTTCCTGCGCGCGGCACTCGTGACCATCAGCGGCTGCACCGCATCGGTCATCGGATAGCGGTGCGTGGAGTCGCAGTACCAGGCCTTCAGCGCGAGCATTTCGCCGAGGCCGTCATCCGCATCGTCGATGAATTCCTTGGCCGCCTGCAAGCCCGCGTCGAAGCGCTTCATGTGCCCGACCTGCAGCAGCTTGCCGCTGCGCTTGGCCACGTCGCGCAACGATTCGACCTCCTCGACGGTGACGCCCAGCGGCTTCTCGCACAGCACATGCTTGCCGGCCTCCAGCGCGCGGATCGCCGCGGGAACGTGGAAGGTGTCGGAGGTGGCGATGATCACCGCCTCCAGTTGCGGGTCGGCGAGCATCGCGTCGTAGTCGGCGTAGCTGCGCTCGGGCTTGTGCGTCCAGGCCATGCGCTCGCGCAGGTCGTCCGCCACGTCGCAGATGGCGTAGAGGTCCGCATTGCGCGCCTTGGTGCAGCTCTCGAAATGAGCGGCCTGCGCGATCGGGCCGCAGCCCAGGACGCCGACTCTCAGTCGGCGGTCTTCCTTCTTCGGCATGGTGAGTGTTTCCTTTCAGTTCAAAGCGATGCCGGACTCGCGGTCGAAGATCGACACCTTGGCGAGTTCGACACCGAAAGTCGTCGGCACGCCGACGGTGACCGACGCGTCCGCGGCCAGGCGGGCCATGATTTCGTGCGGCCCGAGGCGGGCGGCGGCATAGAGGTCCGGACCGGTCGGCTCCAGCACCTCGACGGTCACCGGCAAGGCCGCATGGCCGGCGGGCGGCACGTCGCCGCACACCATCCATTCGGGCCGCAGGCCTATGAAGACCGGTAGGCCCTGGACCGGCACGCGCAGCGAGCTGAAGCGCGCCGGGACGGGGAAACTCAGCGAGGTGCTTTCGATGGCCAGACTGCCGCCACGCAGGGTTCCGGGGATCAGGTTCATCGCGGGCGAGCCCATGAAGGTGGCGACGAAGGTGTTGGCAGGCCGCTCGTAGATCTGCGCCGGCGTGCCGAATTGCTGGACCACGCCATCCTTCATCACGGCGATCCGCGTGGCCATCGTCATCGCCTCGACCTGGTCGTGCGTCACGTAGACCGTGGTCTTGCGCACGCGCTGGTGCAGGCGCTTGATCTCGGTGCGCATGTCCACGCGCAGCTTGGCGTCGAGGTTGGAGAGCGGTTCGTCGAACAGGAACACCTTCGGATCGCGCACCAGCGCGCGGCCCATCGCGACGCGCTGGCGCTGGCCGCCGGAGAGCTGCTGCGGCTTGCGCTCCAGCAGGTGGCCGATCTGCAGCAGGTCGGCCACCTCGCTGACCTTGGCCGCCTGCTCGCTCTTCGAGAGGCCGCGCATCATCAACGGGAAGGCCATGTTGCGCGCCACGGTCATCGACGGGTACAGCGCATAGGACTGGAACACCATCGCGATGTCCCGCTCCTTGGGCTCCAACTGCTCGACCGAGCGGCCGTCGATGGAGATCACGCCGCTGGTCAGCGGCTCCAGGCCGGCGATGATGTTCAGCAAGGTGCTCTTGCCGCAGCCGGACGGGCCGACCAGCACGAGGAACTCGCCGTCGTCGATGGTCAGGTTGATGTCCTTCAGGATGCCCAAGGATCCGAACCGCTTGGTGACTTGTTGGATTTCCAGCGATGCCATGTCTCTTTACCCTTTGACGGCGCCGGCCATCAGGCCGCGCACGAAGAACTTGCCCGCCAGCACGTAGACCACCATCGTCGGTAGCGCGGCGATGACAGCGGCGGCCATGTCGATGTTGTAGGCCTTGATGCCGGTGGAGGTGTTGACCAGGTTGTTCAGCGCCACCATCAGCGGCCGCGAGTTGGGGCCGGAGAAGGACGCGCCGAACAGGAAGTCGTTCCATATCGAGGTGAACTGCCAGATCACCGCGACGACCGCGATCGGCGCCGAGACCGGCAGCAGCACGCGGAAGAAGATCGACCAGAAGCCCGCGCCGTCGATGCGCGCGGCCTTGATCAGTTCGTCGGGCACGGTGACGTAGAAGTTGCGGAAGAACAGCGTGGTGAACGAGATGCCGTAGATCACGTGCACCGCGATCAGGCCGGCCATCGAGCCCGACAAGCCCAGCAGGCCCAGCAGTCGCGCGATCGGGATCAGCACGATCTGGAAGGGGATGAAGCAGCCGAACAGCAGCAGCGCGAAGATGACGCTGTCGCCCTTGAAGCGCCACTTGGTCAGCGCGTAGCCGTTCACCGCGCCGATGGAGACCGAGATCGCAACGCTGAACACGCACAGCACCATGGTGTTCCAGAAGTACGGCCGCAGGCCCTCGCAGGCCACCGCGATGCAGGCCGTGGACCAGGCCGACTTCCACGCTTCGAAGCTCGGGTCGACCGGGATGCTGAGGATCGTGCCGCCCGAGTACGGCGGCAGGCCCGTGATCTCCGGCATCGATTTCAGCGAGGTGAAGACCATCGCCACCAGCGGCACCAGCATGAACACCGCCGCGACCAGCAGCATCGCGTAGATGAAAACCCGGCCCGGACGAAATCTTGATGCGCTCATGTCGGTGATCCATCGCGCCACGCGGCGCCGGAATTTCGGGCCGAGTGCCGGGCCGCCCCAAGCCGGCCCGCATGGCGACGCATGGGGCTTGATGCCCCGTGCGTCGGCGTCCCCTCGGGGGACCGACCGGACGCGCCTGCGTTCAGCAGGGCGCGACTGGGCGAGAGGTCTATTTCAGCGCGCATCTTGGTTCTTCAGCTCGCTGTAGAGGTAGGGCACGATCACCGCGGCGAGCGTGATCAGCATCGTCACCGCGCTGGCGGCGCCGACGGCCATCTCGTTGCGCGTGAAGGTGTAGCCGTACATGAAGGTGGACGGCAGCTCGGTCGCGTAGCCGGGGCCGCCGCGGGTCAGCGCCACGACCAGGTCGTAGGACTTGATCGCCAGGTGTCCCTGCACGACCAGCGCCGTCAGGAAGGCCGGGCGCAGCGCGGGCACGACGACGTGCCGGTAGATCTGCGGGCCGCCGGCGCCGTCGATCTTGGCGGCCAGGATGATCTCGCCGTTGATGCCGCGCAGCGCGGCCAGGAACAGCGCCATCACGAAGCCGGCGGCCTGCCAGATGCCGGCGATGACGATGCAGTAGATGGCCATCTGCTCGTCCTTGATCCAGTCGAAGCGGAAGCTCGTCCAGCCCCAGGCGTGGAAGGCTTTCTCCAGCCCGAGGTCCGGCGCCATCAGCCATTGCCAGGCGACGCCGGTGACGATGAAGCTGATCGACATCGGGTACAGGTAGATGGAGCGCAGCACGCCTTCGGCGCGCACCTTCTGGTCCAGCAGGATCGCCAGGCCCAGGCCCAGCGCCGTCGTGATGCCGATGTAGAGCACCGCGAAGAGGCCGAAGTTCGTCACGGCCACGATCCAGCGCGGCGAGTTCCAGAGCCGCTCGTACTGGAGCCAGCCGACGAAGTTGAAGTTCGGCAGCATCCTCGATCCGGTGAAGGAGAGGACGGTGGTGAAAGCGATGAAGCCGTAGACCGCGATGCAGATGACGATCAGGCTGGGTGCTAAGGCCAGCTTCGCCATGTGCCGGCTCAGCCAGCGCGACAGGGGTGACATGGACGTCCCGGGTGCAAACGTGAGAAGAGATAGAAAAAGGCTGGTGACGGCGCCGGCCGCCACCAGCAATCCCTCAGGAGTTACTTGGCTGCGGCAACCGAGCGCACCAGCTCATCGACGGCAGCCTGCGAGGACTGGTCGGAGTTGAAGTGCTTGGTCACGACGTCGAAGTAGGCGCGCTGCACGCCGGCGGGCTGCGCGTGGCCGTGAGCCAGCGAGCCGTAGACGTGGTTGGCCGCGCTGGCCGCTTTCAGGTCGGCCATCGACTGCTTGCCGCAGTCGTCGAACTTGTCCATGCTGACGTCGTTGCGCGCCGGGATCGAGCCCTTGGCCAGGTTGAAGGTGACCTGGAAGCTCGGGTCCATGATGGCCTGGGCCATCAGCAACTGCGCGGGACGCTTGGCCGCCGAGACGTTGAACATCGCGAAGAAGTCGGTGTTGAACAGGAAAGAGCCCTGCGTGCCCGGCGCGACGCTGCACAGGATGTCCTTGCCCGGCACCTGCTTGGCGGCGATCACCTCGCCCTTGGCCCAGTCGCCCATCAGCTGCATCGCGGCCTCGCCCTTCAGCACCATGGCGGTGGCGAGGTTCCAGTCGCGGCCGGCGAAGTTGCGGTCCACATAGCCGCGCAGCTTGCGCATCTGATCGAAGACCTTGAGCATCGTCGGCGACTTCAGCGCGGCCGGATCCGCATCGATGATGGCCTTCTTGTAGAAGTCGGGGCCACCGATGCCCAGCACGACGTCTTCCCACACCGTGGTTTCCTGCCAGGCCTGGCCGCCGAAGGCCAGCGGCGTGATGCCCTTGGCCTTGAGCTTGTCGGCCGTGGCGTTGAACTCGTCCCAGGTCTTCGGCGGCGTCAGGCCGTTGTCCTTGAAGATCTTGGCGTTCATCCACAGCCAGCTCGGGCGGTGGATGTTCACCGGCGCCGCGACCCAGTGGCCCTTGTACTTGCCGAAGGCCTGCACCGCCGGCGGAACGACCTTGTCCCAGCCGCCCTTGACGGCCACGTCGTCCAGATTGCCCAACGAGCCCTCGACCGCCCAGTCGCGCACGTTCATGCCGAGCTGCTGCGCGGCGGTCGGCGGGTCACCCGCCACCACGCGCGCGCGCAGCGCCGTCGAGGCCGCCTCGCCGCCGCCGCCGGCCACGGCCATGTCCACCCACTTGACCCCGCGCTTCTCGAGATCCTGCTTCAGCACACCGACCGCGGCACCCTCGCCGCCGGAGGTCCACCAGTGCATCACCTCGACGCTCTGGTTCTGGGCCTGCGCCGCACTGAACACCATCAGTGAGGCTGCCGCGGCGACGGCCCTCAACACGTTCGAACGCATATCACTGTCTCCTGGTTTGTATTTGGGAATTCATTGCAGCAAACCGCCCTTCATTTGTTTGCTTGCAAAACCAATTTATTCGAACGACGAAAAGCCGAACACCCAGGGAAACCCTGAATGGCCTTTCGGGGAGCGTCGCGCCTCAGCGCTTCAGGCTGAAGCGGCTGCGGTACTCGCGCGGCGTCTGGCCCTTTAGCGCCTTGAACTGGCGCCCGAAGTTGGCGAGCGAGCGGTAGCCCACCGCTTCCGCGATGCCGGCGATCGGCCGGCCGTCGGCCACCAGCTGCGCGCAGGCCTCGCCGATGCGCAGGCGCATCACGTACTCCGTCAGCGTCGTGCGCGTCTGCCGCAGAAACATGCGGTGGAAGGCCGAGGCGCTGAGCGCGGCGATGCGGGCCAGGTCGTCCACCTTGATCTCGTCGCGGTAGTTCTCGTGGACGTGCTCCAGCACCCGATCGATGCGCGAGCCGCCCGGATCGGTCACCGAGGACGCCTGGTTGGGCGCGGCGAGCGATTCAGCAGCCTCGTCGGATGACAGCGCCAGCAGGATCGCGATCAGGTCCAGCAGGCGCTCGGCCGGCGGCTTGTCGAACAGGGCCTCGATGGCCGGGCGGGCACGGCGGGCGGCGTCGGGCGAGAACTTCAGCCCGCGCGACGAGCGCTCCAGCATCGCGCCGATCGCACGCAGCTCGGTCAGCAGGTCCATCAGGCCGCGCGCCCATTCGGGCCGGAACTTGATGACCATCACATGATGGGGCTGGCTCTCATCGAGCTTGTTGGACGAGAACCAGGTGTGCGGCAGGTTCGGGCCCACCATCACCAGGTCGCCGTCGTCGTAGCTGCCCACGTGGTCGCCGATGAAGCGGTGGCCCTGGGAGTTGGTGGTCAGGGTCAGCTCGTACTCGGGATGGTGGTGCCACTCGAACGCGATGGGCTCGCGCTGCACGTGCAGCATCGAGCAGGACACGCCGTCGGCGACCGGGACTCTCTCGAGATAAGGCTTCATCAATGTGCTCTGTACGACCCGCCCTTAAGCAGGAACGCCAGAATAGTATGAGTAGTCGCCAGTCTCCGACAACAGCTCGTTTTGCCGCGCGCCTAACCTTCAGGCCGTCAGTTCACACAGAAGACGACGGAGACACGGATGGCACACGCAACCGACTACGACCAGGACGATCACCCGACATCGACGCGAAGCAGCACGCAGCTGTCGCAACTGAAGAAGCAGCTTCCGCTGCGCGTTCTCTCGCCCGAAGACTTCGCCCACTGGCAGCGCCGGGGCTACGTCATCGTCCGCAACGCGGTGCCGGCGGAGAACGTCGAGCGGCTGAAGTCGCTGCTCTGGGAGTTCGAGGAGAAGGACCCGAAGGATCCGAAGACCTGGGACGTCACGACGCGGCGCGAGCACCCGGAGGCCGCGGTCAACTACGCTGGCATGGTCGAGATCTACAACCACCAGCTGCTGTGGGACAACCGCATGCAGCAGCGGGTCTACGACGCTTTCGTGGACATCTGGGACATCGAGGACCTGTGGGTGGCGATCGACCGCGCCAACCTCAACACGCCCAACCGCGGCAAGCGCAAGTCCAGCGGCTTCCTCCACTGGGATGCCGACACCTCGCGCGAGCCCAAGCCGATCTCGGTCCAGGGCGTGCTGTCGCTGGTGCACCAGGACGGCGGCGACATCGGCGGCTTCCAGTGCGTGCCCTGGCTCTTCGAGCACTTCGACGAGTGGGTCAAGACCCAGCCGGCCGACCGCGATCCGCACCATCCCGATATGACGGGCATCGAGGACAAGCTGGAGAAGCTCGAGTTGTTCCCCGGAGACCTGATGATCTTCAACTCGCTGCTAGCGCATGGCGTTGCGCCGAACACGACCGAGGACAAGGTGCGGATGGCCCAGTACATCTCGATGTTCCCGGCCGAGGAGTCCAACACGGCCGAGCGCGAGGCCCGCATCAGGTCATGGCGCGAACTGGAGCCGCCGATCCGCGCCGGCTTCCCCGGCGACCCGCGCGGCTGGGAGAAGAAGCATGGCCGGACCGCTGAACTCACTCCGCTGGGCGAGAAGTTGCTGGGCCTGAAGCGCTGGTAGTAGCAGCCTTTGTCCAACATCAACTCCGACAAAGGGTAGCTCGCTGCGCGGCTGAAGATGCGCAGGCGGTAGTCGCGGCCGCCGGCATGGTGGGCGTCAGCTCGAAGGTCGTTTCGGACAGGTTGGTCCAGCCCGCGATGGCTTGCATCGCTTCGGTGCCGAGGTCGTCGGCGTCGAAGACGACGGCCACCGGGTTGCCGGCCAGCGGCCCGGCGGTGAACACGTCCACACCTTCTAGTCGTGGGTGCGCTTCATCGTCGCCTTGCCCGCCACAGGGTCGATCTCGGTGCTGGTGATGCCGAAGGGCGCCATGCGGGCACGATGCTCGGCCGAGCCGAGGTAGCGGCGCAGTTATTCGTTCACCGCGTTCCACAAGCTCGCATTGCCCTTGGCGAAGGAGAAGCCGCCCACGGGCGCCGGGGCGCCCGCCTCGTGCGCGACGGCCTGCACGGCGGGGTCGGCTTCAGCCGCCACGCGGCTGCCCAGGGCCGTGGCTGCGAACGCATCGATCTGCCCGGCCGCCAGCGCCGCAATGGCCTCGGGCTGGTCCTTGAACACAACGAGCTGGCGCTCCGCCACGCCGGCCGCCCGGGCCGAAACGATCTGCACCTGGCCCGCGATGACGCCCAGCCGCACGTCGCCTCGCGCCGCCAACGACGCATAGCTGTGGAGCGCCTTCGGGTTGCCCGGCCGCACCAGAAGGCCATCGCCCAGCGCCCAGACCGGCAGGCTGAAGGCGACGTGCTGCGCACGCTCCGGCGTGATGAAGATGGGCACGTTCATGTCCCAGCGGCCTTGCTGCACGCCGGGCAGGAATTCGTCGAAGGACGTGGGCACATGCTCGATGGCGGTCACGCCGATGGCGCGCAGCACGTCGCCGGCCAGCGCGATGTCAGCGCCGGTGACGCTGCCGTCCGGCGCCGTCCAGTAGAACGGGGGCTCTTCGATGTAGGCGATGCGGATCTTCATGGCGGCCTCCTTCATTCAGCTTGCGACGGCATCCAGCACCGCTGACAGGGCCGCCAGCGCGGGCCCCAGGCGACCCGGCGGCAGGTAGCCGAAGCCCAGGCGGAAGACGCACTCGCTCTCGCCAAACCACGCGCCCGACGCCAGTTGCAGTTCATGCCCGGGCAGCGCGGCCCAGAAGCGCGCGACGGCCGCGTGGTCGAACCGGCCAGCACGCAGGCGTACACAACACAGCGCACCGCCGTCGGGGCGAATCCACTCGATGCGCTCGCTCTCAACCTCGCACCATGCGCTCAGTTCCGCCAGGCCTTCGGCCAGCAGCTTGCGGCGGGGCGACAGCACGGCCTCGCGGTGGCGCAGCAGCGCCGCCGCCAGTGCCTCATCCAGCACCGAGCCGCTGATGACGGTGTTCATCTTGGCGACCGTGAGGCGCGCGCGCAGGTCCGCGTCCACCACCGTGAGCCAGCCCGTGCGCAGGCCCGGCGCGCCCAGTGCCTTGGAGACGGAGGAGCCGGTGACGATGCGCGGGTGCAGCCCGGCAAGGCTGTCGGGCGCCGGTTCACTGCCGTAGGTGGCCTCGCGGTAGGTCTCGTCGATGAAGAGGATGGCCTGTGGCGCGCGGGCCTCCAGCAGCGCAAGGATCCGCTCGATGGTCGCCCTGGGCGTGCGCACGCCGCTGGGGTTCTGCGGCGACGCGAGGCTCACGAGCCTGGTCTTGGCCGACAGGCTGGCCGCCAGGGCGTCCAGGTCCAGCCGGTAGGCGTCCTCGAAGCTGAGCCGCACTTCGCGCACGGTCACGCCCGCGCCAAGCAGGCAGTCACGGCTGGGCGGAAAGCAGGGCGTCACCAGCACCGCCTCGTCGCCGGGGCGGCAGGTCTCGAAGGCGAGCAGGAAGAGCGCGAGCGCCGTGCCCTGCGTCGTAACGACGTATTCGGCCGGCACGCCGCAGGCCTGGGCGATGGCCTCGCGCAGCTCGGCCGAGCCGGCGGAGCGGCCGTAGCCGAGCCTGAGGCCGCGCACGGCGTCCAGACCCACCAGGTCCAGCACATCGCCCACGGTCAGGTCTTGCGACGTGCTCTCGGCCAGATTGAAGGGCCGGTTCACGTCCAGCAGGGAAATGATGTCGTTGTAGGGAAAGCGGCCTCGCCATCCGGGAGCGGGCACCGCCTTTTCCTTCTCTTCGAGCACTGTCGTCATTCGTTCCACCTCGTCCGTGCAGCCGGCAATGCGGGCATCCTAGGCAGCGGCCCGGAATCGCAACAGCCACAATTTCCTGCTGTTTGAACCAGCACAGTTGGCCGCCGTGCCGGCACGATTCGCCGACAATCCGTGCCATGGAAGCCGCACTCCGCGCCAAGGGCCCCGCACAGACCTCCACGCTGTACCGCTACGAGCAGCTGGCCGACCTCATCACCGGCATGATCGACAAGGGCACGCTCGCGCCCGGCATGCGCTTGCCGTCCGTGCGCGCGATCAGCGAGGAGCACGGCCTCTCCGTCTCCACCGTGCTGCAGGCCTACCGCTGGCTGGAGGACCGCGGCTTGCTCGTCGCCCGGCCGCAGTCGGGCTTCTACGTCGCGGCCACGCAGGGCGGCACGCTGGCGTTGCCGTCCACGCCGAGGCCGCGCGCCAAGGCATCCACGGTATCCATCAGCAGGGCGGTGGCGGGCCTGCTGGAACACGCGTCCAACTCGGCTCTGGTGCCGCTCGGCTGCGCGGTGCCGGATGCGGCTCTCCTGCAATCCCGGCGGCTGGACCTGGCCTTGGCCAGGGCTGCCCGCCAGCACGGCGCGCGCTACAACGTCTATGCCGCACCGCGCGGAGATCTGCGGTTACGCCAGGAGATCTCGCGCCGTGCGCTGCGCGTCGGCCACGCGCTGTCGCCGGACGACGTCATCATCACCAGCGGCTGCACGGAGGCCATCAGCCTTGCGCTCGGCGCGGTCGCCAAGCCCGGCGACACCATCGCCGTCGAGTCGCCCACCTATTTCGGCCTGCTGCACACGCTCGAGGTGCTGGGCCTCAAGGCACTGGAGCTGCCCACCGACCCGACCCACGGCGTCAACGTCGATGCCCTCGCACGGCTGCTCGGCGCGGAGCCCGTGGCGGCCTGCGTTCTGTCGTCCAGCTTCAGCAACCCGCTGGGCTCGCTGATGCCGGAGGCGCACAAGCGCGAGGTCCTGGCCTTGCTCACACGGCATGGCGTGCCGCTGATCGAGGACGACGTTTACGGCGAAATCCACTTCGCGCGCGAGCGGCTGCGGCCCTTCATCGCGCTGGACGGCGGCGCCAACACCATCTACTGCAGCTCCTTCTCCAAGAGCCTCGCCCCCGGCTACCGCATCGGCTGGATCGCGCCCGGGCCCCTCGCGCAGCAGGTGATGGACCGCAAGCTCGCGTACAGCCTCTGCGGCCCTGTCCTGCCGCAGGTCGCCATTGCCGACTTCCTCGCCAGCGGCGCGTTCGATGCCCACATGCGCCGCCTGCGCCGCCTGCTGGAGGAGAACCTGCTGCGCCTGACCCGTGCCATCGAGGCCAGCTTCCCGCCAGACACCCGCGTCAGCCGCCCCTCCGGCGGCTTCGCGCTCTGGGTCGAGCTGCCCCGCGGCTTCGACTCCCGCGTCCTCTTCGACACTGCGCTTGAGCACGGCATCTGCTTCGCGCCTGGGGACGTGTTCTCCGCCAGCCGGCGCTTCAGGAACTGCATACGGCTGAGCGCAGGCAGCGTGTGGGGCGAGCGCATCGAGACCGGAGTTAGGCTGCTGGGAGACCTTGCTCGCGCTCAGTTGGCCAGCGGAAGCTCGGGCTGATGACGCCTACCGCAAGCCGGTCCGACCGTGCACCAGGCAACTTTGAAAGTGGCCCGCTAACTCGGCCTTGTCTACCGTTTCCTCAATCATCAAAACAAGGGAAGTGGTCCCCCGATTTGCCGGCGAGTATCGATTTCAAGATGCTGGCTCGGGCCAAAGGGTGGAACGGAGCGAACCGCTAGCGAGTCAGGCCCGTGGCGCTTGCCCAGCGCGCAGCTGGTCTGCACGATCAGCTTGCAGCCGACCGCCGTCGGCATTGGGCGGAGGGAATGGAGCCTCGCCGGTCCGCTGGCAAGCGGGTTCGGCGGGCAGGTGGTGCTCATCGTCAAGCTGCCGTGAACAGCAGCCTTCTGGCGAGTGGACGTTCCATGATCAGCGAGGGGTCCGCGATCATGACATCCAAGCCCGATCTGGCTCGCCCACCTTGAGTTGAAGCTGCCGATAGTTCGAAGCAGTGATTGCGGGCCTTCCTGCATAGCCGACACCATGCGCAGAAACGCAGCGGCGAGCTGGCGATTTGACGGCCAATCAGCGATACGAAAGTCTGCGTAAATGCCAATAGAGGACGCCCGCTACTCCCCAGGCCCCAACAAGCACGTAAGGCCTCGCGTCCGCCTTCAGTCCGGCGACCACGATGGCTGCGGCGGCGAGCACGCCCAGCCAGCCGCAGATACGCACCGTGCGCGACGACAGCCCGAGCTGGGCCGTCGCATGCAACTCCGGATGGTGCTTCACAAGCCGCACCGCCGCCAGGCAGGAACTCATGTACTTCAGCATCGTCGGGATGTTCACCGCCAGCAGCAGGAAAACCAGGTTCGACGGGAGCAGCAGGCCCAGCAGTGCCACCAGCCATGCGGCGCCGAGTGCCCCGACCGGCGTGCCCCACTTCGGATGCAGGCGCGCGAAGGCCGCCGGCAGCACCCCGCCCCGTCCCATCGCGAACAGGTAGCGCGAGAAAATCATCACCGTGGCGTTCAGCGTCTTCAGCACTGCGAAGACCGCCGCGCCGACGATCAGCGGCTCGGCCAGCCGGCCCAGCGGCACGCGCGCCGCTTCCAGCAGCGGCGCGTTGCTCGCGCCCAGGGCCTCGGGTCCGATCAGCGCCAGCGAGACCGCCGCCACGACGCCGTACACCACCGTCGTTAGCGCGACAGCCAGCGCGATGCCGCGGGGGATGGTCCTTCTCGCGTCCTTCACCTCCTCGCCGATTTCGGTGGCCGATTCGATGCCCAGGAATAGCGTGATCATCAGCGGCACGGCCGCGAAGATCGCCGGCCAGCCGGAGGCGAGCGGCTGCTCGAGCCGCGACCAGTCTGCGAGCGGAGCGCCGGTGCCGGTGAAGACGGCCATGCAGCCGAGCAGCACGATCATCATCACCGTCTGCAGGCCCGCGGCGACCCGGATGCCCAGCACGTTGACGCCGAAGATCGCGCTGATGACCACGGCCTTGGTCAGCGTCTCGGGAATCGGCCAGACCCGCTGGAGGTAGTTCACCAGCACCGTCGCAAGAGTCACGATTACGCCGGCGCTGCCCAGGATGCGCAGCCAGGCGATCATGAAGCCGAACAGCGGGTGCACGAAGCGCGCCGGCCATTCGTAGGACGCGCCGGACTTGGGCAGCGCGGAACTCAGATAGGCATAGACCAGCGCGAACGGCAGC
>Ga0247779_1000425_pt1 | contig 27350 bp, 22 predicted proteins | sample UWRJL221509R5_FD_179925 | JGI IMG/M metagenome (GOLD analysis project Ga0247779, IMG submission 179925) | Plant litter microbial communities from Arlington Agricultural Research Station in Wisconsin, United States - UWRJ-L221-509R-5 | ecosystem: Environmental > Terrestrial > Plant litter >... | reverse complement strand
GGCAAGCCGGTCACGCTCAACGCCGAAGGCGAAGGACGCTACATCCTCGACGTCAGCGCCGAGGTCACGGGGCTGGACGCTTCGGTCAAGACGCTCGAGCGTCGGCTACCCTACGTCGTTACGCCGGCGAACGGCTCCGCACAATCCGGTACGGTCAGCCTGCAAGCGGGCATCACCCCGCTGGTGATCGACGCGCCCGGCCCTTCGGTGTTGCTCGAGTCGTCCAATTTCGTGCTGGCTGGCCGCACTGCCAAGGCCGGCACCTTGACCGTCAGCGACCGCCCGATCACGGTCGATCCGAGCGGTCGATTCGCACAAATGATGAACGTGTCTGCGCCCGGTGAAACCACCATCATCGTCCGCGCCACCAGCAAAGAGACCGCGCCTCGGCTCTTCCCCTTGCGCGTGAAACGCGTCGACAGCTTGGCACGCGAAGCCGAGCGCGTGCGACAGCGCGCCACCAGCAACTATGACGCCATCGCCGATCAAGCCGGGACCAAGCGCGGTTGGGCGGTGGCACTCGACGGAGTCGGCGTCGATGCGCGAACCGAAAACTACAATACGGTGATCGTGATGGACGTGCAGAGCGGTTGCGCGCACGCTCCCTGTCTGGCCCGCGTGACCTACGGGGCACCGTATACGATGCTCCCGGGCGACAAGCTCAGCACCTTCGGCGAAGTGGTCGGTCTGGTCGATGGCCCGCGTTCCGGCAGTAAAATCCCCGAAATTCGCGCCGACTTCCTGATCAAGGCCACGAAGTGACGCGCCCTTTTCGCGCGTCGCTGTGCCTGGCCAGCAGCGTTTTTTTGTGGCTGGGCACGCCGGCGAGCGCGCGCGATGCCGCGCGCGTGCAGCGCATCGCCGTCGGTCGCGGCTCCGCCCTGGCGGCTTGCGAGGGCCTCGACGCCAGCAACGGCAATCGCGCACGCAGCCGCTTTCCGAGCACGCCAGAGCTTACATTTCGCACGCGTTTGGCGGGCGGCATCGGCCAGGCCCCCGCGAGTGACGCACACGGCAATTTGATCGTCGCTCACGCCGAGCCGCGCTTGTCGAAGCTGGATGCCAAAGGGCGAACGCTCTGGTCCGAGCGGCTCGCCAGCGAAGCCAGCTCGGCCCCGGTGTTGACCAGCGCGGGGTCGATTCTGATCGTCACGCGCGACGGCGAAGCGCTGCTCTATTCGACCGCCGGAAAGCTTCAGGCCAAGCGCGCCCTCCCCTTCGCTGATCCCAGACGGCGCAGCCTGTCGATCCCGACCAGCAACGGCGGCGCACTGCTAGCGAACGGCAGCGAGCTGTTCGAGCTCGACGAAAATGGCGCCTTGCTGCGCCAGCTTCGCGCCAGTGGCAACCTGAGCACGATCGCTGAAGCGAACGCCGCGCTGATCGCAGTCAGCGACAACGGCCGTGTGCAGATTGCGCATGCCACTGGGGATTTGACGCCGCTCGGCAGCTTCGCTGGCAATGTGGCGGAAGGTGCCGCGGTGAGCGCCGGCAAACTGTTCGCCGTCGTCGACGGCCACAAGTGGTGCTCGCTCGATCTGACGACGGGTCAGGTCGTCACCTTGGCCAGCGAGCCCAACATCAACCTCACTGGCCCCGTGGCGATGCTCGATTCACCCTCGGCAGCGTTGGTCGCCGATGGCGGATTCGTTTCCCTGCGCGCCAAAGACGGTGCCAAGGGCTCGCGCGCGGCCCTCAGCGCCACTAGCCAAGGCTTCGACCCCGCGCTGCGAGGCTTGCGCGCGGCGCTCGTGGTCAGCGATCAGCGAGGCGCGATCGCCGCGGCGCGCAGCGGCAACGACGCGCTCATCCTACCTGAAGGCAAGAGCGCGCTGAGGCTGGACGACACGAGCTGCCTCGATCCATTTCGTCCGACGCCCACCGCAACGGGCATCGTGTTCGCCTGTCGTTCGGGCCAGCTCTTCGGCGTCAGTGATAAAGCGCGGTGAAGGACAACGTGGCGGCCCCGAGCGACGCTTGGGAGCCGACGCTCTCCTGCTCGTCACCGGTCACGCTGCCGGCGAACCGAAGCATGCCCCCGAGTGACCACTGCGGGCTGACCCAAAACTCGTAGCCGCCCCAGGCTTGCAGTCCGAGGCCCGCGCCCTGAAATTTCCGGCCATTGTCCTTCACCTCGGCGGCGCCGCTGGCGACGCCGAGCGCGCCCCCCAAATGCAGGCCGCGCTGAGGATTGGGAAAAATGTCCACGAAGTAGGCGAGGATGCCCGTGCTGACCACGACATCCCCGGACACTTGCTGGCCGTCGACGCTTCGCCGCGAGCTACTCAGCCCGAGCGCCGACAGCGCGGCGCCCATCACCAATCCAGACGTAGGCGTGCCACCGATCCAGAGATCCAAAGCGCCCGCGGCGCCGCCGATGTCATAGTCGCCGATGCTCTTCGAATCGGAGGACACCCGCGCGCCACCGCCCCCCAAGCCCAGCGCCATGCGCAGATAAAAGCCGTCGTGCAGGGTCGCGCCCCGCGGCGCTCGCGGAGGCGCCGGCAAATCATTGCCCGGCGCTCCGGGAGGAGCGGCAGACGGCGCGACAGGCACGGGCAGCGCGCTGGCCGCTGCCGGTGGAATTGGCAGGGACCGAGGAGCCGGGGGCGGAGGCAGAGGTTCCTCCGTGGCCGCTGGAAGGGCAGCCGGCGGAGGTGGAGGCGGCAACGCGCTGGTCGTGGGCGTCAGCCCGGTCTCCGCTGCATGCGCAGCAACCGGGGTGGAGCACGAAATCCCGAGCGCAAGCCAAAAACCCAGCGGCGAAACACGCTTGCACTGGCGACGGAAGGGGAGCGTGCCTATACTAGGCCCGCGTCGTTCGGTGACGAAACGCTGCAATGACATTGGCAGCGTCGGCCCGTGGGCGCGGAGGAAACCCATCCGATGATTTCAATCACAACGCTGGCCGCAGACAAAGTTAAAGAGATTTCGAAGTCGGAGGGACTGGAAGGCCAAGGCCTCCGTTTGCGAGTGGTGGGCGGTGGTTGCGCCGGTTTCCAGTACGACTTGTACTTCGAGGACAAGCCCACGGATTTGGACGAGCTGTTCGAATCCAACGGCGTGAAGCTGTTCGTCGATCCGCTCAGCTACCAGTATTTGGACGGGACGGAGATCGACTACGTCGAAGGCGCCAACGGCTCCGGGTTCAAGTTCGGCAACCCGAACGTGTCGGGAACTTGCGGCTGCGGCTCGTCGTTTCAAGCTTGATCTGAGAGCTGCTCACTCACGCCGACGGCTGGTCTGTGCCGGGCACTCGTGCCCGTTTCGATCGACGACCAGCCCGCTCGGCGGTGTGACCCGCGCGCGAGCGCCACAACGAAAACCGCCGCTGCAGATCAGCAGCCGGTGTCGTGGCGCAATTGCCACGGTAACGCGGACACAGTGTTTGGTAGCTTGGACAATGCCTAAACACGCCGCGCAATGTGCCCGTGCGTCCAGCCCGTTTTGCCCAACGTACGAACTTGGGCGCTTGGTAAATCTTAGCGTAACCGCGAAGATACCTACCGCGTAGGTCAGGGTGCGAGCTGAGTGCGTGCGGCGCCGTTCGAAGCGTGTGGGGCCGCGCCTTCTGCGTTTGTCTAGGACTGGAATTAGACGAAGGGAACCGAGAAGTACCATGGCCCGTCAAACCGATCCCTCCCTGACGTTCTACATCACCGCGGTCCATTCCTATCCTCAGCTCTCGCGTGAAGAAGAGCTCGCTCTGACCGCCCGCTGGCTCGATCAAAAGGACGAAGTGGCTCGCGAAGCGCTGGTCCGGGCCCACCTGCGCTACGTCGTGGCCATTGCACTCAAATATCGCCGCTACGGCTTGCCCCTCGGTGAGTTGGTGGCCGAAGGCAATTTCGGCGTCGTGCACGCGCTGCAGAAGTTCGACACCAGCCGGGGCACGCGCTTCGTTACCTACGCCGCCTATTGGATCCGCGCCTATATTTTGAACCACATCATTCGCTCGTGGAGCTTGGTCGGCGTGGGCTCGGGCGCGCTCCGTTCGAAGATGTTCTTCAAGCTCCGCCGCGAACGCGTGCGCATCACCAATTTGGTCGGCGAAGGCGATCACGCCGATGAGCTCTTGGCCAAGGCGCTGGATGTGCCCAAGGCAAAAGTCACATCGATGGTGCGCCGCCTGGAAGCGCGCGACGTTTCGCTCGACGCCAAGGTGTACGACGATTCGGCGACCACGCTGGGCGACACGCTCACCGCTTCCGGGCTGAACCAAGAAGAGGGTTTGGTCGGTTCCGAGGTGGGCGGCTACGTGCGCGACGCGGTGCAGCTCGCGCTCACGGGGCTGGACCAACGCGAGCGCTACATCGTCGAAAATCGGCTGATGGCCGACAACGAGGACGAGATGTCGTTGGCGGAGATCGGCCGTCGCCTGGGCGTGTCACGCGAACGCGCCCGCCAGCTCGAGGCCCGCGCCAAGAAAAAGCTGAAGACGCGCATCACCGAGCTTTCGCGCGGCAACGGTTGGCTGGACATCCACGACGCCGCCTGACAAGGCTCTCAGTCTTTGGTTGCGCGAGCCGCACGCTGCACCTAAGCTCGGCCCGTTGCAGCATCTCAGGCGATCGCAGGTTCGTCTCACGACGAGCCTGAGGAAAGTCCGGGCTCCGCAAGGCAGGATGCCGGGTAACGCCCGGTGAGGGAAACCTCGAGGAAAGTGCCACAGAAAATCAGACCGCCCGAGCCGCTTTGGCGCCTCGGGTAAGGGTGAAAAGGTGGGGTAAGAGCCCACCGCGCAGCCGGTAACGGTTGCGGCAAGGCAAACCCCATCCGGAGCAAGGCCATGTAGAGGGGCGTTCGAGGGCTGCCGGCCCGAGCCCCTGGGTAGGCTGCACGAGGCGTTCGGTAACGGACGTCCCAGAGGAATGACCGCCAGCGTGCCGAGGGTGACCAAGGTACGCGACAGAACCCGGCTTACGAGAAGCTGCAACCACACCCCGGGGGTTCGCCCTCGGGGTGTGTTTTATTGAGCAGCGAACACGAACGGCACGTTGACGGTCGTCGAATCTCCAGAGGGCGGGAACTGCCAGCCCCGCACGCGGCTGGAGATACATTGCGAGAGGCCGCGATAGCCCTTCGGATCACCCGCGTTGACGACTGCGTTCGATACACTGCCGCTCGGCAGCACCGTGATTTCGACCAGCACGCGCGCGGTGGTGGGGGCATCCTTGTCGCGCGTATCGAGCGCGGGCTGCCAGCATGCGCGCTTCACGCTGCCCGTGTAGCGCGAAACCGTGCTTTGGATCTGCGCGCCATCGAGCCGCGAAGCGCTGGAGACGCTACCCGATGGTCCGGAAGAATCGGGGCCGTGACTCGGCCCTTGTGAGCCGAGGTTTTGCAGGTTCTTCAAGCCATTGATGCCGCCTTTGTCGGCCTCGGCGGGCGGGCTGCCCGCGCTCTTGGCCGGTGCGGCCACACGCTTGACGGGATTTTTGGGATCGCCCGGCGTATTCGTGCCATCGCTGACGACGGCACTGGCTTCCGGCGCAGCAGCGACTGCAGCGCTTGCGGCTGGGGGCACCACTCGATCCACGTATTTCACGACCTCGACGGTCTTGTTCCCCTTGTTGAACAGCACGAAGCCAATCGTGAGCCCGAACATCAGCGCGATGCCGACGGCGATCCAGGCAGCGGGTGAAGTCCCGCTGCGCTTCGGCACGCCGGCTGCTGCCTCGAGCTCGTCGGTAACGACGGCTGCGCCGGTGACGCCGTTTGCAGCGCCTGAATAGGCTTCGACCTCCGAGCTCGACGCGGCAGGGACGGCGATCGCCGACGCGGTGCCCGGCACCGGGCTCAAAACCGTGGCCACCGACGGCGTGAACGGAGTGAGTGATGCGCGCGCGCTCGATAGGCTCTCGTCGACGATTGCGGAAAGCTCTGGGAAAGTGCCGAGCGGGCGCCAGTCCTCGAAGCCATCGCGCCACACGAGCGACTCGCGATTCACCGAGCCAGAGGCTGCCTTCGAGCGCAGCTCGCTCAAGCGGATCGGACCCACGGGCACGCCGTTGATGCCCACGAACCACTCGTCCGCCGGCATGCTCAACGGATCGTGAGCCGCCGCGTCCGTGGGATTGCCGACCGCGAGCGAGAAGGCGCCTGCGAGCGCGCCCACATCCGCAATGCGCGTGCGCTCTTCTTCCTCCACCTCGGGGAACGGATTGGCCGCAGGCGCGCTCGGCTTCTCGACGATCGCCGCGGGCTTCGGCGCAACGGCGGGCAACGGCCCCACGCCGCCTTGCAGCGTGCGCTTTTCGCTCTTGGTGTCGAGCGTTGCGTTGACTGTCGACGGTGCCGGTTTCTGTGCCGAGGATTTGGGCGGGGGCGGCTTGGGCGCCGTGGACGCCGTGGCCAGCGGAGCCTTGGGCGCCGCCGGCGCAAGCCCCGGCTTTGTTGGTGCGGTTGGCTGCGCGCCCGTGGTCGGGGACTTCTTCACCTCTGGTCGCTGCGGAGCACTTGCGGGACCACCAGCCGGCGCACTCGCGGCAAGCGGCGCACTCGCGGCAAGCGGCGCACTCTTGGCGACAGCGGCCCGCGCACTGGCAGGAGTCAATGCGCTGCCAGCAAACGGCGCACTCTTGGCGACAGGTGCGCTCTTGGCGGCGGGCGCTGGCCGGGGCGTCCCCAGCGCGGATGGCGGCGCGGGGGATCCGAGCTCGACCGCAGACGTGTCCACGGGAGGTGCGGCGGCCGATACGTCACTCAGAGCGTCGATCGCGGGCGGCGGATCGCTCCCGGCAAGAGCGTCACCCATCCCGGGCACGCTCGAGACTTGGATCACGTAACCGCACTTGCGGCACTTCATGCGAACAGCGCGACCGGCGACCTTCTCGTCACCGATCTGGTATTTCGCCTTACAGCTGGGGCAGAGGAACTTCATTCAGCTGAGCGCCGCGTCAAACAAACGGTCCGAGGTTTACGGAGATTAACCCGAGCACTACCCAAGCGCGAAAGCTCTTTCACAGGAGGTTCAACAAGTGTTCTTTGATCGAGAGACGGGTCGGCTCGTCTACGGCCAGAGTGAGCGCCCTTTCCCAGGTTTCAACGGCTTTATTTCGAAATCCGGCCTTTTGGTAAAGAATCGCGAGGTTCTTCAGGGCGGCAAAGTGCTGCGAGTTGATTTTGACGGCCGTTTCCAGCTCGCTGATGGCGTCGTACACCTGCCCCTTCTTGCCGTACAGTAGGCCCAGGTGGAAGTGTAGGCGGTAGGCCAGCGGGTCGATTCCGACGCCACGCGCCAGGTGAGCGATGGCCTCGTCCAGCCGACCGGCTTTGTATGCGGCCACGCCGGCGTTGAGCGCCTCTTCGGCCTCGCCCGAGACATCCGGCTGCGGCGGCTTGCCTTGCCCGGGGCTGAGGCAGGCTTCCACCGCCGCGATCACCTCGGCGATCTTGAATGGCTTTTCGATGAAATAGTCAACGCCGCAAGTTTGCTTGAGATCTTCGGCGTAGCGCCAACCGCGATACACGGCGCTGACCATGATGATCGGGATCTGCCCGTAGCGTCGGCTGCCCTTGATGCGACGCGCGATCTCGAAACCGTGCACTTCCGGGAGCATGGCATCGAGCACGATCAGGTCCGGCGCATAGTCTTTCACCATGCGCAGCGCCTGGTGCCCCCGCTCCGCCTCCAGCACGTGATGCCCCTTGTGCGAGAGCAGCCGGCTCAGCATCTTTCGGATTTCGGCCTCGTCGTCGATGATCAAGATGGTCTTGACGCCAGCGGCGGGGGGCACGGTCGGGGCTTCGCCCAAGAGCTCGGTGACCACGCTCAGCTCGCGCGACGTGTCGCCGAACTCGGTCTCCTCGATGTCTTCCGAACGAGAGATCTCCGAGGCCGCATCGTCGACCACCAGACCCGGGGCCTCGAGCGCGCGATTGCCCTCTCGACCAGGGGACAGCGCGCCGAAATCGAGCGGGCCCGAGGGCTCGGCGGTGAGGGCGTTGCCGTCGCGGTCGAGGTGCAGCTTCGTCAGTACTTCCGCGGGGCAATTCGGTCCCACGTAGTAGGCGTCGCCGCGGGCTTTCCGGCTGTAAGCTTCGCCGATCACGCGCGAGAGCGTGGCGTCGAGCGCGACGTACGGATACACCTTCTTGCCGGTAACGAACTCCAGCTCGTCGATCACCTTTTTTTCGCGCGGATTGGCCATCGCGATGAAAAGCCGATCGTCCCTGACGAGCACGGGCAAGATCAGATGCTTTTCGGCGATCTCGCGCGGTAACAGCTCGAGGTCGTCGAGCTTCAGACAGATCTGGGTCAGATCGATGCCCGGGATCCCGTGCTGCTCACTCAACGCTTTGAGCGCAGCGATGTCGCTGATCGTCCCCTCCGCGGCCAGCCGCGAGGCCAGCCGCTGGCCCTTCTGTTCCGCGAGCGCGCGATCGAGCTGCTCGGGGGTGAGCGCACGCTGTCGCAGCAGGATTTTACCGATCTGCTTCTTCTCGCTCATCCGAAACTTTGATTATCCACGACACCGGCGACAATCTCGACGGAAAACGCCAAAAAGATCAGATTCCTCCCGGAGAATCAGCCCAAGCGGCCAGGGCATTTCGAGACCAATCGGCAAAATCGCCCCTCTGGATGGCAGCCCGCGCGGCCGCCATCAGTCGGCCGTAGAAATGCAGGTTGTGCTGGCTGAGCAGGCTCAAGCCCAGGATCTCGCTCTGCAGGTACAAGTGGCGCAGGTAGGCGCGCGAGTAAGGCACACGACAAGCACCGCACGCGCACTCTTCCTCGAGCGGGCGCGGGTCGTCCCGGTAGCGCGCGTTCTTGATCGTGATCTTGCCTCCCCAGGTAAAGACCTGCCCGTTTCGAGCATTGCGCGTCGGGATCACGCAATCGAACATGTCGATGCCGCAGCCCACTGCCGTCAAAATGTCCTTCGGCATGCCGACGCCCATCAGGTAGCGCGGACGCTCCGCGGGTAGCGCCGGTGCGACCTGCGCCAGCGCGCGGTACATCTCCGGGATCGGCTCGCCCACGCTGAAACCGCCCAGCGCGAGCCCGTCGAAAGGCAGCTTGGCCAGAGCTTCGATGTGCGAAAGCCGAAGCTCGACGTCCGTGCCGCCTTGCACGATGCCGAACACGCCTTGCTTCGGCGCGCGCGCAGCCAGGCAGCGCTCCGCCCAACGCGTGGTGCGTTCGACGGCCTCCACCAGGGCCGGGCGCGGTGAGCCTCCGGGCGGGCACACGTCCAGCTGCATGGCGATGTCCGAGCCCAGCAGGCCCTGCACACGCATGGCTTCCTCGGGCGTCAGCAGCATCTTCTTGCCGTCGAGGTGCGACGCAAACTCGAAGCCATTTTCGCTGGCGCGCATGTTCTTCGCCAGTGAAAACGCCTGGAATCCCCCAGAATCCGTGACGATCGTGTGCGGCCAGCGCGCAAAGCCGTGTAGCCCGCCGAGCTCCGCGACCAGCTCCGGACCCGGGCGGATCCACAGATGGTAGGTGTTCATGATCTGCATGCGGGCGCCGGTCGCGAGCACTTCTTCGACCGACACCCCTTTGACCACCGATTGCGTGCCGACCGGCATGAACGCGGGCGTGGGCACGTCACCATGCGGCGAGCGGAGCACCCCCGTGCGCGCTTGACCGGACGTCTTGTCGACGCGAAACGAGATCACGCGCGCCTCTTCGGAATCCACATCGCATCTCCATAAGAAAGAAAGCGGTAGCGAGCCGCCACCGCGTGTCGATAGGCCGCCATCACCGCCTCGTATCCGGCGAAGGCCGAAACCAGAGCCAATAGGGTGCTCTGCGGCACGTGAAAATTGGTCAACAGGGCGTCCACGATCTGAAACCGGTAGCCGGGCTGGATCAAGAGCCGCGTCTCGCCCTGAGTGACCCGCACTTCGCCCGGACGCTCGGGATCGGCGGCGCTCTCCAACGCTCGCACCACGGTCGTGCCCACGGCCACGATCGGGCGCTCGCGCTCACGGGCCGCGCGCACCGCCGAAACCAGCTCCGGACCGACCGCGATGGTCTCGGCGTGCATCGGATGATCGTCCAAATCCTCGACCGTTACCGCGCGGAACGTGCCCAAGCCGATTTCGAGCTCGAGCCGCGCGACCTCTACCCGACGCTCGGACAAGCGCTCGAACAACTGCGGCGTCAGGTGCAGACCCGCGGTGGGCGCGGCCGCAGAGGCCGTGCGTCGGGCATACACGGTTTGGTAGCGCTCGAGATCGAAGTCTTCGTCCGCCCTCTTCATGTAAGGGGGCAACGGCAAGTGACCACGCTGAGCCAAGACTTGCTCGAAGTCGGCACCACCCGCGTCGACCGAGACGCGCAAGGTCGCCTCCGCCGATTTCTCGAGCACCTCGATTCGGACCTCGTCCCACTCGATGCGCGTCCCCACGCGCAGCGGCTTGCTCGCGCGTCCGATGGCTTCCCAGTGCTCGCGGCCATCGGCGCCCCGGGCTAGGCGACGGATGAAGAGCAGCTCGATCCGTCCACCACTGCCCTGCCTCGAGCCGAAGATACGCGCGCGTCGCACACGGGTATCGTTCACGACCAACAGCGCGCCTTCGGGGATCAGCTGCGCGAGCTCGTCGACCCGACGGTCCTCGAGCGCATCGCCATCGAGGACCAAGAGCCGCGCGCCGTCACGACGCTCCGCGGGCTGCGCTGCAATCAGCGCCTCCGGCAGCTCGTACTCGAGGTCCGCGGTTTTCACGCGCGGAAGCAAGCAGATTTATCGGCGGAAAGCTAGCCAAGAGCCGACCGGCTCGGCTGTCAACGATTCTCGAAGGTAATGCCGAGGCGCGTCATCTTCCGCCACAGCGTGGTCGGGCTGATGTCCAGTGCTTCTGCGGCGCGCTCGCGACTGCCGTCGGAGGCACGCAGCGCGGCCTCGAGCGCCTGGCGCTCGGACTCGTCCACGATATCGGCCAGAGTCTTGCCCGCGGCCCGGCCGGTCTTGCGCGGGACTTCCGGCAGCACGTCATCGACCGTGATTAGCCCTCCGGAGCAGAGCGCGACCGACTGCTCAATCAGGTTCTCGAGCTCGCGCACGTTGCCCGGAAAATCGTAGGCGATGAGCTTGTCCATCACGCCTTCGGCGGGCTTGGCGCGCGCGTTCATCTTGCGATTGTATTTGTCCAAGAAGAACTCGGCCAAGAGCGGAATGTCCTCACGCCGTTCACGCAGCGGCGGCAGGTGGAAGCGAGCCACGTTCAAGCGGTAATACAGATCCTGCCGGAAGCGACGCTCTTCCACGGCCAGGCTCAAGTCGACGTTGGTCGCGGCCACCACGCGGATGTCGATCGTGATCGGCTTGTTTTCGCCCACCCGTCGCACCTCGCCCTCTTGAATCGAGCGCAGTAGCTTGGCTTGGAAGCTGGGCGTGGTCTCCGCGATCTCGTCGAAGAAAAACGTGCCGCCATCGGCTTCTTCGAACAAGCCCTTGCGCGCCGAGACCGCGCCCGTGAACGCGCCACGCGCGTGCCCAAACAGCTCGCTTTCCAGAAGCGTCTCGCTGATCGCCGCACAGTTCACGGTCACGAACGGACGGTGAGCGCGCTTGCTGTTGGCGTGCACGGCGCGTGCGACCAGCTCTTTGCCCGTGCCGCTCTCACCGGTGATCAGCACGATGGCGTCGGTCGGTGCGATTTTCACGACGCGCGTGAGCACGTCGCGGATCGACTGCGAGCGGCCGATGATCTTCTCGAGGTGGTAGCGCTCCTTGAATTCTTGGGCAAATAGCTGAACCTGCCCGTGTAGCCGCCGACTCTCGAACGCCTTCGACACCTTCACGATCAGCTCTTGCTCGCTGAACGGCTTTTGAATGTAGTCGAAGGCGCCCACGCGCATGGCTTCGACCGCGCTCTCGATCGTGCCGTAGGCGGTCATCACGATCACCTCGGTCATCGGCTGCTTCTCTTTGGTCGCGCGCAGCACGTCGATGCCGTCGAACTCCCCCATCCGCAGATCGGTGATCACGACGTCGTATGCGCCCGTGGCGCCGAGCTCACGGCCTTGTGCGCCGTCTGCCGCTTCGTCCACCTCATAGCCGCCGCCACGCAGCATCATGGCTAGCGTCGTGCGCATATTTCGTTGGTCGTCGACGACGAGGATCTTACCCATGTTGCTTGGAAGCGGACACAACCCGACGATGCCCTGCGCTGACTCTAGCGCACGGATCCCAGGAAGCACACCGCGTCGCTTCGACGCCGCGCCGGGCTGCCAAGGCTCCAGCAATTATACGTCTCGAACGTCCCGCGGTATCGCCCGGAATCGCTCGCTATCGCGCCGTATCGCTAGAGACGCGCCAAGGTGTACTACCGGCTCTCTGGAATCTCGAGCAGACCGCACAGTCGCGAACGGCCCGCCGGCCCCGCGCCGCAGCGAGTGGAAACGCCTCAACGCATGAAAATCAAAACGAACAATGCGATCGCCAAGCCGGTCAGCCCGATCGCGTAGCCGAGCACACTGGCTGTGCTCAGACGGCCGCCGGGTGCCGAGCGCCGCATCCCCGCGTGGCTCCGATCGCGCGGCGGCGGCACTATCGCACTGGGCGAGGTCCCCGGAGAGCTCACGCCGCTTGCCCCCGTAGCAGTGACGGAGCTGACACCGCTGACCGTGATGCGGTCTTTGCCAGTCGGCGTGAAGGCGGGATCGTTCGGCAAGAGCTGCGCGGCCGGTGCCGTCCCGCTGCTCACGGCTCGCAGCGAGCCACGCACGGCCTTGCGGCGCTGCTCGATGCGTTCGCCCAAAACGCGCTTCAGGATCCCGGCCACACCGCTCTGCGGAACGATCAGCCGTTCCGCCTTCAGATACGCATGCAGATCGTGCTCGAATTCGGCCGCAGTTTGATAGCGCGCCGACACGTTCCGCTCCAGGGCCTTGAGCACGATGCGCTCGAGCTCGGGGGGATACTTGGCGTCGATCAGCGTGGGCTTGGGAATCGCGCCGGAGATCACCAGGCGCAGGGTCTCGATGTCGTGCTCACCGCGGAACAAGCGCCGGCTGGTGGTCAGCTCGAAGAGCACGATCCCGAGCGAGAAGATGTCGCTCCTGCGATCCACGCCCTTGCCGAGCGCCTGCTCGGGCGACATATAACCGAATTTGCCTTTGAGCTGACCGGCTCGCGTGGCCTCGCTGATGCGCCCCACGGCCTTGGCCACCCCGAAATCCACCAACTTGACCGAGCCGTTGGTGCCAATCAGGATGTTGTGCGGCGAGATATCGCGATGCACGACGCCGCGCGGGCTGCCGTCCACGTCGCGCAGCTCGTGAGCCGCGTGCAACCCGGCCGCTGCATCGGCGATGATGCGAACCGCCAGCTCCGGCGGGATCGCGCGGCGTTTGCCGGCTTCGGCGATCACGGTGTGCAAGGATTCCCCCTCCACCCACTCCATCGCCATCCACATCATCCCCTCGTGCTCGCCGACGTCGTACACGTCGACCACATTCGGGTGTCGGATACTGCGGACGAGCCGAACCTCGTCCAAGAACATCTTGATGAACTCGCTTTCGTCGGCAAGCTCAGTGAGCATCACCTTGACGGCCACCAGGCGGTCGTCACGGCTCGCGCGAGCACGTTCGCGCGCGACCCAGACCGTTGCCATACCGCCCCGTCCGACTCTCAGCAGTAGCTCGTAATTGCCGAGCCTCGATCCTTGCTTGAGCTCTTCGGTCATCCTGAATGTGCGGCGATTCGCCTCGATTATGCGGGGCTTTTTAGGCAACACCGCAGGCAACTGGGCTTTCCATTAGGCCCAAACGAGCCGTGGCCCGTCAAGTTCGTGGAGTGTGCTCGAAATCTGCGTCGGCCACGCGGGCTGCGTCCGGAGACTGGGCCCGCCGAGCGGCACGCGGTATATAGCGCCGCCGCCCGCCAATGTAGGCGATCGGCGGAGCCAGAAAGTCAGGGAACAATGTCGAGCCTGCGGGAACAGATGGGAACTGGAGACAAGCGGAACGCGGTGATCGCAGACGCCTGCCTAGTGTTGGATGCCGAAGTGGCGGACAAGGGTGGCCTGAGCGGCATCGCCATCAAGGGCGCTTACAAGATCGTGCAGGGGATCCGGCCCGGTTTCGTGAAAGACACCGTGAACAACCTGCTCGATGATTTCTTGGATGCGGTCGACCCCGTGTACCAGGAGGCCGCCGCCAAGAAGCTGCCCGCCGGCGCGTTCTTGCAACAAAACAGCGCCCGCGTCGCCCAAGCGCTGCTCGCCGTCACCGACGCCCGAGCCGCCCGCGTGGACAACGCGATGATCAAAAAGACCTACGAAAAGCTGCGCGGCATGGCCGAAAAGCAAGTCGAGGGCGCCGCGCCCAGGCTAGCGACATTACTCGAAAAACACGCCGCCCCCACGGCTTGATCTCTTCCCTCCCGTAAACGTGCCCGTGCCCGCTCTCCCTCTCTTCTCCAGGATTTGGGGGGTCGCCTCGCGGCAGCTCGCGTGCGCCAGTGCAGGCCGGGCTGGGGTAGGTGTTGAAGATTTTCGGGCACGGACACGGGCACGGGCCCGTTTACGGGGGCGACGAGACGATTTTAGCGCGACACAGCGGAAAACCTCTGCTAGACACCCGCCCACTATGGGAAGCCCGCAAGATCCTCGCACCGCCCGCCGCAAGCGCGAACGCCGCGCCAAGAAAAACGCCGAATGGGAGCTGAAGCGCGCCCAAGAGAACGCGCAAGCCGCGGCGCCCAAGACGCCGGCCAAGACCGCGACTTGATCCGTTCGGCCGTCCTTACGGCCTGATTGTTCTTTGGGGCGCCCCGCTGTCCCGCCTGAGCCCGCCTGAGCCCGCCTCAGGGCGCCCCAAAAGCGAGCTCTCTTTTTTCAGGGACCGCCGTTAGCGAGCCTGCGTCCGAAGCGCCGCAGCACTCGTAGACGGCCACAGTTGCATGATGCGGGCCGGATCGCCGACTCCCCCTCGACATTTGGGGCGAGCGTGCTCAGATTCACCCGGTACTTCATGCCGCCGAACGAGCGAGTGAATCCCGAGCGCGATGACGGCCTCGCCATCGCGGAACGGCCCAAGACTAAGCGGCCGCGCAAGTACGTGGTCGTCTTCCACAACGACGACTACACGACCATGGAGTTCGTGGTCCACGTGCTGATGAAGTTTTTTCATCTGGACGAAACGGGTGCGACGACCGTGATGCTCAACATCCACCGCAAGGGCTACGGCGTGGCCGGCATTTTCAGCCGCGACATCGCTGAAACCAAAGCGGCGCTGGTGATGGACTACGCGAAAGAGCACGGTCATCCGCTCAAATGCACTGCAGAGCCGGAAGGCTTCGGAGGGTCCGACGAGTGAAAGTCAGCGCTGAAGTCGAAGCAGCCTGCGCGTTTGCGCAAAGTGAAGCCATCCGACGTCGTCACGACGTCATGACCGTGGAGCACCTGCTGTACGGCTTGCTCCAGGATCCGGCCACGGCGCGCGCGGCCAAGGCGGCCGGAGGTGACGTCGACAAGCTCAAGCGCGCGCTCGATCGCTTCCTCGATGAAGAAGTGAGCCGCGTGCCCGAGCCGGAGGAGCTCGACCTGAGCGCCTCTCGTGGCTTTCAGCGAGTGCTCAGCCGCGCAGCGATCAACGTGCAAAATAGCGGCAAGGAAGAGCTCAAAGGTCACAACGTCCTGATCGCGATCTTCAGCGAGCTCGACTCGCCCGCCGTCGCTGCGCTGACCGAGGCCGGCCTCACGCGTTACGACCTGGTGAACTACGTCTCCCACGGCGTCACCAAAGACGGCGACGACGAAGACGCGCTCACCTCCGGCGAGCGTGCCGGCGAAAGCGATGAAGACGCCGACGCTCAGCCCCCCGCCGATGCGCTCGCCAAGTTCGCCATCAACCTGAACGAGCAAGCCAAGGCGGGCAACATCGAGCCGCTCGTGGGCCGCGAAAAAGAGCTGCGGCGCGCGATCCAAGTGCTGTGCCGGCGGCGCAAGAACAACCCCATGTTCGTGGGCGACGCGGGCGTGGGCAAGACGGCGATCGTCGAAGGCCTGGCCGCGAAAATCGTGGCCAAGGACATTCCGGCCCCGCTTTCGAAGGTGGTGATCTACGCGCTGGACATGGGCGCGCTGGTGGCCGGAACCCGCTTCCGCGGTGATTTCGAGAACCGCGTCAAAGCGGTGCTCAAGCAAATCGAGAGCCTGCCCCACGCCGTGCTGTTCGTGGACGAGATCCACACCATGGTCGGCGCGGGCGCGGCCAGCGGCGGCACCCTCGACGCAGCGAACTTGCTCAAACCGGCCCTGGCCAACGGCAAGTTGCGTTGCATCGGCGCGACCACGTTCGAAGAGTACCGCTCACACTTCGAGAAGGATCGCGCGCTCGCGCGCCGCTTCCAGAAGATCGACGTGCTCGAACCGAGCCTGAGTGAGACCATTCAAATCCTGAAAGGCTTGCGCGGCCGCTATGAGGAGTTCCACGGGGTCGCGTACACCGACGCCGCGCTGGAAGCCGCAGCTACGCTTGCCGATCGCCATTTGCGGGACAAGAAGATGCCCGACAAGGCCATCGATTTGATGGATGAGGGCGGCGCCGACGCCAAGCTGGAAGCCGCCATCGACGCCGAGACCGTGATCGTCGACGTGGAGCGGATCGAAGCCGTGCTGGCTCGCATGGCGCAAATCCCACCGCGTCAGGTGACCGCGGACGCGAAATCGGCGCTCAAGAGCCTGGAGACCGATCTGCAAAAGGCGGTCTTCGGCCAAGATCGCGCGCTCGCCGAGCTGGCCTCGGCCATCAAGCTGTCTCGCGCCGGTCTCAGGCCGAAGGAGAAGCCGATCGGCTCGTATCTGTTCACCGGTCCGACCGGCGTCGGCAAGACCGAAGCCGCACGCCAATTGGCCAAGACCATGGGCATCGAGCTGATTCGCTTCGACATGAGCGAGTACATGGAGCGCCACACCGTATCGAGGCTGATTGGCGCGCCACCGGGCTACGTCGGTTACGACCGCGGCGGCCTTTTGACCGAAGCCGTAGCCAAGACTCCACACGCGGTGCTCTTGCTGGACGAGATCGAGAAGGCTCACCCGGACGTGTTCAACGTGCTGCTGCAGGTCATGGACCACGGCACGCTCACCGACAACAACGGCAAACAGGGTGATTTCCGGCACGTGGTGCTGATCATGACCAGCAACGTGGGCGCCCAAGACATGGCCCGCGGCATGGTCGGCTTCGGCAACCGCGATGCCCAAGGCAACGACTCACTCGCCCTGCGCAACACCTTCAGCCCGGAGTTCCGCAATCGTTTGGACGCGCGCATCGCCTTCGATCCGCTTTCGCCCGCGGTCATGGGCCGCGTAGTGGACAAGTTCGTCCGTGAGCTCGGTGATCAGCTGGCGGATCGTGACGTCACGATCGAGCTCAGCGAATCCGCCCGCGTCTATTTGGCGGAGAAGGGCTACGACAAATCGAACGGCGCGCGTCCCCTCGCTCGCCTGATCCAAGACGAGATCAAGAAGCCTCTGGGTGACGAGCTGTTGTTCGGCCAGCTCGAGCACGGTGGACACGTGATCGTGCGCGCCGAAAACGGCGCGATCACTTTCGACCTGCGCGGCATCGATGCCCAAGGCGTCCCCCACCCGCGGCTCTTGAACTAAGGGCTCGGGGCGCGCCGCCAAAGCGTGGACTTCTTCATCGACCGCGGTGGCACGTTCACCGATTGTTTGGGCATCGATCAGCACGGCACGCTGCGCTTGGCCAAGGTCCTGTCGTCGGACCGCGCGCCGCTCGAAGGCATCCGTCAGCTGCTCGGGCTCGGCGCGGATCAAGCGATCCCAGCTTGCCGCGTGCGCATGGGCACGACGCTCGCCACGAACGCGCTCTTGGAGCGCAAAGGCGAGCGTTTCGCGCTGCTGATCACACGCGGCTTCCGCGACTTGCTTCAAATCGGCACGCAGGCCAGGCCCGAGCTATTTGCGTTGGCCATCCACAAGCCGAGCGTGTTGTACGACGAGGTGCTGGAACTGGACGCGCGCGCCGACCGTGAAGGCGTGCCGCTGGTACGACCGGATCGGGCGGCGCTCTCGTCCCAGCTCTTGGCCTTACGCGCGCGCGGCATCGACAGCGTGGCCGTCGTGGTGCTCGGCGATCATCGCACGGGCGCGCTCGAGCGCGAGGTCGGCGAGCTCGCGCGCGCCGCGGGGATCGCCGAGATCTCGCTTTCTCACCAGCTCGCGCCGCGCCTCGGCTTGCTGCTGCGCGGCGACACGGCCAGCGTGGACGCGTACCTGAGCCCGCGCCTCGCCCGCTACCTCGAGACGCTGCAAGCCGAGCTCCCCGGCAGCACGCTGCACTTGATGCAGTCGAGCGGCGGCCTGTGCGACGCCGCGCATTTTCGCGGCCCGAACGCGCTCTTGTCCGGACCTGCCGGGGGCAGCGTGGCCTTGGCGCAAATCGCAAACGACCTGGGCCTGGGCCAGGTGCTTGGTTTCGACATGGGCGGCACTTCCACCGATGTCTCGCGCTACGCGGGCGAATTCGAGCGTCGCTACGAGCACGAGATCGCCGGCGTGCGCGTGGTGGCACCGATGCTTTCGATCCACACCGTGGCCGCCGGCGGTGGCTCGATCTGCCGCCTGCGCGACGGGCGACTGACCGTCGGGCCCGAAAGCGCCGGCTCCGATCCCGGCCCGCTCTGTTACGGGCGCTCGGGCGCTCGGGCCTTGACGGTGAGCGACGTCAACTTGGCGCTCGGGCGCTTGGTCCGGCATCGCTTCCCCTTCCCGCTCGAGCTCGAGCCGGCGCTGGCTGCGCTCGCCGAAATCGCGGCCGAGCTGCGTGAAAACGGCCATCTCGCCGATACCCACAGCGTCGCCCAGGGCTTCTTCGAGATCGCCAACCGCAACATGGCCGAAGCGCTGCGCAAGGTCTCGGTCGCGCGCGGGTTCGACGTGCGCGAGCACGCCTTGGTCGTGTTCGGTGGGGCGGGCGGGCAACATGCCTGCGCCCTGGCGCGCTTGCTGGGCATCGCACGAGTGGTCTTTCATCCGCTATCGGGCGTGCTGTCCGCGTACGGCATGGCCTTGGCGGATGTCAGCCACCATGTCTCGGCGGATGCCGGCTCTCGCCCATTGAGCGACGCACTGTTGGCCGAGCTCGAACTCGAGCTCGTGCGCCTGGAGCGCGAAGCGCGTGAGGTCGTGGAAGCGCAGACCGCAGCCGATCGCGTCGCCTGTGTGCGGCAACTGGATCTGCGCTACGCGGGCAGCGAGACCACGCTCACGCTGCCATACGGCCAGGCGAGCGAGCTCCGTCGACGCTTCGAAGCCTTGCATGCCCAAAGCTTCGGCCACAGCCGAGCGGAGGCGGCGATCCTGGTCAGCGCGTTGCGCGTCGAGGCACGCGCCTCATCCGCATTCGGGCAGGCACGCCCGGCCGGCCTCGCCCTGGGCGAAGGGCCCCGGCCCGAGCGACACACGACGTTCTGGCACCAGGGCACGCGCTACGATGAAGTGCCCGTGTTCGAGCGCGAAGCGCTGACCGCGGGCGCCCGCATCCAGGGACCCGCGTTGATCGCCGAAGCCGTGGCCACGATCGTCATCGAGCCCGGCTTCGAGCTCGAATGCCGCGCCGACGGCATCTTGCTCGCGCGCCCCAAAGCCGAAAGCGTGCCCGACCTGGCTCGCCCTGCCTGCATCGAGCAGAGCTCGAGCACCGTTCCCGACCCGGTGACGCTGGAGGTGATGAGCAACGCATTCATGTCCATCGCCGAACAGATGGGGCACACCTTGCAACGCACCGCGCAGAGCACCAATATTCGCGAGCGTTTGGATTTTTCGTGCGCCATTTTCGACGCGCACGGCGGGCTGGTCGCCAATGCACCGCACATCCCCGTGCACCTGGGAGCCATGAGCGAATCGGTGCGCGCGGTGCTCGAAGCACATCCCAACCTGGGCGCGGGCGACGCGTTCGTGACCAATGATCCGGCCTGTGGAGGTTCTCACCTACCCGACATGACCGTGGTGCTGCCGGTGCACGACGCGAGCGGGGCGCTCCGTTTCTTCAGTGCCACGCGCGGCCATCACTCGGACATCGGTGGCATCACGCCCGGCTCGATGCCTGCATTTTCCAGCGAGCTCAGCCAAGAAGGCAGCGTATTTTCCGCGCTGCGCGTGGCCCACGCAGGCGAGCTCGATCGCGCGCTGATCCTGGAGACGCTCGCGCGCGGCCCCCATCCCGCGCGTCGCCCGCTGGAGAATTTGGCCGATCTCGAGGCCCAGATCGCCGCGGCCCGGACCGGTGCCCGGCTGCTGCACGAGCTCGTGGCAGAGCACGGACAGGCACACGTCACGCGCTACATGGTCGCAGTGCAAGCCCTCGCGGGCGAATGCGTCGCGCGAGTCATCCGCGAGCTGCCCGAAGGCAGTCGCAGCTTCCGCGATCGACTCGACGACGGCACGGTGATCGCCGTCACGCTGCACGCTTCTGGCGGCAAGCTGGCGATCGATTTCGGCTGCAGCGGCGCGGAGTCGACCGGGAACCTGAATGCACCCCGCGCGGTCACGTTGGCGGCGGTGCTGTACGTGCTGCGTACCCTCGTGGGCCAGGCGATCCCGCTCAATAGCGGCTGCTTACGCGACGTGACCGTGCACATTCCCGAGCGCAGTATCTTGAATCCGTCAGCGGGTCGAGCGGTCGCCGGAGGCAACGTCGAGACCTCACAACGCGTGGTCGATGTGCTGCTCGGAGCGCTCGGCTCTGCCGCTGCCAGCCAAGGCACGATGAACAACGTCAGCTTCGGCCAGCAGCACTTCGGCTACTACGAAACGATCGCCGGCGGCGCGGGCGCGGGGCCCGGCTTCTGCGGCGCGAGCGCAGTGCACACGCACATGACCAACACGCGCATCACCGACCCAGAAATCATCGAGCAGCGTTTTCCGGTACGCATCCTCGAGTTTTCGCTGCGGCGTGACTCGGGCGGCAGCGGGCTGTACGCCGGCGGCGACGGGGTTTGCCGCGAGTACGAGTTCTTGGAGCCACTCACCGTCTCACTGCTCAGCGAACGACGGCTGAGCGCGCCCTTTGGGCTTGCCGGAGGCCAAGCGGGCGCGCGAGGACGAAACCTGCACAATGGCCGAGAGCTGCCCGGGCACGCGGTATTCGCGGTCGCAGCCGGGGATCGCCTGCGAATCGAGACCCCCGGCGGCGGCGGCTACGGCGTCGCCTGAGCCGGTACTCGTGACAGCGCTTCCTTGGCGGCCAAGGCGAGCGCGCAGCTGTTGGTCTGGCGCTGTTGGGCCATGACGGTCTCTGGATTTTGCACCACGCGGTCTCCGACCGGCACGAAGTGGCCCGCGGCGTCCGCCCTCAGCCGCAGCAGGGGGCTCTTGGTCTTCAGGTCCCAGATGCCGATGCGCGCCGTATGCGGCTCACGTTGCACCCGCTCGTCGGGCGTTTCGCCGGCGTCCGGCGCCTCGGGCGGCAAGCCACCCTCGGGGTTCTCGTCCAGCACCAAGGTGAAGTAGCGCGAGCGCGAAAGCAGCTCGATCGCCACCGGCACGTCTCGCTTCGCGACACTATCCAGATCGCGATCGTAGGCGTTCAAACCGAGCTCGGTGTCGGCCTCGTGCACCTCGTCCGTCCAGTCACTGGACAGCACGCGCAGCGCCCGATAGGCGAGTCGCATGTTGTACGGGCGCGGCGGCTCGTTGCACGCGTTCCACTCGTTGCACAAGAGGCCCGAGCTGCAGTCCGCAGTCACACGGCAGGCGGCACCCTTGGTCGGATCGGTCGCACCCACGCGCACGAACAAACACGAGGTAAAGCCATCGTGGAGCGAGGCGCGTGCGGCAGCGCGAATCGCCGGCGCCGTGCCGGTGTTGGCCATGCGCAGCCGGAAATACACGCCGGGGCTGGTGCTGATCTTGTCGAGCGATGCGCCGGGATCCACGAAGTCACCCGGGAAATTGGCGGCGAGCTCGCGCACCCAGCCCTCCACCTGCTCACGAAAGGGCAGGATTTGTGGGCCCAAGGTTTGAGCTATCGCGCGCTGCTTGGCCATCACTTGGCTGCGGCGGGTTTCGATTTGCCCTTGCGCAATGCGCCAATACACGACGCTGAACGCGCCCAGCGCAATCGCGGTCCAGAGCCAGAATTGAGGAGGAATCGAGGCCATGCGCACGCGCCCGAGGGCAATCGCACGACGACGCTCGGCACGAGCCTGGTTCAGCGAGGGCAGGCCGGAATCGGTAACAGCTTTGCTCTTGGACAAGGCCACGGGTTCGACCCTTCAAGCGACGAAGGGAGCTGCTCCGGATTTGGAGCCGCTCCCTTCTTGGCGATCAGCGGCCGGGCCGCCAACCGGACGCTATCACTTACCCATGCGGCCGACCATGAAGCTCACGTTCGGAAAGCCCGCGAATGCCGCGGTCTGGAACACGCTCTTCACGACCAGTGCTTGCACTTTGCGATCGACCTGGAGCACGACCACGCCGGGGAATTCCTTGCCCGGGTTGATCTGCTTCCAGAGCTCGCGCTTGTTCTTGAGCACGTTGAACAGCTCGTCCACGCGCTGCAGGCGATTGGCTTCTTCGATCGCCCGGGTGTTACCCGCGGGCGTGCCGTCGACCAAGATCTGGGTGCCGGTGATGGCCACCATCGGCGCCTCGGTCATGTCCATCACGTTTTCCGCGTTGGGCAGCTTGACGTTCTTGTCCACGGGCAACTCGCCGGAGGCGGAGAAGCTCGCGAGCAAGAAGCACACGATGCACAGCAAGAAGTCGATGAACGGGATCAGCGGCACTTCGTGGTTGGTCGCACGACCACCGCCGCCAATGACCTTCTTTTTCACGAAGGACAGCGGGATGGAGTGCATCAGGCGTCGGCCAGGGACCGCGATCGGCTGATGAAAACGGCTGAGGGCTTTATCGGACGACATCTCAGTTCACCGCGAAGGTCACGTTGAAGGACGGTACTTTTTCGCTCTTGCCGGCGAAGTCGAAATCGCGCTTCGGCGTGTAGATCGCGTCGATGACCGCGATCACGTCGGAGAACGGGGTGGTGTTGTCCGTGTGCAGGATGGCCAAATCGAACTTCTTGTCCGAGCCAGCGCGGTGCGCGCCGTTGGCCGTCCATTCCTCTTCGATCTTCTTGGCCAGATCGGGGAAACGGATGTCGCCGTTCGTGCCGGTGGGCACGGCCTTACGGTCGACGTCGATCGTGTTGACGACGGTGTTGCCCTCTTTCCAAACGAGTTGGAATTTGGTCTCACCCTTCATCTCGACGTTGAGCTGCTTCTCTTTCTTCTGCTCTTCCGGCGGCTCGTCCTTCGGGGGACCCGGGACGCGCGCGTCGGCGTTGATGCGGGCCATCTGCGACCAAACTGCGGTCACCAAGAGGAACGCCACCAAACACAGCAAGAAGTCGATGAACGGAATCAGCGGGATTTCGTGGTTGGTCGCGCGTTTACCGCCGTGACCGCCGCCAGTGTCAATACCAGCCATGAGTCGGCTCCCTTACAGAACTTGTTCTGAGTACGACAAGCGGGCCCGGCCAATCCTTGGCTGGGCCCCGCCTTTTGCCGCGTCGACGACCTATTCAGGTGGTCGACGCGTACCGAATCAACCGTCGATGCCCTGGAGGTTCACCTTCTGGCGGTTGGCAACCACCAGATTGAGGACCTGCACGGAGGCTTCGTTGATGTCGTCTTCCAGACCTTGGGTCTTGCCGTTCAAGACGGAGAACCCGATCAGAGCCACGATCGCCGAGAGCAGACCGAACGCCGTGCAGTTCATGGCTTCCGAGATGCCTTCTGCGAGAATACGAGCCTTCTGGCTCGGATCGACCGACTCGCCGCCGACGGCGCCGAACGCCTTGATCAGACCAACGATGGTGCCGAACAGGCCGGAGAGCATCGCCAAGTTCGAGAACATGGCGAGGAAGCCGGTGCGCTTGCTGATCTTCGGCATCTCGCGGAGAGCTGCCTCGTCCATCGCCGCCTGAACTTCTTCATCCGGGCGATTCACTTTGACCAGACCCGCTTGCACGATGCGCGCGAGGGGCGCGTTCGCGGCGGAGCACATCTTCACGGCTTTCGCCACGTCGCCGGCCAAGATGCACTTCTGCATGGTCGCGAGGAAGACGTCCTTGTTGATCGAGGAACCGAACAAATAGACGGCGCGTTCAGCGATCGTCGCGATCGCGCAGATCAGCCAAAAAAGGATGAGCCACATCGCCCAACCGCCCGCCTGAAAGTGGTGCCACGCTGCAGACATTCTGATTACCTTCCTGCTGTTGCTTCTTAACGTTTGTGCCGCGGCCCGCCCCACCTGATTGAAGTGAGGGAAACGTGCCGGTCACAGAAAACCAATTGCGCCGCCCCCGAGACTGTTGCTCGGGACGCCGTGCCCCGCCGACTCTCGAAATGGCATCGGAGCTTCTTGGACGGCGACATCTTGCTGAAGTGGACCCCTTACAGTCAAGAGAGATTGGGTCCAGTGTTGCTGTTCGCGCGAAATTCGAAAGTTCCAGTGATCAGTTTCGGAAATACCCTTGTTTTGCATTGTTTCACGAGTCCGACGCCCGCTCGACGCGTCTACCGACGCCGACGGGAGGTGGAATCCAGTGGCTCGCCCGCGCAGGGGCTCCCAAGACCGACCGCGTGGCTCGACGAGTACGGCAGCAGCCCCCACGCCGTTCGGCGCCGCCCGGGTCCATGGCCCGCACTCGCCACAGTCATCCGCGTCGAGCTCGAGACACGTACATAAACGAATCATGGAGTGCTTAGCGAAGTGCTCGCGACAAATCCGTACGTGCGCCGATGTGGGCGAAGTGCTGGGTCGAAACCGAAAGCGCCAAAGCGGCCAACGGCCAACGAGACACTGGGCCGGTCCCCCGAACACCCGGCAATTGGAACGGGCCAAGCGAATTCCGAACGAGCCCACGCGAGCGCAAACGTAACGAGCACACGAAACAAGCAAACGAAACCAACGCGAGCTGGATCGGCCGGAAGGCCGCAAAATCATGCTGCAATACGCAAGCTTGCGCTGCGTCTTGCGGGGTGGCTATAGTCGCGATTCGCTGAGATTGGGCGTCCCGCCGATACGGGTTGGAAAGCCAACAACACACACGAGAGTACTGAGAAGGGAATAGGGGAATGCAGCTCCTGCTTCTTGCAGCCGAAGGTTCCAGCGGATCCAGCCAATTAGCTGAGGCGTTCAAACAGAACCCGACCTTCATGGTTCTGAACATGATCGCGTCCGCAGTAGTGCTGACGATCGTGATCGAGCGCCTCGCGTTCCAACTCACGAAATACCGTGTGAACTCGAAGGAATTCTTCGCTCAGGTGAAAAAGCTGGTGGCGGCGGGCAACATCGACCGCGCGATCAAGCTCTGTGAGGCGAGCGACTATCCGATCCTTCAGCTCGTGAAGGCGGGGCTCACGCACGCCAACAAGGGCGGAGACGAGATTGACGCCGCCTTGAGCGAGAAGCTCTCCGAGCTCAAGCCGCAAGCCGAGAAGCGCATCGGTGCGCTGTGGTCGCTCGCGAACATCTCGACGCTGATTGGTCTGCTCGGCACCGTCAGCGGTCTGATTCTCACCTTCGGCTCGATTGCTGCGCCGGGTCTGAGTCAATCCGACAAGCAGCGCATGCTGTCGAACGGCATTGCGGAGGCGATGTACAACACGGCGCTCGGTTTGGGCATCGCCGTGTTCTGCATGATTACCCACATCATTTTGCATACGCGCGCCAAGGCCATCCAGCACGACCTGGAGACCACGGTGGAACGCACGTTCAACATGCTGACGATCGCGCAACGCCCGGGACAGTACTGATCGAGCGCTTCGCCTCATGTCAGAGTTAACGACGGCGCAGCGCAGCAAGATCCGCCGGCTGAGTCAGCCGAAGGAACTTGCTCCGGACGAGGAGGGCGGCGAGCTCAACATCGTCCCGTTCCTCGACATCATCATGAACATCCTGATCTTCGTCTTGGCGACGGTGGCAGTGACGTTCACGGCGACCATCGACACGACGCCCCCCGCCAGCAAGAGCTCGGGCGTCCGCGCCGAGGTCCCTTCGGAGGCGCTCAATCTCACGGTGCTGATCGTCAACGACGGGTTTTCGCTCAAGGCAGCGGGCGGCAACATCGCGCCCGGCTGTCAGGGTCCCGGCGCGGGCATTGCCATCCCACTGAAGAGCGGCAAGTACGATCTGGAGGCGCTGACGGCCTGCGCGGCTCGTCTCAAGAGCGCCTCACCGGATTTCGCTGACGAAAATCAGGTCTACATCACCGGCAATTTCGGGACCGACTACCAGACGATCATCGACGTCATCGACGCGCTGCGGGCGACTCCGCAAGGCGATGCTCTGTTCGAAAACGTCAACTTCAAGGTGCCCAAATGACTCAGGCAGATCCGCCCGGCGGTAGCCCGCCCGGCGGCACCCCTCCCGCGTCTTCCCCGGCTCCCAAGGCCTCGATCGTCACCTACAAGGCGGCGCTCAGGAGGGCCATCCGCCGCAACGCGATGGAGCCGGAGATCAACTTCCTGAACATCACCGCAATGCTCGACATCATGACCATCATCTTGGTCTTCTTGTTGAAGACCTTGGGTGAGTCGAGCGCAGCGGTGCCGCAGAGCGACGACTTGAAGCTGCCGGTTTCAATCGTCAAGGCGCCGCCAGGCCAGGAGGGCGTGCTGGTCACCATCTCCAAGAGCCAAATCATCGTCGGCGACGCCAAGGTGCTCACGCTGCCCGGGCGAGAGTCCACCGCTCAGACCGGCGTCGGCGCGCGCTACAAGCGCGGCGGGCCCAACGACATGTACATCGTGCCCCTGGGCAGCGCGCTGCAGTCCGCGCGACGCACGGACAAGGCAATCCGCGCCGCCAAGGGTCTCGACCCCGCATCCTCCGAGGCGATCATCATCGCCGATCAGACCACGCCCTATCGCCTGTTCATCGAGGTGCTGTACACGCTCGGCCAAAGCGAATTCGGCCGGTATCACCTGATGGTGATGCAGGGTAAAAAGAAGTGAGCCCGTTGAGGGGTTAGCCTGACCCCTCCTCTACCCCGTAGACGTGCTCCCCCGTAGACGTGCCCGTGCCCGTGCCCGGCTCTCCCCCTCCCTTTCTTCTCCCTGCACCAGAGCGGGCGCTCCCGATCCGGCCTCGCACCTCGCAACCAGGCGGTGTTCCCAGCGTTGGAAGCCGAGCGGGGACTAACCGCCAAAACGCCAGAAGAGGGCGAGAGATTTGGGGTTCGCGCTGCGCGTCGCAGCACGTCGTGGATATTTCTCGGCTCGCCCATCGATTGCTAACCCCAAATTTCCTCGCCATTTAGTGAGGAATGCTCGTCGATTTGAGCGTTCTGGAGGGTCTGCTCTTTTGGCGTTTTGGCGGTTCAAATCTGGGAGCCGCAAATGGCCGGGATGCGCGCG